>Ga0307422_1000117_pt1 | contig 44193 bp, 42 predicted proteins | sample SalMarWE160290MG_FD_202153 | JGI IMG/M metagenome (GOLD analysis project Ga0307422, IMG submission 202153) | Salt marsh sediment microbial communities from the Plum Island Ecosystem LTER, Massachusetts, United States - WE1602-90 | ecosystem: Environmental > Aquatic > Marine > Intertidal zone >...
GTACTTTGCGCTGTTTCAGCCCTTTGCCTTCCTGAATGTTCACCTGCATCCGCTTACTGTCGATGTCGGTAAGTTTGATATTCACACTTTCAGACACCCTGGCTCCGGTGGAGTAAATGAGCATGATAATGGTACGGTGCTTGAAGTTGTCAATCGCGGCCAGTACATCGGCTACTTCGTCTTTCGAAAGTACCAGTGGAAGGGTTTTGGCTACTTTGGGCGTTGGAAGATATTCCTTTGCCCACTCTTTGTGGTAGATGTTTACAAAAAGGAACCGCAGGGCAAAATACCCCATTTTTACACTGCCCGGTTTGTGGTTTCCGTCGGTGAGCATACTCTGGAAGTATGCCCTGAGTTCTTCTATTCCTGTATTTTCCGGGTCTTTTTTGCAAAAATTACCGTAATCAACAATATGCCACCAGTAACTCTTGCGGGTTCTTGCACTTAAATTGCGCAGAACAGCCTCTTGTTCAAATCTTTTTTTAAATTTGTCATAATAAGATAATTAATAGATTAAATGCCTCAAAGATACTGGTTTTCGGTGGACTGAAAAACCACCGAACGCCAGTGAGGTTAAGTTCAACAGCCAATATAAGTAAGCTGGGGGAAAGTGGTTTGCAAAAAGTTAGTACATTTAATCAAAATTGTAACGGTTTGACAGGAAAGTGGCTCGGAAATCCCAGCCTACTCATATTGGCAAACCGTTATAGCCAATAGTATGAACGACATCCTACATAAAATAAACAGGGTAAGAAAAAGATACAGACCGATATTGTTTGCATTCGTGATTCTTATTAGTCTTAATTATAATCCACAATTGAACTTTGATAGTAATTATCAGCATTGGGGATGGAATTTGTCTTTACTTGCTACTATATTGACTTTATTAATATTTAGATTTCGAGACCCGAGTGATTGGAAACAGAAACTTGGAATTGATTTTAGATACAAAGATTGGATTGGATTTTTTATCACCACAGCAGCAATATTGATAATTTCGTTCTATCTGGTTGATTATTTATCAAATGCAAATGGATTCGATTTCAAACCGAAGATTTTATATTATACGGATTTTTTCCCACCCACTACAAGATTTTTCTCGATACTTGGAGAATATTTATATTACATTCCAGAGACATTTAACGAGGAGATTTTTATTGGAGCATTTCTACTATTAGGTTTAGAACGTAATTTTAAAAAACTTGATTCAAATATTATTGCAATTGGAATAGCTTTATTATTTAGTTTTATGCACCAAGCGATGTATAAATGGAGTCCAGTTCAATCAGGTGTATTATTGTCAACTCAGACAATTATGACACTCTTTTTTGTTGGTGTTTTGCGAAATGCATTGATTCTAAAAACTCGGAAGATAGCATATTCTTGGGCGATTCATTTGAGTTTTAATATGATTTTCTTTCCTGGATTCTTCATAAATCAATTGACTGAAAAATTTGCAAACGAGCCAGAAAGATTTAACATTGTATTTGGCAACTTGACAATGGTATTAATATCTGGATTATTAGCAGTTATTTCATTGATTTGGTTGAATATTAATAGACTAAAGACTTATAAGGATAGAACTACTGGCTATAACATTTTAGGAATTAAGGCACAGTTGAGCCCAGAAAAAAGGCAGTAGGTTTGCATATTTACTGCCTTTTTTCTGGGTAATTGCTCTCAAAATGCAAAATCTTGCGCAAAACGGACACTTGTTCTTGTCCAAAGCGGACACCAATTCCTGACCAAAGCGGACAGTGATTCTTGCTGAAAACGGACAGTTGTGCTTTACAAATAATCCTTCACTTATTTTCCACTTATTATTAGTACCTCTGCTGATTTTTAAATAAATTAAAATCAACAGGAGGGAAAAATGCCAAGACAAAGAATTGATGTGGAAAAGATTAGAGAAATACTTCGTTTGCACCAGGAGTTAAAATTTAGTGTAAGAAAAATTGCCAATGCTCTTCAGATCAGTAAAACCAGTGTCGGAGAGTACCTGGCAGAGTTTAAGCGTAGTGGATTGTCCTACTATGACATCACTCAAATGAATGACACAGAGGTTGTCTGCGTTTTTGAAAAGGGCAACAAAACAGCCAATCCGATGTATGAGGCCCTTGCAAAGGAGTTTCCTACTTATGAAAAAGAGTTAGCCCGTGTGGGGGTAACCCTGTATCTTTTGTGGGAAGAGTATAAAGAGCGTAATCCTGAAGGTTTTAGTTATTCCAGATTTTGTCACCATTACCGGATGTGGGAAAGTAAATTAAAGGCTGGAATGCATATAGAGCATAAAGCTGGCGATTTATTGTATGTTGATTTTACGGGTAAGAAAATGCATTATATCGATCCCGTAACCGGGGAGGTCCATGAAGCTGAGATTTTTGTGACCATAATGGGTGCCAGTCAATTGATTTATGTAGAAGCAACAAAAAGTCAAAAGTTAGAGGACTGGATATGGGCCAATGAAAATGCCTGGATATATTACGGGGGAGTTCCCAGAGGCATCTGCCCGGATAATTTAAAGTCAGCTGTTTCAGAGGCATGTAAATATGAGCCGTTACTTAATGACACTTACTACGATCTTGCCCGTCATTATAACACCGTTATTTTGCCAACCCGTCCCGGGAAACCTAAAGATAAACCAAATGTAAAGTTTATCGTTATGTAAATATTGCCTCTTAAGACCTTATTAATCAGCTCTGACCTGTATTATTTGTTTACATAACATTGCTTTGAGTACCTTTAGGCATTAATCTGTTAAACATGAAAATAATGCCGAAGAAAATCAAAGAAGTTATCGAAGAGTTCCAACTCGAACTTATCGATATTGGTTACAGCCAGGATCTTCGCTGGACTTATGGTAAAGTCTGCCGTTTGTTTGGTGAATGGGCTTACTATAAATCCATTAACCGTGTCTCCGAGGAGGCAATACGTGCCTACTCCTTGGAAAAAACCGGGTGTTGGGAGGCCGCTATAAATCTCCCGGACAAGGACAGAATCACTTTGAGGGCCTTACGATTGCTCAGCAACTTCCTAAAAGGAGAACCCTTTGAAGGAAGGACGCCTCTCAAAGAATATCGGTTCTACACCATCCTGAAAGACCATGTTCATCCCTATTTGCGTTGGTGTGAGGAAGAAAAGGGATATCGACCCACCACCATCAAGTACAAGTTCTCGATCCTTTGTCGGTATGATAATTTTCTACATGACAAGATGTTAGATATCAAGAATGTGACCATCGGGTTAAACGAAGAGTTTTTCGCCTCGGATACCTGCGGAAGCAGAACCAGTTATAAGTCCACCGTCAGGGAGATGCTTCAATACCTGTTCGACTTCAGCATCCTCAGCAAAGACCTGTCGCCCTATGTGTTGAAAGAGCCAAAGCGTTCCAAACATCTTGAGATACCCACCACCTATACCACAGAGGAAATAAAATCTTTGCTCGGTGCTATCGATCGCAGCACGCCCAAGGGAAAGCGGGATTACCTCGTTGTTCTCCTTGCCGCGGAATACGGGATGCGTGCCTCCGATATTGTCAGGCTAAGTCTTAAGCATATCGACTGGGAACGTAACACTGTTTCGTTTAGTCAACACAAGACCGATGTGCCTGTGCAATACCCGTTGCTCTCATCTGTCGGGAACGCCATTATTGACTATTTACGCCATGGCCGGCCAACTGAAGTTAACGATGTCATCATCCTCAGCCACGACCATGTCACCCGGGGCAGGCTCCTTTCCTCTCCGACCATCCATTCAATAGTTACCTCCGCATTCCGCCGGTCACAGATACAGGGATGGCAGCAAAAGAAACACGGGCCACACTCGCTTCGTTTCAGTCTGGCCTCCAACATGCTCAAACAGGGGATCGGCTTCCAGGTGATTAATATAGTCCTGGGACATTCTTCGACCGAGTCAACCAAGGCCTATGTCAAGATAGACATCGACCGTCTGCGTGAATGTTCACTTCCGGTGCCAAAACTTCACAGTCACTGGTATACAGAAGGGAAGGAGGATTCGAAATGAACCGACCGTCATTCATCTCAGCTTTCGCCGGGGAAATCGATGTCTTTCTCGATTATCGCAAGGCCACCGGCATTTGCATCGATCAGGACATTCTCTATCTCAAGAAGCTGGATGTCTTTCTGGAAGCCAACAAAATACCTCTCGTTGGTTTTGATGCTGAAGTGTCTGCATCATGGCGTTCCCGTCGTGGTGGCGAGTCCGATCACGGCCATTATATGCGAATCAACTTCACCAAGCGATTCTTCGAATTCCTTTTCGTAAAGGGGCACAAAGTGACGCTTCTGCGAGATGTGCGACCCCCAAAAAGTAATTTTGTCCCCCACATCTATACTGATGATGAAATTGACCGGTACTTCCAAGCCGTGGATGCTTACGACTTCCCGGGCAATCCAAAAAATAAAATACAACTTCCCGTATTGTTCAGGCTCTTATACAGCTGCGGACTGCGCGTCACTGAAACGCTGATGATCAGGATAAAAGACGTTGACCTCGAAAAGGGCATAATCAGGCTACGTGTCACAAAGGGTTCGAAGGAACGTTACGCTGTCCTGTCAGGATCGATGCATGCATTGCTTAAGGAATATGCCGATAAAACTTTCTATCTTTTGGGAGAGGATGACTTCATTTTTTCCAATCGCAAGGGAAGTGCTTTGCGGTGCGACTGGCTTGAGGAAGTGCACAGCCGTCTGCTTTGCATGGCCGGCATTCCGTCGGCATCCGCCGCAGGGAGCACGAAACGCCTGCACGACTGGCGCCATACACATGCCGTGGGTGCTTTCAAGCAGATGGTTGAGCGTGGACACGATATGTACGTAGCGTTGCCCATATTATCGGCTTATTTGGGCCATGTCAGCATCATGGCCACTGAGCGATATCTGAGACTTGTAGTAAACCTTTATCCCTACTTGCAAAAGAAGTTCGATGCCACTCTCGAAGATGTTTTTGGAAAGGAGGTGCATTATGAAGACTGACTTTGCATCATTACTACACAAATACTTCTGCGATTACCTCGTTAATGATCTGGGCGCATCAGGTTGCACTATCTCTACCTACAGAGTCGCATTCGTGCAGTTCATCGACTACATGGAATCTGTGCTGCATGTGGCTGCCGGGCAGATCGAATTGCACCACATCACGCGGCAAAACATCTTGTCGTTCCTCGACTGGCTGGAACAAAGCCGGTCTGTGGCAGTAGCCACACGAAACCAACGACTCGCAGCCTTCAAGAGCTTTGCCATCTACGTCCGCTACGAACGGCCCGAATTTCTGGCACAAACTGATGATATAAGAAAAATTAAAATCAAAAAAAGCCGACAAAAAGAAATTTCCTACCTCAAGCCTGAGGGCATTAACCTGCTTCTGGGCCAGATAGACAGGGCAACATTGTCCGGACAACGCGATTATGCCATATTCTTCCTGATGTATACAACAGGTATACGTGTCAGCGAACTCATCCAAATCAAAGGCCGCGATGTGTCAATGAACCATCCCCGCCATTTGCTCATTCACGGCAAAGGGGGCAAAAAACGACATGCTCCTATGATAAAACAACTTGGAAAGGTTTTGGCAAACTACACCTTCAAAACGGGTGCCTTTCTTCCACATAATCTTGATCGTCCTCTATTCACCAACCACTCAGGGAACCAGTTTACACGTCAGGGTATCAATTATTTGCTCAGAAAATATGCCAACATGGCACGAACCCGGAATCCCTCTCTCATCCCGGCGGACACCAGCCCTCACAAGCTCCGACATTCCACTGCCATGGCTTTGGTGGATAAAGGCACCGAACTGATAGTTGTGCGCGACCTGCTCGGCCATGCCAGCGTGCAGACCACTGAAATTTATGCAAAACTCTCCAACAACCGTAAACGAGAGGCCATAGAAGGCGCAAGTCAGCAAATCGTTAATCAGGAAGAACCTCTTTGGGAGGCTAACGCTTCGCTGAAAGAATGGCTCATGAACCTTGGAAAGAATAGAATTATGTAAACGGATTTTTTAAGACAACCTTACAAATCAAGCTTTTGTAAGGTCGTCTTTACATAACGATAAACTTTACATTTGCTTTGTCTTTTGGTTTGCGTGATCTTGCCGGGAAAATAGTGGTACTGTAATGGGAAGCAAAATCAGCCAGGCGTTCGTTTATCCACGGTTCATACCTGTTGCTTTTTGTAACAGCTGATTTTAAATTATCGGGGACCACAGCTTCGGTTGTCCCGCCAAAATAGCGGAAACTGTTTTGCAGGCTGTGCAAAAAGTCTGGTATTGTCTGACTCAGGGTTGCTTCCACATAGGTGAGCTGGCTTGCCCCAAGGGTGGCTATAAAAACTTCTGTTTCTTTTATTTCCCCGGTTTCACGGTCAATAAAACTTAGTTTCTTCCCGGCGTAATCCACAAATAGTTTATCGCCCGCTTTATGCTCCATGTGCATGTAAGCATCGTTTTGTTTAAGCCACTTTTGGAAATGGTAACAAAACTGGGTGTACATCACCCCGTCGGGATGTTTGCGTTTATATTCTTCCCATAACAGATGGCGGGTCACACCTGGCTTTTTTAGCTCTTTTTCCACATAAGGAAAAAATTCTATTAACGCCATAAATATTATGTTCCTGTCGAACCGCGGCGGCGCGGCCCCGGCTTCAAACAGCTCGTGGAGTTCTGCATCGCTCAACGATACCAGTTCTTCAAGTTTGAACTCGCTGCCTTCGATTTGCTTTACATACTTGATAACCGTTGGACGCGAAAGGTTAAGCGCCTTTGCAAGCCGCGAGTTCGAAAATTTTTCACTTTTCAATCGAATGATTTCCCTAATCATAATTGCTCCTATTGTTTTATTGGCCATATCTTTTTTTTGCAAAAAAAAGATATGAACGGGAAACCATCGAAAACTACCTGTCAACTTTCATCCGGAATGGGGTGTAAACTTTATCCCGGAATAGGGTGTAAACTTTGCCCGGAATGGGGTGTAAACTTTGGGCCGGAATATGCACTTTTTTCACTTGCTGCCGGGCATACGTTTCCCGTTCAGCCAAAAACAGAAAGTTTTTAGCTGTAGCCAGGGTGTTTAAATTTTTCAAGGAACGTTTGTCAGCCCATGGGTTATCCGGGTTTCCACGGAACATCCTTCACCAAACCGGCAAAATGCAGTCTCCATTTTTTACAGGCCGGGCGGCATCGTCCAACTATATTTTATCCATCATTCTTTATTAGAATAATCCAATATTTGTTATGTTTTTAAAATTCAGCGTTTTGTTGTACTTTTACATATAAACAATGGATAAAATACTATTGCGTAAGCAACAAGGCTGAATTGAGTAGCACAGCCATTTGCTAATATGATATTTTTTCTCCAATTCAATTTTTAACTGAGAGAAATTTGAAAGAAAGATAATAAATTGCTTTATTTGCAAAAGTTTAGCCCTAACTAAACAACATGGAAAAATTTTCGTTAAAAGAAATAGATGAAATTGAAGGAAAGAAGATAATCTATAAGATGTCCATTGACGGGGATTGCTTATTTGAACAATTTGAAAATGAAATTGAAGAAGTTGGTCAATATGAAGAAGAACTATCAACAATATTTGCCCATATCGAAGACTTTTCCAATCAAGTTATGCTTCCAAAGTCAAAATTTAGAATACTAAACAAAGGAGTAAAAAAAGATAGAGTCAAGGAGTATGAATTCAAATCAAAGCATCTTAGAGTTTATGGAATTAAAGCTTCGTCCGGCTCAATAATAATACTTGGTGGATATAAAACTAACCAAAAAAGTGACATAAACAGATTAAAAAAGATTAAGACTGAGTATATAAAAACTTTATCAAAATGAAACGAGATAAATTACTAAAAAGCAAAGGGTACAATCTTGCTAAGATACAAAATGAACTTTTTAGGCAATTGAATGAATATATTAAGAAAAAAGGTATCACAAGAACCCAGTTTGCAAAGGAATTGGGAGTATCTAAAGGATATGTATCTCAAGTTCTAAATGGTGAATTTGATTTTAAGTTATCTAAGTTAGTGGAACTATCATTAGCAATTGGTAAAATTCCTGAAATTAAATTCAGCTCATTGGAAGAAGTTAAAAGCAAAGAAAGAAAAGTTGAGACCTCCAATCAGAAGATATATTTGATAAATCGAGAAAATTCTGAATATAAATTACATAGAACAAATAGAGAAGTGTATATCTCAAATAATTTCGGCATAAAAGTTAAGAAAGATTCAATTTATATGAATTCTTTAATGAACTAATCATGAAAGAAAAAAATAATGAAATAAAAGTTAGCATTGTTGAGATTAATGAAATCTCATATAAGCAAACTAAACTTCCAATACCAATTGAAGAAATCGTTTTTGGAGAAAACCTTGTATTTGGTCTAATATTCAATTTTGATATTAGCTTTGAAGATGAGGTTTTGAAACATAGAACTTTAATAAGGTTTGTCATTGAAAAAATTAAAGAACCAATAATTGAACTTGAGACAGAGTTGGTTTATCATGTAATAAACATCAAAGAGGTAGTAAAAGTAATCAAAGAAGGAGAAATGGATATTGATGATAATTTTTTAGCTACAATCACTGGCGTTTCTCTAGGAACATCTAGAGGTATATTAGCTAATAACACCAAAGGAACTCCATTATCAAAATTTCCTCTTCCAATTCTAAATCCTGCTGAGATTCTGAAAGATTTAGAAACAGCAAACGATTAAAATAAAGCCCAGTTGCCAACATTGTGTAAATTTAATCGCGGGATAGGTGCAGATATTCAACTATTTACCTTGCCTCAGCCTCGGTGGTTTAGGACAGAGAAGCAGCCCGAAAACCGCGCCTAAACTTACACGCGCCTGTTACGTTGTGTGGCATAGAAGTTGTGATTACCGATTGCACATTCAATATAGTACAATTTCGACTACGTCTTAATGTACTATTTTTATGTAGCATCGGCATTGATTGTGCCAGTGTTGAGCCAAACCTAAAGGGGGTTAAAAGCTGTGTAGTTTCAATTTGTTCGTTTTTTGGTTTTCATATTTCAAGGGTTGGTCATGCGGTAAATTTTTCTATGTTTTAGCTTCATTTTTCAGGTGTTTTAAACGGTTTCATTGTGTGCTTCCTCTAATAGTTGTTCATTTTTCAATTTTGTAAGTGCGACCTATGATTAAACAAGTGTATTTTCCTGTTCTGCATAACGATTAGGCGATTCAGCAATTCCAATTTTCATAAGGTTATTCATTGAATTTACTTTGATGCAATAAATGGTTAACCAAAATGAAATAAAATGAAAACAAAATCTTTATTAATTATCGTTTTAATGGCGGGGTTAATGGTTCTTTTAGGCACTGCATTTGGTCAAGTTACCCCGACATGTGAAAATTACCTGGAAAGCCTTCCTGCTCATCTGAGTCCTCTTAACAGTACTCCACAAACTTATGTTTTGACAACAGATTATGTCGATTACAATTTATTCGGAAATTTCATAAGAAAAAAGCGTATAACCGGGGAGTGTACACTTTTAATGAATGGCTTTGTGAAATGGAATAACATTAAAACTGCTCATTCCGAAAATCAAGCAGAAGAATTTCCCGAAGGAGAAGTGCAGCCTGTAATGGAAAACTTTACTTATAATCCTGCCTCTGATATATTAAGCGATACTTTTTTCAGCAGCATACCTCAGGCAGATGTTTATATGAAACGAGCATGTAAAATATTCACACCCAAGATGATGATTAAAAAATGCGAGTTCTCCCGATCCCGATATTTATCGGGACGGGAATACCTTATAAATTTAACACTTTAATCATATGAAATCGAGAGGAATAAATGATTTGTATTTGCCAAAAGGTGTTGCAAGCCATGTTAAAAATATGTTATTCTGTGTCCTTTTTACTCCAATTTGGGGATTGATTATCGGAGCTGAAATTAATAGTAATTTTCTACTTTCAACATTTCTGATCATGTTTATTGCTATGGAAGTTATTTACTTAGTTTCAAAGAAATTCTTCATTTTTAAATTTAATTTTGCACCAAAAGATTACATTCCCGGAAAAATTACAAGGATTTACCTGTTTCGTTTAATATTGTTTTATATTTTATCAATTGCAATAATAACCCTGATATTTGCTCTTTTTGTGGTCATATTTCACTTGATAAGGGGATTTGGTTTTCCTGATTTCTTATGGCTTGTCAATGAACTCAAAAGATCTGTAATTACTACATCAATAGCTTTTTTATTTATTACGCCTGTTTTTTTCTTTATCCCCTGGCAGCAATCCATGAAAAGAGAGTTTGAATTGAGAGAACAAAATCTGATATTTCAGAATGAAACACTTAAGAATCAGGTGAATCCGCACTTTCTTTTTAACAGCCTGAATACCCTTTCGTCACTTGTAAATACTGAAGTTGCTGTAGCCGGACAATTTATTGCGAAGTTATCAGTGATTTACAGGTATATACTGGATAATAGTTCAAAATTAGAAGTACCGCTTAACGAGGAAATAGATTTTATCAGGGATTATTATTATTTGCATCAAATCAGAAACGAGGGTAAAATAAAACTTGAAATTGACATCAATGATTATGGCAATTCCTATAAAATCATACCCATATCTTTGCAACTTTTAATTGAAAATGCCATAAAACACAACATGGCAACACAAGATAAACCTTTGGTAATAAATGTGTATCTTGAAGAACATAATATTGTAGTAAAAAATAACATCCAAAAAATGGCAACACAAGTTGTTTCAACCAAAATTGGACTTAAAAATCTTAACGAAAGGGTGAGGTTGGTTACAGGTAAAGAAATTATCGTTACAGAATATGAAGACAATTTTAGGGTTAAAGTACCTTTGATCTTATGAATGTTTTAATAACAGAAAATGAGAAGCCTGCTGTTGCAGGTCTGGTCAGGCTTTTAAAGAAAATTGACACAAACATAAATGTGGTTGGGGTTACCGAATCTGTGGAATCAACAATGAACTGGTTTCTAAGTAATCCCAATCCCGATTTAATATTGATGGATATTCAGCTTGACGATGGACTTTGCTTTGAGTTGTTTGAAGCCATAAAAATTGAAACACCCGTTATTTTTACCACTGCTTATGATGAATATATGCTCTCTGCTTTTAAGGTTAACAGCGTAGATTACTTGTTAAAACCCGTTGAAGAAATCAATTTGCGTAGAGCTATCGAAAAGTTTAAATCCATTCATTACAATGCATCTTTTAAAAATGAAGTGATAAAGCAATTGCTGAATGAATTGAACAAAGGGTACAAAAACCGTTTTTTGATTAAAGTAGGAGAACATTATAAATCAATCACGGACAATGAGATTGCATGTTTTTACATATTGGAACGAGCTACATTTATCAGGACATCCTTGGATAAAGATTATACGATTGACTATTCTCTCAATAATTTACAAAAAATAATTGATCCTGATAAATTTTTCAGAATCAACAGAAATTGCATTATTAATATAAATGAGATATGTGATATTTTGAGTTATTCATCAAGCAGATTGAAAATTAAATTGAAAAGTGACAAACCCATTTACGATATTATTGTGAGTAAAGATAAAGTTAGTGAATTTAAAAAGTGGATTGATAAATGAAAAATCAATAAAGCCCAGCAGGTAAAGGCTATACGTAATACGGGTGAACGTGATGATTTGAATGATGGTACAAGAAATAAGCCTTAGTAGTGTATTGAAAGAGATGTGCATATAAAATCCCGCACTACGCGAGTCTCAACCGTCAGACTGTGCAAAAACTAACCAACCTTTGTCAGTAACTTAAGCTGCTGTAAGCCAATATCCTGAAAGGTTTTTGATAGCTCCCGGGTATCAATTACAAGAAAAATCAAAGTCATGCTACACGTAATTGGCCAGCAACGAAATCAGATGATGATGCTCAGCCTGGAAAGCTCTGTTCCGCCGGATCCATTTGTAAGGGTTATCGATGAAGGGCAAAGAAAAAGTATTGGGTGAGGTTGGGCTTGAATTTATCGGCTACAACCTGAAGCGCTGTGCCTCGATACTTGGCTTGGAAGGATTGTGTAAAGCACTGAAAAAGTGCTGTTTGCCTGTTTTTTACCTCCTTTTCAGGACAATTTTTAGCCTTTTTAAGCCAATAAATTTTGAAACCCCGGATAAATTAATTTTTGCTGATTGCAAATTATTGTCCGCCTAACTGCTTTAAAATCATCTGTGAATGCTAATTTTAACAAATAAATTTTGAAAACGGGTTTTTGCACAGACTCCCGTTATGGGGCATAATAAAAACTCAAAACATTAACAAAAATTATAGTGGAAATTATTTGAAAATGGTATCATTTAAGATAACTTTGTACAATGAGTAGACAAATCATATTCCACGGAGAATACTTTATCGACTTTTATAAGGAACTTGACATTGGAATTAAATCCAAATTAAAATATGTGTTTGAATTAATTCGACAAGTTAAAATGGTTCCTAAAAAGTTTTTGGCTCCAATGACTGGTTACGAGGGACTTTTTGAAATAAGAGTTGAATACCAGTCAAACATTTATAGGGTTTTCTGCTGCTTTGACGAAGGAAAACTTGTTGTTCTTTTCAACGGCTTTCAAAAGAAAACACAAAAGGCTCCCAAGAAGGAAATCGAAAAGGCAATGAGATTAAAAGAAGATTATTTTAAACAGAAAAAATTGAAATCATGACAGATTATAGTGGAATCAGGACGTTTGACGAATTACTTGAACGTGAACACGGAAAAATTGGAACTGAAAGTAGAAATGAATTTGAAGAAAAAGCCCAAATGTTCATAGTGAGCGAAATGTTAAAGGAAGCTCGCAAAAAGGCAAAATTGACACAACAACAATTGGCAGAAAGGGCTGGCACAAAGAAAAGCTATATTTCAAAAATTGAAAATGCAAAGGGAAATATCCAGCTTTCGACATTAATCCGAATTTTTGAGACTGGATTAAACCGAAAAATCGGATTGACTTTTTTATAAAGGAAAACGAATTACGCCCCCATAACAAAGTGCAAAAGTAATGCGGGCAGGCGTGAGGTTCCAATGTTTCCGCCCTGTCTGGCCACCGCCAATCCGTCTTTGACGGATGACGGTTTAAAAATGATGTTTAACAAAAAGCCGGCTTGGCTCAGTGGCAGATTTGGCGGGAAACAGTTTCATAATCCCGCACTCCACTTGCACCAACCCATTGTGGCCAATTAAAGATTCTGCAAACAATTAAAATACACTAAAATGAGAAAAATTATTCCGGTACTAATTTTGACTATTCTGATTACTTCGTGCCATCAGAAACAAACAGATAATTCTTCTTATGCCCTTGCTGATATGGAAGAAGAAATGATTCCGATTACACGACAATCTCCTAATGCTCCACCCCCACCGATTGATAAACTTGAGAAGCAAGAAGTCATTAAGAAAAAAATAATTAAAGATGGGCAATTAGGTATTAGAGTTACGGAACTTGAAAAAACAAAAAATCACATTGATACCTTGATTACGATTTATGGAGGTTACTATGCCAATGAGAATTTTAATAATACAGATTGGGAATCTTCTTACTCACTGAAAATCAGGATACCATTTTCGAATTTTGAGAAGCTTATCACTGAAATAGAAAATGGTGATGGTGAGATACTATATAAACAAATTGATGCTCGGGATGTGACAGATCAATTTATAGATTTAGAAACAAGACTTGAAAACAAAAGAAATTATCTAAAACGGTATAATGATTTGTTAAAACAAGCAAAATCTATAAAAGAAATTCTTGAAATTGAGGAGAAAATACGTGGATTAGAAGAGGAAATTGAAAGTACAACAGGTAGACTCAAGTATTTGAGTGATATAGTAGATTATAGTACTCTTGATTTAACTATTTCAAAACGCAAAGATTTCAAATACAGTCCTGTTAGTCGAAATAAATTCTCAGAACGATTGAAACAATCATTATCGAAAGGATGGTTTGGCTGTGTTGATTTCATTCTCTTTATAATTAAGATATGGCCATTTTGGATATTTGTTACTCTGATAATTTATTTATGGATAAAATATAAAAAGACTAAAAAGAAAAATTAACTGGCCCGGGTGTAAACCCGATTGTTCGTTCTTTCGAAATATTTAAATACGTTTGTAAGAACTGATTAACGGACAGTACATAACTCAGTGTCATAACGAACGAACAGCGGGATGATGACGGCTCCGGCTTTACGGTTTTGTTCCGCAAGCCCCCGCTGTTCGTTCGTCATACACCCAAACCTTTAGCCTTAATCCGACGCTTAGTACACAGATTCAACTTCCTCTGATTCCTTCTCATAATCTGATAATTACAACACCGAGACAAATGATCAGAAATTAGAGTAAAATAATTTGGAAATTCGAATATTGTGTAATAACTTTGTAATTACATCTTAATAGATATAATCATGGAAGTATCCGTAGTAAAAATTGGAAATTCGAGGGGGATAAGGTTTAGCAAAACAATTATCGAGAGATATAAGATCCGTGATAGTGTTGAAATGATACTGGATAAAGGACATATCATCATAAAACCCATTTCAAAACCTCGAAAAGGTTGGGATAAAGCATTTATTGACATGCATGCAAACGGTGATGACAGACTCATCATGCCAGACATTTTCGAAGAAGAAAACCTTGAGGAATGGAAATAAGACAGTATCAGATCATTCTTGTAAACCTTGATCCAACGATCGGTAGCGAGATTAAGAAAACAAGACCCTGTGTTGTAATCTCACCTGACGAAATGAATAACCACTTAAGGACGGTTGTAATTGCCCCCATGACAACAAGTTCTAAAAACTATCCAACACGGGTTGAGATTAAACATGACAATAAAATTGGTTGGATAGTACTTGATCAAATCAGGACTATTGATAAACAACGTATCCTCAAAGACCTTGGAAAACTATCGAGACCAAAGATTAAAGAAGTTAAAGCTATCCTGAAGGAGACCTTCGTTGACTAAGAAAAAACATCCTGCTAAATTACGGATTGATATTATGATTTCGTATTTATGAGAAAACAAATGATTATGAGAACAGTTCAACAAAATATACCAGATAGCGTTGATTTGAAAGATTACCATTTTTCAATGATCGTTGCTGCCAAATTATATGAGGATGCCAAACTTTCTGCTGGACAAGCGGCAGAGATAGTTGGATTGTCAAAAAGAGCATTCATCGAGATGCTTGGAAAATATGGAGTTTCTGTATTTAGTATATCGATTTCAGATTTACATTCTGATATAGAAAATGCCTAAAATTGTAATCTCAGATACCAGCACTTTGATACTTTTTCATAAGATTGATGAGTTTAGTCTTTTGCAAAAAGTGTATGGAGATTTGATTACAACACCTGAGATTGCAGAGGAATTTGGTGAAGACTTGCCTGATTGGATTAAAATTCACCCTGTTTCAGATAAAAAATACCAGGATTTTCTTGAAACTCAGGTCGATTTTGGAGAAGCAAGTGCTATTGCGTTGGCATCAGAATATGATGATTGCTGATGGCAATTTTATGGGTGTATCTTCCCAGGTATTCCACCACCTGCGATGGCCCGAAAAATGAGCGTTTGCAATACACCACCCAGTTTGAGGTTCAAGTCCAGTTCTTTGAGAGGCTGTGGGGGAAGTTCCCCCGGACTACTCAACCACCGAACCGTTAGCCGCATGGTGAAGAAAAACAAGTGCAAAAATTTAGTCATTTTAAAATCTGCGTTGGCTGGTTAAACCACACAACGCGTTATCATTGATTTGGTTGCAATACATCTTTGTACAACGACATTTAATTGCATAGATTTGCATAAGGTTTAACTGAATTTATACATGTGGAAAATCTCTAAATATATTGCCATCCTTTTTTTTATTCCGGGGATATTTTTCAATGTATTTGCCCTTGAGAACGTCACAACTCCGGAACAAATCAGGTTAAACTATATTACATCAAAAGAGGGACTACCACAAAATACCGTTGATTGTATTTTGAAAGACAGCCAGGGATTTATGTGGTTTGGAACCTGGAATGGCTTATGCCGGTTCGATGGCTATAATTTTACAATCTTTAATAAGGACCATGAAGGGATTTCCTTACCCGGTAATTTCATTCAAACACTATGTGAAGACAACAAGGGGAATATTTGGGTTGGCACAGAACAGGGCCTGGCTTTATTCGACTATTCTAAATTTTCGTTTGTCGCCCTTCCCGGCATGAAAGACAACCTGGGAAAATATTCTATCACCCACATTGTAACAGGCCGGAATAACAACATGTATGTTGCCACAGCAGGAAACGGTCTTTGGAAGATAGAAGAGGGAGAAGAAACAGGATATATGATCTCCTGTATTTCTGAAGGGATCCCTTCCCCGGAAATACACCACCTGTGTTTGCTCGAAGATAACCACTTGCTGGCAGGCACAAGCAACGGACTTGCAATAATCAATACGGAAGGAAAAACCACATTACCCCCCTGGAATAAGTTAAAACAAACACTGGAGGGTATCGATATTTCGATAATTTATCAGGATTCCGGTAAAAATATATGGATTGGAACAAGCGCATCGGGGCTTTACCATTTTGAGTCCAATACGATGCAAATGAGCAGGTATGAGGCGAACGACGAGATCAACTCTTTGAATCATCAAACTGTTTATGCGATTATTGAAGATTTATCCGGGAATATAATCGTTGGCACCTTAGGTGGACTGAACTATTTCGATCCGGCAAAAAATAATTTCAAACACTTCCCGGAAAATTCTGAAACGCACAAATTCCTGAACAATCCGTTTGTAAATTCTTTGTATGCCGACGAACCTGGAAACATTTGGATCGGAACAGAAAAAGGGGGTATAAACCATTACAATACCTTTCAAAAACTTTTTTTTGCCCTAAAAAACGATCCCACCAATAAAAACTCCATCAGCCACAATACCATTAATTCTATTTATAAAGAAGGAAATACGTTGTGGGTTGGGACTGCCGGTGGTGGGCTGAATAAATTAACCCACAATCATACCATAAACAAACGATTTATTGCTGATCCGGGGAACCCTTTGAGTATCACAAGTAATTTTATATCAGCTTTATCGAGAGATTTAGAAGGAAATTTTTGGGTTGGCACCTGGGGGGGAGGGCTTAACCTGCTGATCGATGAAAACCGGAATTATTTCAACCCGTTTTTACATTCTCCCAACGATTCAGCTACCCTTTGCAATAATTTTATTTCCTGTATTGAAACACTGGATCCTCACCGCCTACTTATCGGGACACGTGGAGGCATAGATCTATTCAGCCCTTCGGAAAACAAATTTATGCATATACACCAGCGAATGCATTTAAATCAACCTCTTGAAGTTGGATGCATCCTGGCCGATTCGGACCAACAGATTTGGGCCGGAACCGAGAACGGGCTATACCGGTTTAGCAAAGAAGAATTGCTGAACGTGTCGGAAGAAACGGATTCTGTCGGCTACGAACTTTTTCTTAATACCCCGGATGATCCCAATTCTCTCCCTGGCAACTATGTTATTTCAATTTTTGAAGCAAGCGATGGCTCAATTTGGTTTGGTACTTACGGCAATGGTATTTGTACCTACACCCACGATGGATCGAAAAATAAATTTATAAATTATAACGAAAAAGACGGGCTATGCAATAATGTAGCGTATGCTATTGAAGAAGACCTGAATGGCAACCTTTGGATCAGCACCGATAATGGCCTGTCGAAATTCGATCCACACTCCAAAAAATTTCAGAATTTTTATCAAAACGATGGGTTGTTAAGTGACCAATTTTACTGGTCATCATCTTTTGCTGATAAAAACGGAACGTTATATTTTGGAGGAATCGAAGGGTTGAACTATTTTTCACCTGAGCAGATCGAACCGTATCCAAATACTCCCAACCCAGTTTTTACAGAATTTTATATTTTTAACAACCCCGTATCTGTAGGTGAAGAATACCATTCTCAGGTTGTGCTTGAAAAACCAATCAGCCAAACGGAACAAATCAGGCTCTCTCATAAGGATGCTGTTTTTTCCATTGAATTTTCCGCTCTTGATTATTTCCTGCCCAAAAAAGTTAAATATGCCTACAAAATGGAAGGGGTCGACCAAAGGTGGGTGGAAGTGGATGCCAACAGGAGGTTTGCAAACTACACCAACCTTTCGGGAGGTGAGTATATATTTAGGGTAAAAGCATCGAACAGCGATGGAGTCTGGTCGGAAAAAACAGCCAGGTTAGAAATTGAAGTAATCCCTCCATTTTGGGAAAAGGCCTGGTTCCAGGTTTTCGCCGTAATGGTTATTAGTTTGCTGGTTATGGCTTACATCCACTACCGGACAAGGTTTTTTAAAATACAAAAAAGGAAACTTGAGGTACTGGTACATGAGCGGACAAATAAAATTGAAGAACAGAAAGAAGAACTGGAACTTCAGGCAGATAACCTGAAAAAAACAAATCAGAAACTCGAAGAGCGTCAAATCCTGATTGAAGGACAGAAAGTTGAACTGGAGAAACAGAACCAACAAATTGCTTCGCAACGCGATGAGGTAATTGAACTGAATAAAAAGGTAAACCTGGTTAATCAGTTGAGGTTACGGTTTTTTACCAATATTTCCCATGAATTCCGCACCCCGCTCACCTTAATTATCGACCCTTTGGAGCAGTTGCAGGATAAATATAAAAACGATAAAAACACCTCCAATACCCTGGCCATCATAAACAGAAATGCTCAACGGTTGCTACACCTGATTAATCAACTGATTTATTTCAGAAAAATTGAAACCGGGAAACTGAAGTTAAATGTCAGCAAAGGGGACCTTGTAGATTTCCTGCAGGAGATTTTCAGCTCTTTTTCAGACCTGGCCGAAAACCAGGGCATTACCTACGAATTCATGCACAACAAAACAGAGAAGGAAACATGGTTCGATTCGGAAAAAACAGAAAATGTATTTTATAATTTATTATCGAATGCATTTAAATTCACCCCTATGTCGGGGAGCATAAAAATGATTGTCGATTTTGTGGAGCAATCTAACCAGGAAGTTATTCCCGCACCCTTCGTGTCTGTTTCAATAATGGACTCGGGACAGGGGATTGAGGCAAAACACCTTCCGCGCCTGTTCGACCGGTTTTACAAAGCCGAGCAAAATAAACGGGATACCGATTTTACCAGTTCAGGTATCGGGTTGGCACTCACTTACGAAATCGTACAGGCACTACATGGCAAAATCAACGTAGAAAGCACACCTGGGAAAGGGAGTAGATTTACGGTTTACCTGCCTTTTACAAAAGATGCGTTCGAAATACATGAATTAAATGAGAATGCTGTACCTGCTAATATCAACATCGAAGGCAGAATAAAAGTCCTTTCAGACCATATCGTGGCGCGTGAATCAGGGTACGAAAAAGACGGTGAGGTTACAGATGACAAAAATAAACCAACCGTGTTAATCGTAGAAGACAATTTCGATATGCGAAGTTTTCTGCTGCAAACCTTACGATCTGACTATCGAGTATTGGGTGCAGAGAATGGAAAAATAGGACTTGAAATGGCCAAAAAGTACTCGCCTGAACTGATTGTCAGCGATGTGATGATGCCCGTAATGGATGGCATGGAACTTTGCAGCAGGCTCAAGAAAACCATCCAAACCAGCCACATTCCTGTAATATTATTAACCGCTAAAAATCTTATTGAAAACTGGATAGAAGGCCTGGAAACCGGGGCTGATGACTATATTCCCAAACCCTTTAATTTACAAATACTGCAAATTAAAATGCGCAACTTGATTGAAATGCGCAGAAAGATAAAAGAGTTGTTTAGCAGTCCGGAAAATGTGGAACCAAACCAGCTGTCTAACAATGCAATAGACGAAGATTTTATAAGCAAAGCTTATTCAATTCTAGAAAAGAACTACGATCGCAAAGATTTCTCAACCGACCAATTTGCCAACGAAATGTGTGTTAGCCGGAGTTTACTCTATAAAAAGATAAAAGCGTTAACCGACCTCAACATTATCGATTTTATTAATTCCTATAAACTAAAAAAATCGGTGGCTATAATGCGTAAGAATAATGTATCTATTTCAGAAGTGGCTTTCGCCTCTGGGTTTAACGATCCGAAATATTTTAGCCGCATCTTTAAAAAGTTTTATGGGGTGTGCCCGTCTGAGTTTGCTGGCGTTAATATAACTCTCTGATAAATAGTTGATAACTTATCGTTGTTTCGGGTTTACAAAATCGTCCACCACCAATCTTCACTTGTCTACTCTCTTTTATAGCAGGACATGTCATTCAAAATAATTCACCGATCCCGATGGCTATCGGGAAGCCACGGGGATAGTCAACTTTAAGGATTTTCTTTATTATTTCAGAGGGGAGGACAACTGAAATACAGGTTAGGTTCCATTTTTTATCAATTTGTCCACCCGAATTATCTATTCGTGCCCCATGTTAAGAATTGTTAAAATTACTTTTATACCAGGTAAGAGACAGAAGAAAATTTTATGTACCTCATTACAAAAAAGAATGAACTCAATAAAATCTAATTTTATGAAAAGAACAAAACTGATACCGTGCGCTTTATGCGCAGCAATTTTGGCAGCATTGGGTTTTTTGGGGTGCGAGCAGTTGGACCTTTATTCAATTGATGCGCCCTCTGACCTACAGTAAAAAATCGACTCTGTTGCAAATATCTCTGTACGAGAAAAGGAAATCGCAGATTCCATTGCAGCTGCCGAGGCTGCCGCAATGGAAGCCCGTCTTACTGATGATATCTATCAGGTAGGAGCAACTGACAATTCCACGGGATGGTGGGGGGGACACTCCAAGTACTATCGTTTGGCTAGTAACGCAGATACTGTCTATGTAAAGTTCAAAAATTTTACCGGTGGTAAAAATGTGTGGTGCAACTGGGTACAGGCCATTACCAACGATGTTCCACGTGGTGGCGACGGCTATGTTGAATATGCCATTTGGCGTGCCGACAACTACGACAACTTTGCCTGGGGAACTGAAAATGGCGAAGCGTGGAACACATCAAACGAAGGTGATACCCACGGTTTACAACAAACAACAAACTATGCCAACATGGCAACAGCTAATAAAGATTTCTCTGAGTATATTAATTTGATGAACGGTGCAGATTGTGTTGTACAGATAACTCGTGGAGGAGATTCTATATTGGTAGATGTTGAAATGACAGCATTGTCAGGCAGAAAACTTACAAAATCGTTTTACATAATAGAAGATGGCATTAAAGATCAACCTATTCGCATATTCTGGACCATAGAAAATTGTCACCTTGTATTTTATAAAATACTTAATCCAGCATTAGAAGAGTTTATTCCCGATTTTGAACTTGATGAGAATTGGGATAGCGGTTCTGTTGAAGAGATTGAGGAAGAAGAACCTGAGGTTGGAGGATCAACCTACCTAGCTGATATGTCAGCAACGATTACAACTACAGCTGACGAAGTATTTACATACACCTATTTTGCAGAAGGCCTTCCTTATGGAGGATACGGTTCATTTTTGATTATCGAAGGTGGGCACATGGTTATAGATCCAGCCGGAACTTATTATTGTGCTCTTGCCGATACTGTAAACGAAGCTGCATGGTATTATCCTTATTCAGAGGAAACAATAGTTGGTCTTGAAGACAACACCTCTGCCTGGTGGACAGCATTTAGTAATTATACATCTGTAATTGGTGAAGGATATTTTCATTATAAGTTTGTAAACTTTACAAATGGTCTGGCTAACTGGAATAACTGGGTTCTGGCTGTAACTAATGGACAAAGTCGTAGAAGTAACAAGTATAAAGAATGCTTTGTATTACGTGCTGATAATTATGGTTGGGGCGATTACTACGTAGCGGAAAATCTGACCAATAACTACAATTGGGATAATTTTCTTACAGATATGAACGGAGCTACAGTTGAAATATCCTTAAAAATTTCAGATGAAACCTCAACCGATCTCAAATCAGCTAAGGTTAGCAAAGCATTGAAACCTGGCGAAACGATAGAATAACAGTTTTAAAGTAGGCTAATCACTAAGATAAAAAATAATTATATTATGAAATATACATATTTAATCCTGTTGGGATTGCTGGCGTTCGCAACAACAATATACGCAGAAAGCAACGGCAATACCGACCAGATGTCAATGACTCAGCCAGACAACATAATAGTAAAAGGTAAAATCGTTGACGAAAACGGAGAACCGCTTCCAGGCGCAACCGTACTACAAAAAGGTACATCCAATGGTACCGTTTCTGATAGTAACGGGAACTTCTCTCTTTCTGTTCCTTCAGATGCTACACTGATCCTATCTTTTATAGGATACAAAAGTGTTGAAGTACCCGTTGGAGGGAAAACTGAACTTGGCAACATCACATTGGTTTTGGAATTAATGGGACTCGACGAAGTGGTAGTAATAGGTTACGGTACACAACGCAAGGTTGACCTCACCGGTTCCGTTGCCATTGTCAACACTGAAGAGATGAAGAAAGTATCACACTCAAACATCTCAACCATGCTCGAAGGAAAAGTAGCCGGTGTTCAAATTACAAGCGACGGAGAACCAGGAGCCGACCCCACAGTACGTATTCGTGGTATTGGTTCGTTTGGTAGCACTGCCCCTCTCTACGTTGTTGATGGTGTACCAATGGGAACAACCATTCGCGACTTCTCGCCAAACGATATCGAAACCCTTCAGGTACTTAAGGATGCTTCTGCGGCCGCCATTTACGGTTCGCGTGCTGCCAACGGCGTGGTGATCATCACCACAAAGCAAGGCAAAAAGAACCAGCCCATGAAGATCGATTACAGGGGCTACGTTGGTCTCGACCAGGTAGAAAAAGGAGTGTACGATGTTATGGATTCTCACCAATATGGGGAATATGTTACCATGGCATTCGGAAACAACGACATGGATGTTCCTGCCGGGTACGATCCTTCAAGCCAAAAATATGTTAATCCAGACGAAGTGAATACAGATTGGTTCAACGAGTCGTTCAAAACAGGTATCCGTCAGAATCACAACATCAACTTCTCAGGGGGTGGTGCCAATAATACGTACAACATCGCTCTCGATTATTACAGTCAGGAAGGTACAATGGTTGGTGCCGGTCCGAACTTCGACCGTTACACGGCCCGTGTCAACAATACAATGGATGTTAAGTTTATCAAAATCCAAACAAACATCGTGTATAGTCACAGCGATCAGGACAATATGGCGCTCAGCAACGCCAACGAGTACGTACAGGGCCTGTATGGTGCACAATACCCGGTAATGGCTTCAGCGCTGCTTCAACCACCAACCATCAAGGCTTACGATGAATCGACCTGGGTACTTGACGATAAAATTTCAGCTGCATCGGAATACAGCTACGATTCATACGGTTATGGCACTTACTACGACGATGTTCATGGAGACCTGCGTGTAACAAACCTGCTGCTCACCAATAGTCTTTTGGAGCGGAACACGGTTGTTGACCGCGTTGTTGCTTCAGGTTCGGCAAATGTTGACCTCATAGACATGTTTAGCCTCAAAAGCAGCAATCATAAGTTAGATTACAAACTTAACCTGTCGTACAGCAAGACCACTGCAAAGGATTTTACATTCGTGCCTGCATTTATACAGAGTACAACCAACTACTTGTCGAAAAACAATGAGAACCTGGAACAGGGTTACCGTAACTTTAGCGATGCACTTATTGAAAATACCCTAACCTACGATGGAAAATTTAATCTCAACCACATCAATGTAGTGGTTGGTCAAACATTCGAGCGCGAACTCTATCACACACTTACAGGAAAAGGTGTAAATATGCCGGAGCCCTACTATCTGCAGGTAGACAACGCAGAGGAAACATCGGCAACAAGTTATGAAAGCGAGCACGTATTAGCTTCGTATATCGGTCGTATCAATTACGATTTCGACCAGAAATACCTTATCTCGTTAACTGCCCGCCGTGATGGTTCAAGCCGTCTTTCTGTTGATCGTTGGGAATGGTTCCCTTCGGTATCAGCAGGCTGGCGTATCGAACGCGAAAACTTCTTCCCTGTAGCCAAATCGACGATCAACCTGCTGAAAATTCGCGGTAGCTATGGCGAACTTGGCAATGAAAACATAGGCGAATACCAATACATGGATGTTATGGCGAGAGGCAACTACACCTATAGCTTTGACAATAATAAAGTTACCGGCTCGGCAATATCAAACTATGTAAACACAGCCATCAGGTGGGAAAAGAAGAAAACCATTGACGTTGGCCTCGACCTTGGTATGTTCAACAATCATTTGGAGTTCACATTCGACTGGTATAAGTCAACATCAGAAGACCTCCTTTATAGTGTAGCGGTACCGGTTAGTGCAGGTGCTACCAACACAACAGTAACGATGAACGCTGCAACAATGGAAAACTCAGGTCTTGAGTTCCTGCTTGCATATCACAATCATCAACATGCTGTGAAGTTTGATGTTTCTGCCAACTTATCTACTCTCTACAACAAGGTGACAAGGTTGGGCGTTTCGGGCGAACCCCGTACCGATGGGTACTGCCGTACTGAGATAGGCCGTGAAGTGGGTGAATTCTATGGATACGTTTACGAAGGGATCTTCCAGTCACAGGAAGAAATCGATACCCGTGTCAACTCAGAAGGCGAATACATCAATCAGCCCGGGGCACAACCAGGCGATGTTGCATACGTCGATATCAACAACGATGGTGAAATTACCAACGAAGACCAACAATTCCTGGGCAGTGGCCTGCCAAAGATCAATTATGGCTTGAATGCACGTGCCGAATGGAAAGGTCTTGACCTGAGCATATCGACCTATGGAGCTGCCGGATTCAAAGCTGTGGATTTTGTTGACCTCACATTGCGCGGCTCATACTTCATACTCAACAAGGACGTTGAACTATTGAATGCCTGGACAAAGGACAACACAAACACCGATGTGCCCCGCGTAGCCTACAAATCGACAGGTTCAATTACCAACGATATGTTCAGCGAACGTTTCATGCAAGATGCATCCTATCTGAAAATTGCCAACATCGAATTGGGCTATAACTTCCCTGACAAATGGTTTGGTGGCTATGTGAACAACGTTCGTATTTACGCATCGGCTCAAAATCTGGCTACCTTGTCTAAATACAAAGGGTACAATGTTGACTTCGCTGGAGGTACATTTACTCCCGGTTACAACTATTGTTCGTATCCAACACCACGGACCATCATGCTCGGAGTAAACTTCTCATTCTAAAAATATAATCTAAAATTAGGTATCGTTATGAAAAGATTCAATATAATTCTAACAATGTTGGCGCTGATTGTCGGTATGACAGCCTGCAATGACGAACTGGATGTTATAAACCCGAACAATCAGTCAACCTACGATTTTGGCGATTCAGAGCCAGAACTTCAGGAGGCTGTCATTGCGTGCTACAACCGTATTCGCCTCGAAGGCACTTTTTCCCGCGTTGGCTACACCATGGATGCGGTACGCGGCGACGAAGTCTGGAATTCATCCCAACAGTGGTATCTGGCGTACGACAATCTCAACTCTCCGGGTACTATCGATATCGGTGACCTATGGATATGGCGCGATAACTTCCATGTAGTTAACCGTACAAACTTTGTGCTGTCGAAAGTCGATGCTGTTGAAATGTCGGAAGATTCTTATAATGAGATAAAAGGACAGGCCCTCTTCCTCAGGGCCCTGGCATACTATGAACTGGCTACGTATTACCAGGCTGTCCCGCTGATTACAGACTATGCTTCGTATTCAGACATCGAAACCATGTTTGCATCCAACAAACCCGAAGAGGAGGGAGTTGCCCAACAAGACGTGGTGTTTGATCTAATTGAGGCTGACCTCACAGAAGCGATGCAAATATTGCCATCGCGTGATGAAGGAGGCGAATGGGCCCAGGGCCGTGCCACATGCGGCGCTGCAGCCGGATATCTGGCTCGCGCACTTATGTTCCGGCATAAATTTTCTGAGGCTTATACAATACTGAAAGACATCATTGCTGGCAAATACGGACATTATGAACTGACAGCAGACTATGGGGACAACTTCAGAGAGGATACAGAAAATAACGCAGAAAGCCTTTTCGAAGTGCAATTTATGGACTATGGTACAGGGGGTACCGAACAGGAGTGGACCCCTGTAAACATAAGTCCGGAAGCAACTCAGGGCCATGCCGTGGAAAGCAACTATGCTTCTCAGGAACTGGGAAGCTGGGGCGACCTGGGTGGCTCACCCTGGTTGTATAACCTGTTCAAAAAAGAGACCTGCACCGATGGCCGTCTCGATCCTCGTTTGTACTGGACACTGGTTACTTACGAAGACGAATACAACAATTATACCGACCTGAAAACAGCAGCATATCCAAATGGAGATCCTCGTTGCAACACTGTATATCAACAAGATATTACGGAAACTCCTTTATCGAACAATGCCCAGGGTGGTATATCCATTGCAAAGTTCTCCAATGCAAGAAACAACATATACAAGTCTATTGATGTCGGATTACATTGTGGAATCAACATACGCCTCATGCGGTATAGCGATATCTTATTGCGTGCAGCAGAATGCGAAAATGAAATCAATGGGCCAACCCAAACGGCGATCGATTACATAAACCAGGTACGTCGACGCGTTGCTCTTGAAGATCTTCAACTCTCCGACTTCCCGTCTGCTCATCATCTTTTCGAACAAATAGCAAACGTTGAACGTCCTAAAGAATTCGGTTGCGAAAACGGACGGGGTATAGACTTACTCCGTTGGGGATTCTTCTACGATGAAGATCGTTTGAATCAGTTGGTTGAACATGGGTATTATAAGCTCGATGGTACAGCCTCAACCGAAGAGCTTACCGCTGAAACCGCCAGCGCTTCATCGTTCCAATACTACTATAAGGGACATGAATATTTTCCTATTTATCAATCAACACTGAATGCCAATCGAAACCTTGTAGGTAACTCGGCAAACAAGAATGAAGATAATGGACCTGCTTTCAGAGAAAAATGGACGATTCATCCGATTGTAGATTTAGAGTAGGAATCATTTTACTTAAATAAAAGACTTCCTTATTGACGTATTTTTTGTATGTTGATAAGGAAGTTTTTTAAACAAAAAACACATTAGACATGAGACTGAAATATTTACTGATTTCAATCATCAGCCTAATTGCTCTAACGTTTGTAGGGTGTAAAAACAACGATGTTGAACCTAACGATGGTTCTGACACCGATCCAACTTTCATCATTCCGACATACGCCGACGACTATTCCCCGATAGCATCGTGGTCAAACCGAAACGAGTGGAATCTGGCCAACGTTCACGACCCATCGGTTGCTTACTACAATGGATATTACTATATGTACGGCACCGATGCCTCCTATGGGAATGAGGCCGAAGGACATGGACATTTTCAAGGCAAACGTTCAACTGATCTGGTTCATTGGGAATGGGTAGGCGGGCCTTTTTATGAAACGCCCTCCTGGGTAGCCGACTCGCTCAACGCCATTCGTTTGCGCATGGGCCTTGATGTCATTGCCAAAGACAACATAAGATACGGCTACTGGGCTCCGGCAGTTCGCCGGGTCAACGTTGGAGGACAAGAGATCCTGCGCATGTACTACAGCATAGTGATCCATAACTACATCAAAACCGGCAAAGCAAACACCTCAGCCAACTTTGATGGAAGCTGGACCGAACGCGCCTTTACCGGCATGTGCGAATCGACCGATCCCGCCGGAGCTGTATGGATCGACAAGGGTTTTATAACAACTTCATCATCAGATCGTGGGTTAGACTACAGTCGCTCCAGTTTATCGGATTGGGACGCCTATTTCTACTATAACGCCATCGACCCTACCTATATAGTCACCCCTGAGGAGAAACATTACCTGATTTATGGCTCGTGGCATAGCGGCTTCGCACTCTTGCAAGTGGATGCAATAACAGGTAAGCCTCTCAACACACCCGGTGAGCCTTACGCAAACAGTGTAAGTGAGATAACAGCCCGATATGGTGTGAGAATTGGCACACGCACAGCCTCGTCGCGTTGGCAAGCCAGCGAAGCTCCCGAAATAATATACAAAGATGGGTACTACTATTTGTTCATGGCCTACGATGTCCTCGATATACCCTACAACACGCGCGTGGTCAGAAGCACAAACATCGAAGGTCCATTCCTCGATATCACCGGGCGCAACTTTACCAACGGACGCGGGGATTGTTACCCTATTGTAACCCACCCTTACAAATTCAATCTTAGCTACGGATGGGTAGGCCTGTCCCACTGCTGTATCTTCCAAAAGGAGAATTCCAACGAATGGTTCTACATGTCGCAAGGACGATTGCCCCCCAACGTTGGTGGCAACCCTTACTCCAATGCCATAATGATGGGGCACGTACGCCGCATTGTATGGTGTCCGGCCTCTCCAGGTGAACCCGATAACCTGTGGCCAATAGCATTGCCCGAACGGTATGCCAGCGTACCTGATTACGGCACTATAACCAAAGACTCGCTGACTGGAACCTGGGAGCACATAAACCTTACATACAACTATGGCCAACAAGATCGCGCCACTGCTCTAACCCTCAATGCCGACGGCACTATGACGGGAGCATTGACAGGCAATTGGAGTTACGATGCGACAAAAAAACAACTAACATTGGGCAACGTTGTTGTTTGCGTTGAACGTGAAGTTGATTGGGAAGCCACCCCACGCTGTGTAACATTTATATATGCCGGAACGGAAAAAAATCTAAACGCAACCTATTGGGGCAAAAAAACAAAATAAAATGGATGTCAGGCCATGGGTGTGGTATTATAACTCAAAGAGAACATGGTTGAACTCAAAGGTGAAATCCATATCGTAGATTTGCCAGGCTTCACAGAAGCTCCGTGGATTCATATACACAGCAACGGGTACTATTTATCGTATGCCTACCCGTTTCCTGAGAAAACCGCTTATGCCATGAGTAAGTCGATTACCGGGCCATGGGAATACAAAGGGATTTTGAACGAACGGGCAGGTAACTGCAACACGAATCATCAGAGTATTATTTATAATGACTTCTGAAGAAATACAATAAATAAAAAAAAATGAAACGAATTTATAACATCACATGGGTTCTTTTGCTTTTTGCCGGCATTTCGGGTGCGCAAAGTATAATTGTTCACGATCCGGTAATGGCAAAACAAAACGATACGTACTATCTTTTCTGCACAGGATGGGGAATCAGTGTGTGGTCATCAAAAGACATGAAGGACTGGACACGCGAAAAGCCAGTATTTTCAGAACCACCACAATGGGCACTTGATGCAGTGAAAGGTTTCAGAGGTCATATTTGGGCGCCCGATATTTCCTTTTACAACGGGAAGTATTATTTGTATTATTCCGTGTCATCGTTTGGTAAAAATACATCTTGTATCGGGTTGGCAACCAATGAAACGCTTGACCCGGACGATCCGGATTTTGAGTGGATTGACCACGGAAAGGTAATTCAATCTTTCCCGGGAAAAACCAATTGGAATGCCATCGATCCCAATCTGATTGTTGCTGAAGACGGCACACCCTATCTGAGCTTTGGCTCATTCTGGGACGGAATAAAATTAGTTGAACTCTCCTCCGATGCAACGAAAGTAGTAAGCAACCTGAATACTATTCCAACCATTGCTTCACGAAAAAAATCATTAAAAGACCCAAATCCACCCGCTATTGACAATAATCCTGTCGATGCCGGAGGAAATGCAATCGAGGCTCCGTTTATTTTTAAAAAAGGGAAATACTATTACTTGTTTGCCTCTATCGATTACTGTTGTAAAGGGGTTAACAGTACGTATAAGATGATCGTTGGACGGTCTGAAACCATTCCGGGCCCTTACCTCGACAAAGAAGGTAGAAACATGGCAACCGGAGGAGGAACCATTTTGCTTCAGGGAGATAAAAACTGGCATGGTGTAGGCCATAATGCAGCCTATACTTTTAATGGAACTGATTACTTAATTTTTCATGGCTACGATGCCGCGGATGAAGGAAAATCAAAACTTATCATCAAAAAACTGGCATGGGATAATAACGGTTGGCCCGTAGTAGCTGACATCTAAACTTTTTAATATGAGCAAAAAGAACATTCCTTTCAAACCAATGCTAATCGTATTAGCTATGGGGCTATTTACAAATGCGAATATTCAGGCACAAAATGCCCGGATTAAAATCGACATCGAACGCGAAATAGGCAAAGTCAACAAGAATATTTACGGAAATTTTGTAGAGCACCTCGGCCGCTGCGTTTATGGGGGGATTTACGACCCGGATTCTCCCTTTTCTGATAAGGAAGGAATCCGAATGGATGTGCTGGAAGCCGTAAAAGGGTTAAACATTCCCTTGGTACGTTATCCGGGCGGGAATTTCGTTTCGAACTACCATTGGAAAGATGGGGTTGGGTCCAAAGACGAACGCCCTATCCGCATGGAACTTGCCTGGTCGAGGCTCGAGACCAACCAGTTTGGCACCAACGAATTTATTGAATTTTCCCGTCGCATTGGCACTGAACCATATTTTGCAGTAAACCTCGGCACCGGAACCATCGAAGAGGCACAGCAATGGGTTGAATATTGCAATGTTGAGGAAGGACCGTACTACGCTGAATTAAGGAAAAAACACGGTTATCCCGAACCTCACAATATAAAATTCTGGAGCCTTGGCAACGAAATGGACGGGTTTTGGCAAATGGGGCATTTAAATGCAGAAGACTACAGCAAGAAAGCACGCGAAGCCGCCAAATTAATGCTCCTCACCGATCCCTCTATCAAACTGGTTGCTGCAGGTGCTTCCAACTTCAGGCCGAACAACGACCCGCACGAATGGAATGCTACAGTTTTAGCAGAACTGAGGGATGTTGTTGATTATATTGCCCTTCACATGTATGTTGGAAACCACGAGAATAACTATTACAATTTTGTATCCTCTCCCCTGGTACTTGAAGAACGGACAAAGGTAGTAAAAGGCATGATCATGCGTGAGATGGAAAAAGCGGACCGTGAGGGCCGTGACCCGATTTATATTGCCTGGGATGAATACAATATCTGGTATAGATGGAGGCAGGAAGAAACCATGACCGGCGAACGTGCTCTCGAAGAACGCTACAACCTGGAAGATGCGTTGGTTATCGGAGGTTTCCTGAATGCTTTTATCCGGAATGCCGATATTGTTAAAATGGCCAACATGGCCCAATTGGTAAATGTAATTGCTCCTATTTTTGCGGAAAAAGAGGGTATGTTCCTGCAAACGATTTATTACCCGCTGCAGCTTTTTGCCAGGAATATGTTTGGAACTTCACTCGATGTATTTGTCGATTGCGAAACCTACGATACCGACGAATTTTATCTCGGCCCTGCCGAACAAGCTACACAACAATTGGATGTCCCCTACCTCGACGTGTCGGCAACCTACGAAAACGGGCAGGTAATGATTGCTGTAATCAACAGGCATAAAGACAAAGCAATAACAACAGACCTCATATCGCAGGAAGGTCTTTTCGATGGCGAATTTGAAGTTTATGAAGTCAATGGGCCTGATATTAAAGCGGAAAACGACTTTGGAGTGACAAACGTAAAAACAGAACAAAAAAAATCACTTGATTTGAAAAAAGCCAATGGGTTCACCTATCAGTTTCCGGCACATTCGGTAACCATGTTGAAAGGAAAAATTGTTCAATAAGCTCCCTTGCATCTTTACGTTTGGTCTGATTCCGTGTTAGCGGCACAGATTGGATACCGTTTGATCCCTTTCCTGGGAAGCGATTATCGTAAGGATTTGCAATTCCAGAAATAATACTTGTATTAAGGTAAATTATTATTTACCTTTATGACGTTATCCCCTATCATCATACAATGAAATGTTCTGAACTATATAAGATCCTGACAAAAGATGGTTGGTACCCTGTTTCACATAAAGGTTCGCATGTAAAGCTCAAACACACCCAGAAACCAGGCATGATCGTCTTCCCAAATCATGGCAGTCAGGAGATTGGTAAAGGGCTTGAGAGAAAGATACTCAAGGATGCCGGACTGAAGCTGTAGAATTAAAAATGACATGGAGATGAGAAAAACGAACAGGAAGATTAAAATGATAGTCGAAAAAACAGATACAGGTTTTTCTGCATTCTCTGAAGACTATCCTATTTATACTACCGGCAGGACAATACCGGAATTAATGGATCATGCACTTGAAGCTGTAAATCTCTGGTTTGAAGAAGATAATATGGGTATTACACAAGAAAATCTTAAGTTTGAGATTGACTTTAAACAGTTCTTTCAATACTACAAGGTCATTAACGCTAAGTTTCTTGCCAACAAGATTGGCATGAATCCAACCTTACTTTCTCAGTACGTACAGGGTCGCAAGAAACCATCTGATGCCCAAACTGAAAAAATTCTGCTTGGAATTCATCAAATTGGGAAAGAGCTATCTGAGATAAACCTTATACACAGACCTTAATAAAAAGTACTGGCTACAACATATGGGAAATTAAGGCACAGTTAGGCCCTGAAAAAAAGCAGTAGGTTGATTTTCCTGCTGCCGAGTGCATACTTTTCCCGTTCAGCCAAAAACAGAATGTTCTTATCTGCAGCCCAGGGGTGTTTCAGTTTTTCAAGGAACGTTTGTCAGCATATGGATTATCCGGGTTTCCACGGAACATCCTTCACAAAACCGTAACCCGATGAAATAAGAGATAGGGGAATATCCTTGTTTAAACAATGGTATCCTGAAGGAGCCTAATTGGCTTTATTTAGGGCAGATCAGGTTCTGATTGATTCTCTTTGCTAATCTGCTCCAACGAAATTCCCCTTCGTTAAAATTATAAAGGATAAGTATAACTTTACCAATAATCCCTTTTTCAGGAAGGAATCCCCATATACGTGAATCGGCTGAATTATGACGATTGTCACCCATCATAAAATAATAGTTCTGCCGGAAGGTATGGGATGTATAAGGTTGCCCTTCAAATTTTACCGTTTCATTTTCCATGTAAATCTGAAATCCTTCATAATCAATAATTGTACTACTGTATAAAATATAATTTTGCTTTGTTAATTCAATAGTCATTCCTTTTTGTGGAATGGTAACCGGTCCAAAATTATCGGCAGTCCATAAAAATTCTTTATTGTAGGGATAGGTTCTGGGAATAGAATCAGTGGTATATTCTTTATGGGTGACTGAGTCAACGTATGGAAACTGAGTTAATGCACAATACTGCCGATAATTTAATGCAGTTTCAATCCAGCCATCTTTTGTTTTCTTAAAACCAGGTAATGACACGTTTACACTATCAGAGAAACTATTCAAATGAGCAAAATTGCTTATTTTAACATAGTATTCCTGTTTGGCAAATTCAGGAACCTTAATTTTACTGCCATTGCAATACACCCAACCATGTTTTATTTCCAGCGTATTGCCCGGCAGGCCCATACAGCGCTTTACATAAAAAGTGCCCCTGTTTTTCCCTGGAAAATCGAAAACCACTATATCTCCTTGCCAAACCTTTGAGAAACCCCGCAAACGTTTATATTTCCACCATGTGGAGTCTATTCGCAAACGGGCATTTTTATTTAGATAAAACAATACGTTAATCCAGGAGATTTCGAAAGGCGATTGCGGTAATCGAGGGCCATAATGAAGCTTGCTAACCAATATCTGGTCACCGGGAAGGAGTGTGTCTTCCATGGAGGGACTTTGGATGGAGTAAAGACCTATTACAATTGTTTTTAAAAGTATAGCTAATAGAAAAATTGCAATTAAAATACCGGTAAATTTAATTATTTGGTACTTTCCCATTTTAAGAATATCTTCTAATTATTATGGTCATGAAATATATTTAATTTGGGTTTGAAACATAGCTAATTCTTAAACTATAGGGCAATTCTTTTTTTCAGAGACTAATTCTAATATTCTTTATGGACTTCATTTACTCCAGTTTTGTATATTTGAAAGAATATCGATTTTACTGTCGGGCAATATGAAATCAATTGTATCAATTCTGCCGTTCTTCAAATAAATAAATGCTGGAGAATAGAGAAACATAAGGTCTCTTTTTAATAAACCATTTCTATCGTCATATATCTTTTCAAAGTATTCATATCTTAATTGATCAGACGAAATCTTTGTGTTAGAGGCAATAATTTTCACATCAATAAGATTGTTCTTAAGGAATGTTTTTTTGATATCACTAAAACATTTGTATACGCAAGTTTGACAATCTGTTCCTTCATAGTAGAAAATAATAGATTTTTGATGTGATTTAGCGGAATCCTGCAAAATCGAATCAAGAGAAATTATCTTTTTCCCTATTAATTTTGACTTTTGAGTGTTTAAATTTTGTATTTTTTTGTTTCTTAATTTTGCATAATCTCTTGAATTAGGATGATTATTACATGAAATAGTAAAATAAGTCATGAATAAAACGACTATGGCAAATATAATTGTGCTATTCTTTTCTTTCATTTTGAATTAATTTGGAAAATTATAGATCTGTATCTCTCCTATATATTCATTAAATGCTATTATCTTTTTTAAATCATTAGAGATACAAAATGAAGAAAATCGCCCTACCCCCAAGTCAAATATCTTAGTAATATTATATTGTTTATTTGAAAATTCTACTGCAAGAATTTTATTGGATTGGGCAAATCCATTAGAGAGCCTTTCTGTAACAAGAAGATAAATAATATCATTTTTTACGGAAACATCTGTAAATAAAATTGCTGTTGTATTCTTAGGATATTGTTTATAAGTCTTTTTGTTTTCCTTAATTGTTTTTTTAAAAAAAGTATTTTCATCCAAATTTGTACGATTCAGCAACTCACAATTATTATTAAATTTTTCAATTATAGGTTCTGAAACTGCAATAGAATAAATATTAGTACTATCTTTTGTAAGCATTCTTGAATTTCTTTCAATTTTTGGGATAACATTATAGAATTGACCAAAGTATTTATTTTCGATTTTTTTTAAATTAATCAATTTGATGGGGCCTGCTTCTCCCGGAGTGGAACAACAATAACAACTGTCATTAAGCATTAATAAGCTTTTGTTGTCTTGTATGAAATATTTTATATTAATTGAATTTATAAATTCATATTTACTCGTTTCTTTATTTGAATAAATATTGATTCTTCTGTTTGCAGCATCAGATATATAAATTTGATTGTTAAAATTGAAAACATTAAATGGATGTAATAATTCGCCGGGTCCACGTCCCTGATTTCCAATTTTCTGAATTAAATTAAAAGACGAATCAATATGAAGAATAAAATGATTTATTACATCTACTAAAAAATACTCATTATTAAAGTTTTCTATTGAAACTATCTTTGAAAAATAAATTGAATCATTAAAACAATCTATTGAAATCTCTGGACTTAAATATGTTATGTCGATATGATTAGTGTGTTTGTTACATGAATACAAAATCAATGTAATAATAGCGAAATAATATAATTTTAATTTCATTTTTTCAGATTTATGTTTTTTGCAACTGATACTTGCTTGTTAAGAGAATAAAAAATTCGCATGAGATTTTAATTGTCTCATTTGGTACGAACTGCATTCTCATCCATATTTCATAATATTTAAGATACTGCCTTATTAATTTTCGAAGATTCACGATAAAACAAATCGAAAAATAATAAAGGCAGTAAATTAATGTGTTCAATTTTTATTAATTCGTACACCAAGATGTCCTTCCATCGCAAGTTACTTTGTGAAGAAGAGGAAATGATTGACATGTCCCCTCTGGATTATAATTGTAACATTTCACATAACTACCTCCGATAACCAAATCACAATCTACTTTTGCTGTGCATATTAACACAGAAGAGCTAGTTGAGGCAACGGCAACGATTCCTATATCATTTATTATTGAAAAGGGATTTATAGAAACATTAAATATCAATGCAATACCGAAAAGTATTGCAGCCCCAATATGTACCATTTTTTTTGTCATAATTTTTTTATTTAATTTTACATTTATGTTGCTTCCCGTCACATTCCACCTTAAATAAGAATGGATACGAGATACAAGCATACATTGGATCATATCCATAGCATGTTACCTCTGAATCATCCCCAGAAACTGAGTCGCAATCCACCGAAGCTTCACACAATATTTGAGTATTGGATGAAGTAGTTGCAATAGCCTCAAGACTTAGTAAAGAGAATGGATCATCTAAAGTAACCTTTACATTGATAGCCAGTGCAAACAAGAACACTGTTACAGCTAGCCAACTTGTTATCGTTTTTACTTTTTTATTCATTTTACTTTGTTTATAAGATTAAAAATATTTAAAAATTATTTAACAACTGATTGAAATCGGTTGAATTGGTTTTACGGTTGTTAGATACTATTCAACCCCTCAAATTTTCAAACCTTCAAACTCCCACTATTTCAAAATTCAGTTATTCGAAATATGCTTATTATTTTTACATTTGCTTCCCGGGAGGGGGAAGCTACCAAAACTGGAGTTTAATGAGCAATTTGCTAAAGTATGGGTGGTTTTTCTCTCTCATTTGTTATTTTTTTGTAATATCGTCAGGGGAATCAACAATTCCTTTGATGGTTAAAGTAATTGGTGAATCTTTCCCATTATAATACACAGTAATGGTTTTGTGAAACCTTCCGGTATGTTTGGTATCGTAATTAATTTTTATTTCACTGCTTCTGCCAGGTTTTATGGGCTTCGATGGCCACTGGGGCACTGTACATCCACATGAGGTTTTAACATCCTGAATAAATAGTGGTGTATCTCCTGTATTGTTAAAAACAAAGCTGTAGTTACCGTTACCGTTCAATTCCAATTCACCAAAATCATATTCGGGATTTTTAAATGTAATTGTAGCATTGTTGCTTACTGTATTGAGTTTACAAGATACCAGGAAACAAGAGGTCAGGAGAATGAGTATTTTTTTTGTTGTGTTCATTTGCCTTGATGAGTTTTTTAGTTTATATGTTTTTTAGTTTCTATTAGTTCTATTGTTGCTACAAATCCTCAGACTTTCTTTTTTTCAATTATATAATTGGGCCTGCGTTTATTCTCAATAAACAATTTACCCAGGTATTCGCCAATTATGCCTAATATTATCAATTGTATGCCGGCTAAAAAAACCGTGCTAATGATAGTAGAGGTCCAGCCATGTATGGTTTTATCGGTAAAAAACTGAAGGTATAAGGCCCAGCCCATAATTATAAACGCGAAGCACGAAACAATAATTCCCAATATTAAAGCCAGCCGCAAGGGTTTAATGCTTAATGATGTTATACCGTTAACGGCCAGTTTTACCATTTTATGTAAGGGGTAGTGTGTTTGCCCATGTATACGCTTTAAATGGCTGTATTCAACAAAAGCCTTTTTATACCCCATCCAGGCATATATGCCCCTTAAATACAAATGATTTTCACGTAACTTTTTTATTACCTCAGCCACTTTCCGGTCGATTAAACGGTAATCGTTGGCGCTTTTCACAATGGGATATTCGCTTAGTTTATTTAAAAGCCAGTAATAAAAATGAGAGCTGTATTTTTTAAACGGACCAATGCTATCGGTGTAAACGGGGAGCGCTTCAACAATCATAAAACCTTCCTTCCATTTATCGATAAGATTCGGAATTAATGACGGTGGCTGTTGAAGGTCGGCATCGATGGTTATAATTGTGTCGCCGCTTGCTTCGTTAATCCCTGCCAATAAGGCAGTCTGGTGCCCGAAGTTGCGGACAAAACGAATGAATTTTATTTCAGGAAAGGTGATAGCTAAAGGTTCATAAACCATTTTCGAATTATCTGTGCTTCCGTCATCAACGAGAATTATTTCGTATCGATAAGCACTCAAAAAATTTTGTAGCTCTTTAACTATCAACGGAATGTTTTGCACCTCGTTATAACAGGGCACAATTACCGATACCTTAATTTTATTGGATTCCATTGTTTTCATCATTTAAAGGGTTATTAACAACAGGATCTTTGTTGGCTTTGCGTTTCTCAACAAGTTCGTTTATATTGCGTTTTATAGAGTCACTGTCTTTCCATTCGGTCGTCCGGAAAAATGAATGCACTCCGGAGAAAATAAGCCAAACGCTACATAGTATTAGCAGAGTTTTTCTCCATGTCCTGAATTTGTAATAATAGTATTGTATTAACCATCCACCTATTATTGCCAGGCCAATTACACTTAAATACATATACCTATCGGCAGTAATCATTTTTCGGGGCATGGGCACAATATGTAATACCAGCAAGATATTGATTGCGAAAAGTGTAAAACCAAACAATACCAACTTGTTGTTGGCTTCGTAATTGCGATATAAGAATAATGCACATATAGCTACTAAGAGTAAATATCCCCAATACAAAACGGGTAATGATTTTCCAGGTTCAATCGGGAAAAAATAGAAATAATACAATTTTACCGGAGCAATAAACCTAAATATATAATCCATAAAACTGCTTGCCCCAAAAAGCAGGCGTTGAGACAAAGAATAACTGCTATTTGTAAATGTTCCAAGATTATTTGATAATGAAAAAAGGTACAACAAGATGGCAATAATAATAAAAGGAATTTTTTCGACAAATACCTGTTTCCTGAATGCTGAAAGAACGAACGAAAAATCTTTGAACCGGTTGAATATATAGTCAAAAGCCAATAAATTTAAGGGGAAAATTATTGCCTGTTCTTTTGATCCAAATGCCAATAAATAACAGATGGCAACAGAGCTTAGAATCCATAAATTATTTGTTTGGATGTATAAAATATACAGGTAAAAACCACACAAGGTAAAGAAAGCAAAAAGTGGAATTTTTGAGGCACTTATCCATGCTACTGATTCCACCTGAAGAGGATGAATAGCGAAAATCAGGGCAACAACAGCAGAGAACAGTAATATTCGATTTTCGGTCCAGCTTCTTTTAGTAAAATTAAGAACTCTATTTAAAATGCTAAATACTAATAACACATTGGCTGTGTGGATAATTAAGGAAGCGGCATGAAATGCTCCGGGATTAAATCCAAAGATTTCGTAAACAATAATATAAAGTAATGTATTTACCGGCATGTACTGCCCCCGGTGAAAGTGTGTAAAATGGTACCATAATTCGCTGAAAGAATGATTATGAACAAATTCATAATCCAGCACCTGCCATTGATCGTCCCATCCGAGTTGAAAGTCATTAATAAATGTGGGGGAATAGCATGCTATAGTTAAGATACATATCAGAGTAATTATTCTGACAGGTTTTACAATTGGGGTCTTAAATGTATTTTTGATATAACAACATGTCTTTCCCATAATCTGTCAATAAAAACTAATTTATTTCACATGAGTTTCCCTTTTTTATAAATATCTGAAGAATGGATTAAACGTTTCAGGTTAGTGAACTTTAGACCCCGGCCTACTGTATCACAGATGGTAAAAAAAATGAGAATCAAAAAAGGAGCCAGTGGAAAAAGAACACGTTGGTAAGTACCATCAAAAACCCCTTTCATAAAAAACGCCATCAATAATCCGCCTACCATCAGAAAAATTAATAACCTTAATTGTAAAAACTGATGTCGTTTTACAAAAAAGTATAGAATACTAACAATCTCAACAAGAAGCATGAAATACAGCCACATACCGTTTATATATAGAAATTTATAATTTAAAAAATCAATAGGCTTTTTGAACATATATGCCTTGTAAATTCGATGCTGTTGAGCCTTTTTCAGGTATGGTGCAATATTTTTTGAATTGTATCCCAATTGGTTCGGAGGGGTCTCATATACCCCTTTCATATCCCATTTATCCATATACTCCAATGGGAAGATTTCAAATGCGCGATGATATTTATCGTGATCGTTATTTAAAAAGTAGACCGTATAGTAATGACCTTTGTATAAGGTAGTATCAATAGTAGTAATGAAATTATTATCAGGCAGTGTTCTATAAGCATCACTTAAAATTACATTGATAAATGTATTGTCGTGACTAACTGTTGTAATCCCATAATAATCATTTTGGTATTTATTTAACGCAGAATACCCTGCTATCAGACCAATACTGAATAAGTAAGAAATAAAAATAGGCTTAAATAAATTTCTATGTTTTTTTAACAAAATAGTAAAAATCCAAATCGCTCCCAATGCACCATAAAATGCTAAAGCTACTGGTTTAATCATTACCAGAATAAACAGCACAAGGTTCAGTAAAATTGCTTTTAAAGAAGTTAGCCTTTTAAAAAATTCTGAGAAAAGCCAGATAAACCAAACCATAGAAGAAATTAAAATTGATTCGGCAAATAAACCGTTGTTATAAGCCAGTGCTGGTGGGAAAAATATCCAAACAATATTAGCCAAAATACGCACAAAACGGTTAACCATGATTTTCTTTGACACCAAATAGAATGGGAATAAACCAGAGAAGGAAAAAAAGTGCTGAAAAATAATTAGACCTTTGAAAGGAGAACCTGGCCATATCCACTCAGATATCTTTATAAGTATAGGATATACAGGTGGTCTGGAACCATCTATTAACCCGTGAAAAATGTTTTGAGCAGCATAGTAATACGTAACAGAATCAGTATTGTAAAACATGTCAAGATGTTGCTGATAGAAATTGTTTCTTATAGTAAAGCCTAACAGCAATAACCAAAACAATTCTTGTTTTGATAAAAAGTTCAACATTTCTTTTAACCTACTAATCATTATTATAAATCTTGTTTAGCCAGGCCTGTTTTCGTTACAATATAAGATTCCTGATAGGTCTCATAATCTGAATTAACCTCGCTAAGATTATTACAGGCTTTTCCCATGATATTCTCTGCAGCCATCAAGCCCATCAATATACTATGATCCTGATTATTATATTTAAAAGATCCATAGCGTCCAACAGCTTGTAATCCTTTTATTGAAGCAACATATTCCTCAATGGGTGCTAAAATCTTTTTATATCCTCTGCTATAAACCGGATAAGATTTATTGATGTGAACTACATATCCATCCTCAATAATATCTTCCTTTACCAGGCCTGTATTGACAAGTTCTGAAGAAGCCAATTCGATAAATTTCTTATCCTCGAACGACCACATTTCATCCTCTTCATAACACCAGTATTCTAATGCGAGAATGCTTTTCTGCTCATTACCATACAACGAGGGGATCCAGTTTCTGAAATTGGTAATCCTGCCCATTAGCAAATCTGAGGAGTGTACATATAACCAATTGTCACTAAAAACTTTTGTAGAATTCAATAAAATATATACCAATACCGTGTTTCTGTAAGTTAACTGATCAGCGTTTTGTTTTACTTTATCGGGGACCTCAGGTAAGCGACTAACCATAGTAGTAAAAGGCATAGATGTGACCACATGGTCATATTTTTTAAAACTGCCATCGATCAATTCTATACCTGTCACTCGATTGTTTTGCGTGATAATTCTATAAACCGGAGAATCCAGGACTATGGTATTCCCCTTTTTTTCAACTAAAGCTGCCATTTTTTTGTAAACCGTTCCAGTACCACCAACAGGATAGGCAAATTGATCAACAAGAGTTTTATGAATATTCTTCCTGCCAGCAAATATGGCGTTTTTAATGGCTTCGTACATGGTGAGTTTTTTAATGCGCTGGGCGGCAAAATCTGCGTCAAGATCAACACATTTAATACCCCAAAGTTTCTCTGTGTAAGTTTGAAAAAATATTTTGAAAAGCCGGTTTCCAAACCTGCCTTTCACCCAATGTTCAAAACTTTGATCTCCATGACTCCCCAATAACTTCTGATAAATATAGCTTAATACACTGGCGGCAGATTCTAAAAGTCCAAGATTCGAAATAACATTTCCGATTTTTAAGGGGTAATAAAAAAACTTGTTTTTGTAATAAATACGTGTAAGACGATTAACCATTTCATATTCATTGCCCACTACATCTAACCATAATTCATTAACTCGTTTATCACTACTAAAGAATCTATGGGGGCCCAGGTCAACCGTTTGATTCCACAGCTCCATGGAGCGACATAGCCCGCCAATATTATATGAAGCTTCGTATACATCAACAGGTATATTATTTTTAGCCAGTACATATGCTGTTGTCATTCCGGCAGGTCCAGTACCAATAATGGCTATTTTCATAAGTAGTGGTGTTTGGATACAAATAGATTTCAATAAATTTGTTAGGTTAACTTAACTTTGTTATACTATGTATTATTCATTCAAGGTTTTAGAAAATATTTGTTGTCAATCTTTTCTTCGTTATAAATATTTTCAGAGCGCTGATATGGAATTTGAAAAAATCAAAAATAACTCTGTCCTGAAAAGACCATTGTAAGAAATAACTCACACTATTCTCTCAAGCATTGAAGCATGAATATCAATAATTACAGTATGATTAATTTCTTTCAATTGAATTCCGAAACGGTGTTTTCCTTTATGTTGAATTAATATTCCTTCACAACCGGATAAGGTTCCATGAATAATTCTTACAGGATCTCCACAATGGAAGTTATCGTCAACGAACATACTCGTTTCTGAGTTAAGTATTCGTTTTATCTTGTTGATATCGTCATTTTTAATGACACATGGGGTATTCCCAATTTTTATATAGGTACTTATTTGGGGAATCTGTAGAATATTGTGGATTTCAGTTTCCACAGTTTTTACAAAAATATATCCAGGAAACAAGGGACGATAGATTTTCTTCTTTTGTCTGTTTTTCCACACACGTATGGTTTTGAATAAAGGCAAAAATGACTCGTACTTTCTCTGCTGCAAAGTATGGGCTACAACTTTTTCAGCTCTTGGGAAGGTATAAAAAACAAACCATTGGGATTTTTGGTAAGTCATGTTCGTATGGGATTAAATTTGGGGTAAACATTTTAACAAAGCTTCGCAACATCAATTAGCAAATTTGGATTCCAGCGAACAAATTTGAACTGATCAATGTTCTTTTATGTTTTACTAAGATACTATTTTTACACAACAAAAACAATATTTTTTAAAAAAATCAGATCTGCCCTACATAATGACAATTAAGCTTCGAAACATTGGAGGGATTATTTTTATGGTTCTCAATCATAAAAATACTAATTGGCTATGAAGATAAATGTAACACTATTTGCACCGATAACTCAATCACTGTCCATGAACTCATTCAAAACGCTTGTAAAAAATACGATGCTGATACGCACAACAAGGGTATTGACAGTCGGACTCATATAGTAATCGTGTTGTTTTTCCCGTTTTCTAAACTGGATTTACTCAGGGATGTACCCAACGGGCTATGTTCCGGGATATGGTTTTCTGTTTGGTTTTATAACTCTAAATCTGATTTGACAGATGGCGATGAACCCGTGTCCCTGCGGATTCTACAACCATCCGACCAAAGCATGTGTATGTGTCTCCGGTATAGTGAAGAAATACCTGAACCGCATTTCGGGACCGTTGCCGGAACGGATCGACATTCACATGGAGATAGTGCCGGTGCCGTTCCGTGAGCTATCGGAAGCCAACCATTACCGGATCCTCCACCGGGAAAGCCGGGGCACGTAAATAAGGATTTTGCTGGCAGGCTCCGTTGGCAGTTTTTTACCCCTCACCGCAAGTGCAGGGAAGGGTAGACGGGACCCCGTAACCCGATGAAACAAGAGATAGGGGAAGATCCTTATTTAAACAAATGCAGATTGTTTCATGTTACTATATTTTGTACTTTTAGATAAACGAAAAAGCTTATTGTATGAAACCATCCGGAAAATATCCTGTTTCACGCCGTGATTTTATAAAAGTATCAGCGGCCACCACCGCAGGCCTATCCATGCTTTCGCTGGGCAGCTGCAATGTGGAAAAAACACCGGCTCCCATGAAACGCAGGTTCGGCAACTTCGATTTTGAGGTAACCACCCTTGGTTTGGGAGGACAGGCTTCCCTTCAGTGGACTCCTGAAGATGTCGATCCGGTACCGATCATTTTAAAGGCTTTTCAGCTGGGAATCAATTATTTTGATACATCGAATCTGTATGACGGAAGCCAGTTGAATTACCACAAGGCCTTTGAACAACTGAATCTTATTCCAGGCAAAGAGGGATACGATGAAGC
>Ga0307422_1000119_pt1 | contig 44100 bp, 48 predicted proteins | sample SalMarWE160290MG_FD_202153 | JGI IMG/M metagenome (GOLD analysis project Ga0307422, IMG submission 202153) | Salt marsh sediment microbial communities from the Plum Island Ecosystem LTER, Massachusetts, United States - WE1602-90 | ecosystem: Environmental > Aquatic > Marine > Intertidal zone >...
TTCTTTGAAGAGTATCAAGGGGTGGGGTTAAAGAATTTTTTTTAACTCCTGTTAAAAATTAACCATTAAAAATATATCTGTTTGACTTTAATTCTGTTTATTTCACTTTTATTTTTTTAGAACAGCAGGCACACAAAGGGCGTTGCGGAAGACCCGAAGGGGCTGCAGCCGACCGACTGTGACTGCAGGGGTGGGGTCAAGACGGCTTGCGCTTGCGGAAGCAAGCTGTGGACGAGACTGAGCAAGATGATTTTAATTCCTTTTTTTAAAGAGGGCGCCGAAAAATAAAATTTAATTCCTTAAAGAAAATTGCGAAGGCTCGACCACTGCCCGCCGCAGACAGAGAGGCTGACGTCCGAGCGATAGCGAGGGCGAAGCCAAAGGCAGCCCGACGCAAGGCGGCGGGCAAGCCGGATGGGTGGGGGGTATTGTGGGGTTGGGTTGTTGGGAGGTGGAGTCTTTTTTTCAGGAGGTTTTGAAAATTGAATTTCTAAAGGTCAGACAGAGAGTTCGAAGATTGTACGTCAAGGGCAGCCATTCTTTACGATTTTTCGAACACCAATTACCACCTGCGCTCCACCGCACACCCAACCCAAGCTCGTCCGCCTCGTACGAAGGCGCTCGGCGACCTCGCTTAGAACGCGACCGCCCTTCCGCAGATACTTTGCCAACTACGTCGGCTCGCCCTGCGGAATAGGCTCGGTGATTTCCTAGACCTTGAATGTATCCTTCCGGAAGATAGAAAATGTCCAACGAAACTTCGTCAAGCCCATAAGATATGGACTTGATAAGACTTTGAAAAAGCTGGGGTCGGTCTTCGGGGGAAATTTCGCCAATCTTTTTTGAAAAATCTTTTAAGTTTTCTAAAACAATCTTTGTTTCAAATTTTTCTTTTTCTTCTTTTTGATCGGTGCAACATGAAATTCACCGGCGCACTGAGCGCATCAGTTGAAATGCCTGTTTATATGGTTTTAATTGATTCTATTTCCTTAAAAATAAAAATAGCGCAGGCTTGGGTTAAATCTGTATATTCTTTTTCCTTCTCTCTTTTACCGTTATTTAAATAGCCTACAATTGATGTTTTATTTTCTTCAATAAAATACCACCCCGAAGAAGTTCTTTTATCTGATGAATAATTGAGCCATTCCATAATGATATCTTTATTTTTATTTAAATATTCCTCAATGTGTTCAACAGTTAGGACATTCGAATTCTCAAAATAACCCGTTTCCTTTAACAGATCATATACTGATTTGTTTTCCGTTTTGAGTTTTATTGGTATTTGACAAATTTCTTTTATCATCTTATTGGTTTTTGCAGATAACATTAAGTTTCAACCTTCGAATTTTGTAAATTTAAGTTTGATATTTGATTCATAGATTTTCATATTTATTGCCATAATTAAGTTAGCAAAATCAATTTTCTTGTCAAGGAGTTTAGTGAATTGATATTGAGATAGCTTTAGATGATTGTCTTCTTTTTGAATTGAAAGTTTTATCCCCTCTTTTTAAGCTTTTGGGGTAGTAGGGAAATTCATAATTCAAAACTAAGAATTCAGAATTGATAGTCATCCTTTTTCTTGTTTTCGAGATTTTCGAACAAATCATTTCACATTTCAATGCCTGACCCGTTAATACTAAAATCTTGGACTATAGCAGCTAAATCAGCTAACTTCTTAGCCTCAGAGGAAACCGCTTTAGCTAATGGAAGTTCTTTTTGGGATTCATTCATAATTTTTTATTTCTATCATAGCTTATATGTACAAATATTAATAACAAAAAGTCAACCTTTTCATGTTTTAAGTTCTGGATCTGTTATTTCCCGCTCATCAATTTGGGGAGAGTCTCTGTAAAGAACTGGTAAAGATCATTGAATCCTTTTTGCCCATATCGTACTTTAATATTAAGGTCTGTTATCTTACGGCTTCCAGATTTATCCTTTGCATCCCTAAAAAAATTAAAGGACATATCATTTGTATTATACCTAACATGTAGTCCTCCTTCGAATCCAGTGCTCCAGTTTAAGCTTGGCAGAGGAGCTATTTCAGCATATGAAACAAATAATAGAGCAATGTCTAAAGCATCTTCAACCTCAGCCTTAGAGGGTATCTTGAATTCATGTTCAAGTTTATTTCTCAATTTATTTATTTTCTCCAATATTCGAGGGGCTATGATCCCGGACTTCCTTATGAAATCAATCTTTTTAGGGAAGTGCCACTTCTTGTGCCTGCATAATGGTAAATAGCCAAGTTGTTCAATAAGATTATCAAGTTGACAATCAATTGCTCTTTTACAGTTTGATAATGAATTTACGATTCCGCGTTCAGTAGTAGGCTTTTTTATATCCTCTGATGCAAATTTGAGAAATTCTTTCGGTGAAGAGTGAGTTTTGGGTTCTTTGGATCTTATTCCGGGAGGCTTGCCGATGAAATTAAGGTCCATATCGTATCCAAAAACAGTAAGGATTCCTGTTTTAATCTCATTTATCAATGATTGAAGATCGTTTTTCATTTCCTATTATTTCTCTAAAAAACACATTTAACTTCGTTCTCAACCGCCGAGGCTACGAGGTCGGAGGAAACAATATGAATTATTAAATATTTTTTTCTTGACATCCATGGTCTACTAAAAATTTAAGAAATCACATTCATAAGTCAAGGGTTGAAGGGTATGGAAATCTATAAACTCTTGAGTATTGTTTTAAGGAATCAGATTTTCTTTGAAAAGTTTGAATGGCTTGGTTTAAATTTTCTTTACTTAGCCTCTTTTTTAATTCAATTTAACAAAATATCTATGGATGACTTTCTCCATTTTGAATTGAAAGTCCTATCCCCTCGTTCTTTAAGTTTTGGTGTTGGGGTGGTATTCTGTCTACTTACTACTAACTACTTTCTAATACATCCTTTTTCTTGTTTTCGAGATTTTGGAAATGTTAATTGACAAACTATTGTTTTTTTAACCATGCATAAAAGTCTTTTTCGCAGGTGAATTTGCTTAGATTCTTGAGTGTTGTTAGTAAACATCCTGAAGCTAGGCGTTCTGCAATTTCAGCATCTTCATCTTTGATATTACGTTTTCCTCCATGAACTATCTTACTGCGCAATTTGTATAAATCTTTGGCGGATTTGCGGATCTTTTCGATATTTGTCGAAGGGTTTTTAAATAATTTTACAACACAATCAATAAACTCACTTTGTTTCTTGTCATCTTTTAGTTTAAATAATGTTTCTAATCCAACAACACACTTAACTACTTTGAGATAAAATTCCTTGGTGTCAATTCCTTCTCCAATCCATTCTAACGAATTTAATATTCTCTCTTCTAGTTTAGTTAACTCTTCAGGTTTTTTCTGGAGAATCCGGTCGCCCTCCTCTAAAATTTTTTTAGTATTAAATTTGCCTAATAAACTACTTGAGATTGATACTGTATGGAGTAAATCATACTCCGGATAAATACGATTGAACTCTTTGTATGGCAGGGGAAAAATATATCTTTCTTTGTTTTCATCGTAAATTCTAATCTTTGGTTGCCGATGTAGATTGTATTCTATAGGGATAAAAATCCTTATAAAATTTAACGTCAGATTAATTCTGTTTTCGGCTATTGTTAAAGCCGAGTTCTTGTCAAATGTAGTAACTGAGGTTCCTACGCTGACTGTTCTTAAAAAATTATTTTCAAAGGTATTAATATCAACTTTTTTTTCGTTTTTAGGGTTAAAATTAAAGTATTCTAGGATATCTTTAGCTGTTCCAAATACAACATTGCCTAGCTTCAAAAATCCGGGATCCGGAAGAAAGCCATCCAATGGGAATATTACTAGATTAGAGGATATTTGTTTACTAATTTCATCTATAATTTGAATTCCAATTTCTTCTTTGCTAATATTTTTTTCCTGGAGATGCTTACCGAATAGAAGATCATGAAGTATATGGCCTATTAATTTCTCTGATATCTTATTCTTTAGCAAGGGATGATTTTTTATTTTTTCTGTTAATATTGCGTATTCTTTATGTGTAACACCTTGTTCTTTTGTTAATTGTTCAAGATAATGTTTTTCTTCGATATTTTCTTTTTTAGGCGCAACTCTCATCTCTCTTCGTTTTTTAAAATCGAATACTTCAAGAAATAATTCTCCGAGTTCCCGGTTCTCTTTGGTGTATTCATTATTGGTTTTTTTGATATTTTTATTATTCATTCTTCTAAAACTTACGAATTTACAAAAACTTGTCAAGCAACAAACCCTTTTTGTTTTCGAGAATTTCGATTTTTAATTTCTTTTCATTCTTTTTCTATTTCGATTTTCTCTTCTAGAATTTTTCGTATCTCATTTTTTTCAACTGTTATTTCCCTCTTTTCGATAATCAATCTCTTAATATCTTTTCCTTTTAATTTGTTATATAGCCAATTTGATATTATTCCTATCGCTATCCCTGAACCAAATTCTATTGAAAACTTTGCAATTTCAGGAATGCCTAAACCTTTTCGAATATAGCTTTCTTTATATGTTAAGACGGCGTTTCCTTCGGGTATTTCAAATTTATCGCCAATAGATAAAGAAGAAGATTTATCTAATAAATCAAAAACTAATGCTCTATCTGTGGTATGAATTTCAATTTCTATTTTCATGATTATTTCCTCCTTTTAAAACAATGGCAGTGTATATACATTTAAAGATGTAACTATTATATATCAAAGATATTCTAATAGTAAGATATGGATCAAGATTCACTTAATACTTCTTGGACAATTACATTTAGATCTTTTATCACTTCAATTAAACTTATAATTTCTTTCAAGAAAAATACTTTCGCGAAACCCTTTGTTGAATTTTGCAGTTGTTTTAATTTTTCTTCTTTTTCCCTATCCGAGTGAAAATAGTAAGCATTTAACCATTTATCAAGATTGTCTTTCGGTTTTACCGTACTATCGTTAACTCTAAGATTAAAACCCCCTCCACTTTTCATAATTGTTTTATATCTTTCTCTTAATTGTTTTAAGCGGCTTTTTTGATCTTCGTTATCTATAAGTTTCCATAGTAAGTTGCATACTTTAAGAAAATTAGTAGATTCTTTCTCCAAATAAAACGGTCTAAACCTAACAAGCAAAGACTCGATTTGTTCTTCTGTTGGCGAAGCGTCTCCGATTTTAAAGGATGGTGGAACAATAGGTGGAGTGAGAGATATTTCTAAGCTTGTTTTCCCTTGAAGTAAACTGTGTTTAAGTAACTTCTCTACTTTTTGGTTATATAATAGGAGAATATCTTTTTTTTCTCTTGATAAGCTCATTTATTATATTATCCTCAGAAATTCAAAGCTTTCTACTCCATCTTTTTTAAAAAACTTCTTTTCATAGCTCATATACCTAAAACTTACGAATTTTTAAAAACTTGCCAAGAAACTCAACAATCATCTCAACACCTTCCTCGCAAACGAAATCGTAAAATAGGACATCAGAAACAATCCCATAAAACCTTCAACCCCAGATAACACCTTCCCTGCATGAGAAGTTATATTAGCGTAATTAGTACCATAGCCAATAGTTAAAAAAGTTATCACGCTATGAAATAAAGAAGATGGATCGTCATTTAATGGCGGCGGAAGTTCTGAATACATCCAAGAAAAACCCAATACTACTGCCACCATACTCCAAAATACCCTGAAAGGACTGGTGCCATATTTTCCCATAATTTCATACACAAGCAACTTAAAAAAAAACCCGAACGAGTCAATGATCCAGGCGAGAGAACCTACCAGAATTCCTCCTAGTTTCTTTATATTCCATTTATTGCTAGTAAACCAATTTTTAAAATGAGAATGTAATCCTCCTGCAAGCTCAAACTCTTCAGCTCGTATCTTATGATACATGAACTGCGCATATGCCTTATCTTCATCATCGTATTGTCCAAGATTTCTGAAGTTCTCTTTTAACAAACGAAACTGGTCCCGCTTTTGCCTATAAGTTGTAGTATTTCCCTGGGTTTTTATTGCCTCTCTGAGCCTAAAATCATCAAAATTTATATATATTTTGCCGTCAATTTTTAAATCTATAATATTAAGTGTTTTAACCACCGGAATCACAGATTTTTCAATATTAACCCTTTTTTTCTCGTAGTCATCTGTTTCCTTATCGTAGGGATAAAAATTAATATTTCCTTGTATTGTGGCATTCGAAAAATCCAAATTGTTAGCGGATTCTACTCTCATATCCCATTCGCCTTTTATAAAAGCATTTCTGAAGCTAATGTTGTGAATTTTAGATTGCCTAAATGAAACTTTTGAAGCGTTACTTTCTAGCCAATTAAAATTGACAAGCCCTTCTCCAAAATCATTCTTGATAAATTCGACAGTATTGCCGATAAATTTTGCTCCTCGGAAGTCGACATCTCCTTTCCCAAAAAGAACTCTATAAAATCCTACTTTCCCATCTCCAAAATCTGCCCCTGCAAATTTTACGTCACCTTTTCCAAAATTTATGTTTTTAAATTCTTCTTTGCCGGAACTATAATCTACTGCATGCCCGAATATTACATCCCCCTTGCCAAATTTTGCACTACTGAAATCTACGTCCCCATCTCCAAAATCAGTTGCAGAGAAAAGGACATCTCCCATTCCATTTTTTTTAATCTTAAAGTTCTTATTCCCTTTGCCAAATTTAGTGAATAAAAAGTCGATACGACCATTACCGAAAATAGAATTTATAAAATTAACCTCGCAATCTCCAAAAACTGAATTAGAAAAACAGGTCGGTCCATCTCCAAATTGAGCTCTCGCAAAATATATTTTACCACCTAAAAACTTACAATCTCGAAAGTTCTTTTGTTTCGCAACAAATATGCAATCATGAAAATTTACACCACCAGGCCCGAATATAGTTTCCGAAAATGTTATTTCTTGGCCTCTAAAAAGTGTTCTCTCAAAATCCACAGAGTATCCGTCTTTACTATCAAAAAAAGCTCCTGATGCATTAAAAAGGTTTAATACTACTATTTTATTTTTCGCTTTAATCTTTTCTCTACATTTATTCATAGAAAAATTTTCTATATATTTACCCCTTAAATAAACAGGTTCAGATTTACTTATTTGCTCATAAATTTTATTACAGTCTATAGATTCAAAGATTTTCGTTTTTGTTTTGGTTTCTCCAATACCGAAAAAATTATCATCCAAGAAAGTGATTTTTACTTTTCTTTTTCCGCCCTCTTCAAAAAAGTCCTTTTTATATTCCATATACTTAAATCTTACGGTTTTTTAAAAACTTGTCAAGAAACAAAGCTTTTATTCTTTTGTTTGTTTTTAAAAAATTTAGCCCTTGACATTTTTATTATTATTATTTATTTAAAAAGGGAGAAAGGCATTTCTTATGAAAAATATTATTTTTAAGAAAATTTTCACTTCTTGGAATTTAGCAATATCTTTGATTGTCGTTGCCCTATGTATTGGTTTTTTGGGAGGACTACTTATAGGTATTTATCAGAAAACCGGAAATATTTTAAATGTCTTGAGTTCTCTTTCTACACCCGTTGTAGCTGCTGCCACTATAGTATATGTTATTTTGACTTGGCGTTTGGTACGTAATAGTGTTCAATTAATGGAGGAACAAAATAGGCCAAGAATATTTGTAGATTATGAGCCGTTAGGTATGAATAGAGCTAGATTGAAATTGATTGTCGAAAATAGAGGAGTTGGGGCCGCTTATGATATTAAACTCAGAGTTGACCCTGATATAGACTGTTATAATGTTAATCATAAAAAATTCTCAGAGCATCCTTTTCTGAAGAATGGAATTAGTTATCTTTCACCGGGTAGAAGGGTATCGGAAGAATTGACTGTTTTAAGTGATATATCTGAGAAAGACGAATTTACGAGTAAACCTAATGTAACCGCTGAGTACAAAAATTTTAAAGGTAAAAAGTATAGAGGGGAGTTTATTATTGATTTTTCTTATATGGCGGAAAATTTCATTTGAAAGTATAAAATTTTATGAAATGCGCGATATACACTCGAGTCTCAACTTTAGCTCTTATCAGAGCAATTAATTAGTTAAATCGATGAGTAGTCAAATAGTAAAAAACAACAAAAAAATCTAGTGTAAATCTGTGTAATCTGTGGTTGATGTTTAGGATTTTGGATTTAGGGGTTAGGATTTAGTAAAAACAAAAAAAATCCTGTTAAATCTGCGTTTGTCTGCGTCCATATTTTAGGATTTTGGATTTAGGGGTTGGGATTTAGTAAAAACAAAAAATCCTGTAAATCTTTGTTAATCCTGTCAAAATAATTGGGGTTGTGGGTTGAGTTTAAAACAACAAAAAAATCAGTGTAAATCTGTGTAATCTGTGGTTAATTTTAAGAAATGGCTGGGGTGCAGGGATTCGAACCCCGATAGCAGGATCCAGAGTCCTGTGCCTTGCCATTAGACGACACCCCAGTAATTATGTATATGGTAGCCCCAAGGGGATTTGAACCCCTGTCACATGGCTGAGAACCATGCATCCTAGGCCGGGCTAGACGATGGGGCCACTCCTTAAAGAAAATATAAAGAATTACAGGTTTGTCAAGCGGTGGGGACTTTAGGTGCCAGGGACCAGATATCAGATACTAGTATTTAAGTTCCGGGTGATTTATCTTTGAGGGAATTTATTAATCCGTTGAGCATTCTTCCTGTTGCATTATATTTTTCGTTTAGATTCTTAAATTTCTCCTCGTCAATATAATCAAGGTCTTTAGCGAGACGTAAATGGTATCTTGTTTCCTCAAGAGATCCACGAGCATTACATAGATATTGGATGTATTCTTTTAAAGTTTTTTTACCTGTGCCCTCTGCAATATTAGCTGGTACAGATGCTGCCGAGCGGCAAAGCTGGTTAGTTAATCTAAAACGTTCATCATCAGGGAATTTTTTAGTGACCTTGTAAATTTCAAGTACTAATTTATGGGTTTCTTCCCAGACTTCCAAATTTTCAAATGACTTCATTAGATTTTATTTTTAATCCAGAACCTGGTAGCAGGTATCCGGTATCTGAATCTGGTTATACCAGATTCTCCGGCTTGATGTAATCCCCATGTTTCGCTTGAGCATCTAAAAGTCTCTCACGCTGTTCTTCCAGAACATTGAAAACGATTTTCGGAGCGTCCATTATCTGTGTTCTGTAAATTTCTTTGATTCGGTCGATTTTCGCGATATTTTCTTTTACTCTTATTTTAAATTGTTCGTTATAATCTTCTTCGGTGAAATCTTTATTTATAACTTCTTTAAAGAGTCTTTTCAGGTCTTCGTATTTGGGAATGCGACCGGTCGGAGCGTTTATCGCGTCCACGTCTCTATTTGCTCTGAGTTCCGCCCATTTATACCAGACCTTTTTATCTTCTCTCGAGTTGAGGAAATTACCGTCTTTATCTTTAAGGAAATAGTTGACCGCGAATATGCTGGGCTCTTTTTCGAGACCTTTCGCGAAATCAAGGTTCGCGTTTATATAGTCTCTTATTGGAACAGAAAGAAAATCCATATTAGACATAACATTGAATTTTCTTACTCCCTCCTGTCCTAACGTTGCGGCGGTGGTTTCCGATTCTAAGGATGCACCGTACGCGATTATTCCGTGAGCCCAGTCTAGAGATTCTTTGATTGGAACCCAGGTGTCGGAGTCTCTTCCGCCGTAAACAATACCACCTATCTCGACTCCTTCGGGATCGTGAAGTTTTGGGTCGCGGTGGTCGAAGTTTTCCAGAGAGATAGTAAATCTCGCATTTCGGTGAGAGGGGGTTATTTCTTTTCCTTCTTTATCTTTTTTGCCTTTATGCCATTCCCCGCAGTGGTTTATCCCTTTTTCGGGTATTTCTCCGTCTTTATCGATCCAGTGAACTCCACCTTCGGGTGTCATTAGAATATTAGAAAATATTATTTCCGCGTTAGAGTGTAGAGCATCCCAGATTATGGGGTCGTCAAGGGAGTTTACTCCCATGATAATTCCAAATACCCCGCTTTCGACGTTGACCGCTCGTACTTTACCATCTTTCTTTCTAAGATAAGCAATATCATCGCCGATAACAGATTCATTATCCAGCATCGCGGTAGAAGTTTTTCCGCAGAGAGAAGGAAACGCTCCCGTAAGATACGTAACTCTATCATTAGGACCATGAACACCCATGACCAGCATATGTTCTGTTAGCCATCCTTCTTTTATTCCGCGGTTAATAGCGAGACGCATCGAGAGTTTTTTTAGTCCTATTGTGTTTCCGCCGTATTGAGTGTTCGCGCTGTAAACCGTATTTTCTTCGAGGTCTATATACACTCTGCGTTTATCCAAATTTTTGCTTGTATTTCGAACATCGAGTTCACCCGCAGAGTGGACTATTTTAAAGGCGCGGGCGTTTCTTCCCTGACGTACGAATTCTTCGAATCCCTGTCTGTAAAGCAAGTCTTCGCTGTGAGCGACATAGGCTGAATCTGTCATTTGCATTGTAGGTTGTGAGAATTCCGAGTTTGTGGGTCCCAGACTGAAAAATCTAATATATACTTCTTTCCCCTTCATTATGTCTTTCATTATTCCGTGAACTTCTTCAAGGGATTGTTCTCTGGGGGCAGTGTTTATTGTTTTATCGAGTTCTACTCCTTCGGAAAGTAATATTTTTGTGTTTTTCTTGTCTCTTGCCTGGTCGTAATAATTATCGAAATGAATTGTGTGATTTTCTTTTGCGAGTTCGATTTCTTCCCCATTCCTGATGGCGGCTTCTCTTATGTATTTGATATCTTCTTTTGAATCGGTACAAACGAATATTTTCTCAGGATTACAATGTTCAATATATTGTGCGACAAATTCATGCAGTTCGGGATTGTCAATCCGTATCAGTTTATCATACTGTTCTTTTTCTAATCTTTCTTTTAAAATATTTGAAGACACAATAACCCTCCTTTTTAATTTTAAATTTCATGGGAGGTTGAAATAACAGTGAATATAAATCAGGTTTTAATGAATATTTTGTCATCCTGTTTTTAACCCTTGGGGATGATAATGGATTTTTTTAATCTGTCAAGGGGGAAAATTAATCGTTCGTTGAACGATTAGTTATCAGTCAATTGGTAAATTTGTTAATTGGTTAAAAAACCCCACCTAGAATATTCACATGTAGAACATGTAGTAATTGTAGTTGCTTTAACTCAACAAACTCAATAAACCCTATGAACCCTATAAACCAAAGTTCTAACGCTTCAACGCTTTTACGCACTAACAAAGTTATAACTAGGACCTCTTTTTAATTACTCCGGAGGGGCGCTCGAGCAGTCGTAGCAGTCGCCTGATTCGTCTGTGGCGGAGGTTTCCATACATCCAACACATTCATTAGTAGCTTCATTTATTAGGTATATGGTTACACACGCGGTAACAGCCACAGATGTCGCGCATCCCATAAAACTGTACGTGGTTTGTATTTCCTTTGCTCTGGATTTGTAAGCGTCTGTATACATTCTGATATACTCCGGAGATTTACCCGCAAATTGCACCGGGTCCGGAGAAGGAGGCATTGCAATAGCTAATCCAGTTCCTATTATATTGAACCCTAACCCCACTCCAAACCAGCAGGCTTTGTTTACATCTTTTTCAGCCTGTTGTTCGGCTTTATATTTTACTATTAGTGCATCGGACAGTGTATCGGGTTTATCCGCTTCTTGTTCGGTTTTATCTTTTACCGTTAGTGTATCGGACAGTGTATCGGGTTCATCCGCTAATGATTTACAAGGAAGTATTAACGCCAAAACTAAATATGTTAAAAACAAAATCTTTAAAAATCTCATATTTTTATCCCCTTATTTCAAATATTATATGAGAAACCTTGATGGTTGTCAAGGAACTCTTCTTTTGTTTTTCCTATTCAACTATTCAACTATTCAACCATTCAACTGATTCGAAGAATCAGGTATCTATCCCTGGTATGGTATTTTTATTTTCATTAATTTAGATAAAACTGTTCAAATTTATTGTTCTATATTTTTTAATAGACTAAATATACTGTCTGCTCTCTGTTCGTTTAATTCTCTATTATGGTCTGATGCTCCTTTTTGCGCGTAATAAATATTTCCGAAATAGTATCTCCTGAAAAGGAAAAAATATATAAGATACGCGTTACCGTACTCTTCCTTTAGTAATTTATAAATAATAAAATAAATATTAGCGCCGTTAAGAAGCATGGAGTTGATTCCATCGCCTACGTTTCCCGAATATATCTGTCCCGTGCCGGGGATAAAAGTGGAGAATAACCTTGCGGTTTTCGGAGATTTGTAATTCAGATTTTCCGCTGTTAAAAGAAGGGAATCTATGGCCTGAGCAAATTGGCTGTTTCCTTTTTCATCGAAATATATTTGCAAAGCCTCTTTCGCGGATTTCCACTCGTAACAATAAAGATGCGCTATTCCGAGGAAAAGTGATGCTTTTCTTTTTATTTCCGGATTATCGCTGAACGAAATAAGTTTGAGGAGTATAAATTTTGTTTTGTCGTATTTCCCCATCGCGATATAAGTTAGGGCCGCGTCTATTTTTCGTTCATTTTTTATGCTGTCCGTTAATGCTGTTTGTGCCGATAGACCCATAGCGTTCAGTGATTCCTCTAGATTGTATTTATTTCTGTAAGCGAGAGCGATTTTATAATACGCGTAGCTTACTTCTTCTTTTTCTGGATTAAAATGAATGTAACGATGGTATTCGGTGATTGCCTCATCGTAGAAGGCTGAATCGAAGAATTTCTCCGCAAGGCGGAGCGCGATGTCCGTTCCGGTAAGAGGCAGAGCTATAAATGCAAGCAGACAAAAAAAAGTTTTATTTAAAGTTTTCATTCAGATATTTTTTTACGGAGAGTTTAAACATAATTTCCTGCTCTTCGTTGTAAATATCCGCGGCTACAACGGAACCGTAAATATTGCCGAGATAAAAAAGACCACCGAATACTCCGAAAATCCATCCTTTAACCGAATGAATGCCGTCTTCTTCAAAACCTTCATAAGCCTGCCAACAGGTAAGGCTTACTGTTGCAAAAGAATGGAATCCGTCAGCCGGACGATTGCAGTAAAATTTCCCGGAGCCGGGAAATACAGCCGAGAATAGACCGGAAGCGAATTTATTCTTTTTTGGTAAATTCTCTCCTTTTTCTAAAAGAGAAAACAACTGTTTTTTGTTTGATACCGGGGAATTCAAAAATTCCCTTGCTTTATTCCATTTTTTAGTCTGCATGTGATTTAGAGCCATTAATTCTCCTGCCCGACTCTTTTCGTTTGGTTCTTTTAGGTAGAAAGATTCTAATATTTTGTTGGATAGCTCGAAGCTGTCTTGTAAGGAGTAGCATGTTCCTATTTCAAGATAAGAATCTTCCAGAAGAGGGCTTTCCGGGTATTCATCGGCAATTTTCCTGAAATAGTTTATAGAATTTTTGTAGTTTTTATCCAGACGATAACATAAAGCAATTCTAAAAAATATTGAATCCGCGTTTTGGGGGAAAGAATCTTCCATGAAAAGGTATCGCCCGTATTCTCCCGCGGCTTTAATATATTGTTCCGCGCTGAATAAATAATCCGCGAATCTTCTGATATTTGCAGGTTTAAAATATTCGACATTGGAGTTTTCTCCTTTAAGAGAAACGGAAAAGTAGAGAACGATAATAAATATTAGCTTTAAATATCTCATTTGTCGGGTTCGTAATACGTATCCTTATGTGAACACATATCCTCCGGCAGGGGAAATTCATTTTTGTTTCTTCCTATATAGTAAATTTCTACCGGGTAATCTATGACATGTCCCGTTTTTGTATCCTTCGGATAGTATTTTCTTCCGGGGCCGAAACATCTCTGTAGTCTATCGCTTCCCATCAAAATGCCGTGAAACGCGCCGTGTTGTTGTATCGCTTTTGTCATAAAGCGTGAACAGGTAAGAGTGAAATTGCAGGAGGGGATATCCTGAGAAGAAATATATACTTGATAGAATCTTATCAAGCCTGAAAAACCGAGTTTGACTTCGGAAGTTTCTCTAAAGTCTAGGAGAGAATGAAAGCGTACGTCGGTTTTCTCTTCTATTATGGGATTAGCTCTTATAAGAAAGTTCAGCCTATCTTTTGTTTCGCTCGAAGACAATAAAGTTAAAGACAATAAGAGTATAGTTGTGTTTACCATTTTATTTCTTCGGTTTCCACTCCTTCGGGAATTTTGAAATTCACAATTTCTTCCGGAAGTGTATCGTTGAAGATTATGTTTTTATACGTAATTTTTTCAAGTATTGTATATTGTTCAGTTTTTAACGTTGTATTTATTTCTCGCGGGAAATAATATTCGCCATAATTAATATGATTTTTGTATTCAGCTTCCAGCAATGTTTCTCCGTATTTGTTTTTTAACTCCGAGTAAATGATTTTATTTTTGACGTATACTAATTTCAATTCACTGGCTGTTTTTGAAAGTATTGGGGGAGGATTCCAGTATGTTATCAGAGTATCTTTTTTTGTTTTATGGTCTTTTAAAGTATATCCCCGGTCGCATATCCCGAAATCTTCTTTTAGGATATTTATAAATGTTTCAAAGAAAGAAAATGAAACAGGATAAGAAGAAATGAATTTAAAGGCTATAGAGTCATCGGGATAATAGATTATCACATTGTTGCTTTCGAAGGAGATTAATTGCTTTACCGGTTTCTGTATATACACGATAACTTTTTCGGGAAATTGGTAATATACAATACCTTCTATTGTCTCTTCGTTAATTCCCTGTTTGAGATTTCTTTTGAATTCGGTTGTCGCGTTATCTATAACAATGGCATAAGTTGTTATATTATAAACCAAGAAGGTAAAAAGCGAAAATACTAAGACTTTTTTTACGGAGATGTTTTTGATTTAGACTATCCTCCGGAACCGCTTCCGCATGAAGACCCGTCGTCTCCGCTTCCGCAGTCATCACCGGTCAAGCAGCTCGATTCTTCTTCGGATGAACTATAGCATGATTGAGGAAGACAATTTTCATCGGTCCAATCATTGCAGCCTTCATTAAGCCTGATTGTGGCTATCGCGCAGGCGCCCATGGTTAGGGTAAGGCCGCATCCCATATAACTGTACATGGTTTGTATCTTTTTTGCTCTGGATTTGTAAGCGTCTGTATAGGTTCTGATATATTCCGGGGATTTTCCCGCAAATTCTGCGGGGTCGAGAGATGAGGAAGGCCACATCATCGCGATTCCGGCTCCTATTATGGTTAATCCCGCTCCAAACCAGCAGGCTTTGCTTACGTCGTTGTTGGCTGACTGTTCGGCTCTGCTTTTTGCCATTTGGATATCGAGTTCATCCGCCAGCAATCGAGTTGGTACTATTAAGGTTAAAAATAAATATACTAAAAATAGAATCTTTAAAAATCTCATAATTATATCTCCTTATTTAAAATATTATATGAAAAAACGACATTGTTGTCAAGACGCTCTTTTTTGTTTTTCCCATTCAACTATTCAACCATTCAACTGATTTGAAGAATCCGGGACCTGGGAACTGGTCTCTGGTAGCTGGTTATAGATTCTGAGAATCTATAACTTTTACTGCAAGTAAAATCCCAGTGAAACAGAGAAAGTCTTGAGCCAGTTATCTGTGTATTTGTTTTCATCTTCGTCTGTTCCGCTTGCCCCTCCGCCAAGATATCTCAGATTTAGAAAAGAGTTTAAGTAATCTGTTAATTCAAAACCGAATCTTAAAGAAGCATCTATAATCGCACCCTCGAAATCATTCTCAGATCCCGTTATATAGCGACCCGAGGCGTAAAAACCGTCTATTTCTGATCCTATCCATGCGCTTTCGCCCAGAGATTTTTGCCATCTAAATTTTAATATTGGTACCGGACCTATATTATTGTTTATGCTTATCAATTCTCCGTCGGCAGAAGCGAAAACAATAGAAGCGTTTCTTATTTGAAAGGAAAGGCCTAGTGCGAATTCCTTATTACTTTCTTTTTGAAAGTCGTATAAATAACTCAATCGGTAAAAAGTGAAACCGTATTTTAAGTTTATAGGTTCTCCTTCTGGAAAAGTTACGTCTTCTACAACAATCGGTCTTTTGGCAAGCGCGGAGGTGTATATTTCGAAGGGTTGTATTAGAAAAGTAAGATTATGTCTTTCATTCATTTTTAAATCGGCTGTCATTCTTGTAAATGGAAATAGAACATTTTGTCCGCCTTCTTGAATATAGTTAAAGTTGGTTCCGTTGGTTCCGAACTGGATTGTATGGCTGATAAAACCTAAAAAACCCTTCTCATATCCTATTTTAAATTTATACCAGGAATCATCTCGATTAAGCAAATATTTTTTTCCGGTGCTGAAGCTTATTTGAACGTTTTCTGTTTCTGCCGGGAAAGACTTTACCGGTAGGAGAAGCGAAAAGATGAAGACGAAAAAAAGTAAAATGTTAATATTTGATACTTTTAATTTCATTTTCCCTCCCTTTATTATTTAGCATACTTTCTTTGTCTTCTTTTGTCAAGGAATTTCGTGGTCCGATGTTAGAAGTTTTGAGTCTAGGGCTGTTGCTCCGGGCAACGAGTTCCGCAAAGAACTACAGTTTCCATCGGATTGGTTGAATGGTTTTTAGTTGGTTCGTTGGTTCGGAATTTTTGAAACTATCTAACGATCTTATAAAAGATTGGGTGGTATGAGGATTCTGAATTCTGACTCCTGTCTTCTGAATTCTTTCTTATTCTCTCGGGTAGTAGACCTTCGGGTTGATGTCGTATTTTTTAAGCTTAAGATATATGTTCTGCCTGGTCATAGTGGCGATTTTCGATGCGTCGGTAACGTTTCCTTCCGTGTGTTTCAGTAAATTCCTCAAGTATTTTTTCTCAAAAGAATCTTTCGCGATTTCATATTCCAGTATATTTGAAGGTTCCAATTCCTCGCTTCTGCTCGTTCTCTCGGGCAGATGTTCGGGAAGAATCGTTTCGCCCTGGCAGAGTATGACCGCCCTTTCGATTGCGTTCTCAAGTTCACGCACGTTCCCCGGCCAGGAGTAACGCATTAATACTTCCATTGCTTCGTCTGATATACCGGTTATTTCTTTACGGTTCTTATCTGTATAAGTTTTTAAAAATTCCTGAGTAAGTAACGGAATGTCAAGTTTTCTGTTCCTGAGAGGTGGCAGAGGTATTTTAACTACATTTAAGCGGTAATACAGATCTTTTCTGAATTGACCTTCTGCTACCGCGTCTTCGATAACTCTGTTTGTCGCCGCGAGAATTCTTGTATCGGTCTTTCTTTCGTCGGTTGACCCAACAGGATAAAAAGTATTATCTTCCAATACTCGGAGCAGCTTTGATTGGAACGCAGGCGATGTTTCCACAATTTCATCCAGGAAAATCGTACCTTTATGGGCGATTTCGAAAAGTCCTTTCTTTTTCTTGTTGGCTCCGGTAAAAGCACCTCTTTCATACCCGAATAGTTCGCTTTCAAGTAATGATTCGGGAAGAGCGCTGCAGTTTATGGCGACAAAACGGTTTCCTTTTCTGGGAGAGTTAAAGTGAATGGCTTTTGCTACCAATTCTTTTCCGGTTCCCGACTCGCCCTGAATTAGCACTGTTGCCTCCGCCACGGCGATTCTTTCGATTAATTCGAAAATTTCCTGCATTTCTTTGCTTTTGCCTATTATGCCCGAGAAGCTGAATTTTTCCTCTGCGGTCTTTTTTAGAGATTGATAACTTATCATTAATTCTTTCTGTTCTATTGCCCTTTTTAATATTTCCAATATGGCTTTTGTAGAGGCAGGTTTTTCAATAAAATAAAAAGCGCCCATACGCATTGCTTTGACAGCAAGATCGATTGAAGCGTGCCCGGTTATCATTATTACAGGGAAATCGGAGTCGATATTCCTTATTGTTTTCAATAATTCGATTCCGTCCATGTCCGGAAGTACCAGGTCTATAAGCGCGACGTCGAAATCTATTTCTTTGAACCGGTTGAATCCTTCTTCTGCGCTCGGGGAAGTCGATACAATAAAACCTTCTTTTTCTAACGCTATACTTAACAACTTTAAAAGTTTTTCGTCATCATCTATAATGAGTACTCTGTCAGCCATCTTTCCTCCTTGTGATATTTTCCGCTAATTTATTTAAATCTATTAATCAATAATATATATATAGTGTATGTTGTCAAGTATATACTACACTTGTTTATTTAAGTTGTAAGAGATGAGGATATGTTTTTTTATATATGTACTTGATGGTTAATGTGTTGGTAAATGGAACGATTCTTTTATAGTAAATTAAATATGAAGTTAAAATTCGAGAAAAGTAATGAATTAGATATTTTTTTAGTTTTTAGATGGCTTGTTCTGCTTTCTGTGATTCTTATTGCGGGTTATGCTACCGAGGAAGCCACTAGAATAGATATTATTTATAAAATAGCCTTTATATATTTTATTTTTAATTTGGCTTTAAGGATATGGAAGTCGGAGCTGATGAGAAGTGAGTTGGTTCTTTTCGGCTTATTTCTTTCTGATATTATAGTTGTTTCAGCTGTTTTTTATTTAACCGGGAGTATAAGTTCGGATTATTATATTTTCTATTTTCTTACCATAATGATGGCTTCGATTTCCGCGGGACTGGCTTCATCTATCGCTATTACGATTGCGAGTGCCGGAATTTATATCTGGCTGGTTCAGCAGAGAGAGGGTTTCAGTTTTGAAGACCCTGTTATGTTATTGAAAATCGTGTTTTTGCTTATTACTGCGTTTATAAGTGGTTTGTGGAATAAAATAATGAAGGAAAAGGTCGATACCGTAAGAAAGAGTGAGGAGCAGGAAAAAAAAGATATTCAGCAATTCTACAGAGAAGTTGTAAGTTCTATTAACACCGGTATTGCCGTTTTCGAGGAAACGAAAGGGGCGCCGGTTTTGAGGTTGATCAATCCCAGGGCGCAGGAGCTTGCGAAAGACAGTGGTAAAATTGTCCCTATTTTACAGGAGTGTATTAAAGAGTATAGTGACCCGGGTGAAAATGTGCATCTGGTGAAAAGAAGTAAGGGAAAATACTGGGGAATAAATCTTTCTTTCTTTAAGAATAAAAAGGGCGGAATAGTTGTATTTAACGATATAACCGAGAGAAAAAGAATGGAAAAAGAGATGGAACGTTCTGAAAGAATAAACCGTTTGGGTAAGTTGACTCTTCAGATAGCGCATGATTTAAGAAACCCTCTCGGTACCGTCAGCGGTTTGGCTCAAATACTTATAATGTCCTCGAAGGAGGATAAAGGTAAAAGATACGGTAATGAAATTTTAAAGGCTGCGAATATAATTAATGAGTTAATAGGAGACATGCTGGATTTTTCGAAAGATCAAAAGTTGGAGATTAAAACTTTTGATTATATAGCTTTTTTGCGTGAGGTTATTAATGGTTTTGAAAATTCGGTAAATTTAAAAGAAAAGAAAGCTAAAATAAAATTTAATTATGAAAAAGGAAATTATAAAATCGATGGGGATAGAGAAAAGATGAGGAGAATTTTTAGCAATCTTATTAATAATGCCTGTGACGCGTTGGGCGAAAACGGAGAAATAGCTATAGATTTGAGAGAGAGAAATGGTAATATAATAACAAAAGTAAAAGACAATGGTTCGGGTATTCCCGAAGATAAAAAGGATGAAATTTTTGAACCTTTTGTAACCAGTAAAGCAAACGGCACCGGGCTCGGCCTTTCCATTGTCCATAGAATAGTAACTTCTCATAACGGTAAGATATTTGTGGATAGTAAAGAAGGTGAAGGTACAGTGTTTACAGTAGAGTTGCCAAAAAAAGGAGGAAAAAATGGCTAAAGTTTTAGTTGCGGATGATGTTCCTTCCATTTTGTACTTATTTAAGGAATTCTTTAAACTCAAAGGTTTCGAAGTCGATACCGCGGATAATGGGTTTGAGGTTGGTAAAAAACTTAAAAAGAACAATTATCATCTTGTTGTTTTAGACATAAAAATGGGAGGAAAGCATGGGTTAGAGGTTCTCGAGAATGTAATTGAGAGAGGATACAAATTTCCCGTTATTGTTTGCACGGCATACGGGCATTTAAAGGAAGATGTCGATTTAATAACCAAAGGAAAATTAGATGTCGAATTTTTAACCAAACCTCCGGACCTCGAGCTTTTATGGGATAAAGTTGTTAAATTGTTGGAGAAAAATGCGATTAAAGAAGAGATCGGAACCGATAACAGAAAGTAAAGATCTAAATGAACTTTTAAAAAGAATACTCGACCTTGCGCAGGGAGTTCTTGAGAGCGAGGCCGCGACTCTTTTTCTTGTGGATAGAGATACCGATGAGCTGGTTTTTAAAATCGTTAACGGTCCTATGGCATCTGAATTGCAGGGAAAAAGGATTGAAATCGGAGAAGGTATAGCAGGCAGGACTGCCAGGGAAGGAAAGTCCTTTATTATAAACAGGCCTAAGAAATCCGGATACGAGGATAAGTTTGACAAACAAACCGGATTTAACACAGAATCTTTGCTTGCGTCGCCTCTTATAGTGGACGGAGATACTATCGGAGTGATAGAAGTGATTAATAGTAAGGGAGGGGATTATACTGAAAAAAGTAAAGAAATATTAGAGCAGTTAGCGGCTCAGGTTTCTTCCGAACTTAAAATGGCTCTTCTCGGTGAGCGTCTTTCGAAGTCCGAAGATTTTTTGAATTCTGTTATCGATTCTTTACCCGGGGGAATAATAATTTTAGATGACGAAGGGCTTATCAAAAAATCAAATAAGACAGTCGAAAAGATGTTGGGGGAAAAGGATATCGAAGGGCAACAATTAAAAGAAATTTTGCCCTACAAAGATATTTTGGAAAGTATCAGAAAAATTAAATATAAGGGAAGTTTTGAGGCGGTTATCAGAAGAAACGGGAAGGAATCTCATCTTAATTTCGAGTTATCCAGAGCGAAAGAAATTAGTTCTTCAGGGATAGAGGCAGAGTATATTATCATACAAATTGGTGATGTTACGGAGAAAATAGAGCTCGATAGACTTAAGTATCTGCAGGAAGCTAATGCTAATTTCGTAGCCGGTTTATCGCATCGTTTGAGAACTCCTCTTACACCTATTTTAGGGTTATCAAGTATTTTAAAAGACCAGAAAGATTTTCCTGAAAATTATAAAGAGATGATTGAGATAATTTACGGCGCATCTTTGGAAATGAGGGAAATGGTAGAGAAACTGTTGGATATTGCTAAGATAGGAGCGAATAAAGCAATAGAAATCGATGAAGAAGTCGACCTTAGCTCAGTTTTGAGTGAAATAATTTCAGATTTAGACCATGTTCCTTTTGAATTTAAGAAGAATAAAGGAAAATTTGTTGTGAAGGGGAAGCATATTTGGCTGATTAAATCACTCAGGGAATTAATTGCTATTGGATTGAAGGAAAAGGCTGGAGGAAATCTGCGGATAAAATTGAACAGTGAGGGAGAGTACGTATATCTTAATTTTAAAGGTTTTAAATCATTAATAGATGATTTTTCCAAACTGGAAAATGCTCCTATATTTCAATTCGATGATCCCTTAACTGGTGATTCCGATATAAAATATTTAGACTTGCCTCTTATTAGATTGATATTGAATCAGCATAATGTAAAGATTTCAGTTAGAGAAGAAGAGAATTTACTTTCATTGAGGTTTGAAAAGGCTGGGAAATAGATTTTGAGTCTTATTTAATGAGTTGTGTATCTTGTGTCAAAAGAACAGTAAAAAAATCTTCTTGTAATTTTGTGTAAGCTCGTGGTTGAAAATTCAGGGTGGGGGTATTCTGACTACTTGCTTCTGGCTCCTGACTTCTTTGTTATTTATCTTGACTTTTATGTTTATTGGGATATAATCAAAGCAAGGGAGATATGATATGGATAAAGAATTAAAAAAGTTTTTTCGTGAACTTGTAGAGGCGCCAAGTCCTTCGGGTTTTGAAGAGCCCGCTCAGGAAGTTTACAGAAAATTTGTGAAAAAATATTCCGATGAAGTTAAAACGGATGTTCATGGTAACGTTATTGCTTTCAGGAAGGGTAGTGGAAAGTTAAAAATGATGGTTTCGGGGCATGCTGATGAAGTCGGTTTTATGGTCAATTTTATCGACAGTGATGGTTTTGTATACTTCAGGCCGATAGGAGGTATCGATGCTTCGCTTTTGCCTGGACTTAAGGTAGATATTTATACGGGTAAAGGAAAGGTACGGGGAGTTATCGGCAGGAAAGCTATCCATATGATGGAAAAAGATGAAAGGAATAAAGCGCCCAGGCTAAAAGATCTTTGGATAGATGTAGGGGCTAAAGATAAAAAACAGGCCGAAAGTATTGTTTCGGTTGGCGACCCGATTACTTTTCAGTTGGGTATGGAGGAATTAAAAAATAATTTAGTACTCACAAAAGCAACCGATAATAAAGCCGGCGTTTTCGCGGCAGGGGCTCTTCTTAAATACCTGGGTAAGAAAAAAATCGCGGTGAATTTGTATTGCGTTTCTTCCGTTCAAGAAGAATTGGGTCTAAGAGGTGCCAGGACAAGCGCTTTCGGTATCGATCCTGACCTGGGTTTGGCTTTCGATGTTACTACCGCTACGGACCATCCGACTACGGAAAAGAAAACGTACGGGGATATTTGCCTTAATAAAGGGCCTGCAATTTCAAAAGGTGCGAACATTAACCCTGTTATTTATAATATGTTGATCGAAACGGCAAAGAAGAATAAAATCGATTATCAAATTGAAGCAGCGCCAAGAGCAACCGGTACGGATGCGAATGCCATGCAGCTTACAAGGAGAGGAGTGGCTACGGGATTAATCAGTTTTCCTAATCGTTATATGCATACTCCAATCGAAATTGTTTCTCTCGGTGATATCGAGAATGCCGTAAAACTCGCGGGAGAATTTATTAAAAAGTTAAATGATAAAATAGACTTTATCCCGCGAATATAATTTTTTATTTTCTTATAATTACAAAAATTATATAAAGAATATAGAGAAGGAGGAGAATTCCTCCTTCTTTTTTTGATATTTTATTCCTTGTATATCCGAAGATAAGAAGAATCGCGGATATTCCTGTAACGATTAATAAGTCTGTGAAAGCCAAAAGCGGAAATTTTATAGGTTGAATCGTTGATGTTATACCCAGTACAAACAAAATATTGAATATATTACTTCCTGCCACGTTGCCTATTGCGATATCCGATTTTCCTTTTTTCATTGCCGTAAGAGAGGTTGCCGCCTCCGGTAGGGAAGTGCCGAGCGCTATTATAGTTACACTTATTAATATTTCGGAAATGCCGAGTCTTTTTGCTATTATTACAGCATTATCGACAATTAAATGAGCTCCGAGAAGAACTCCGGCTATGCCTATTAATGACAAAATAGATGCTTTGAATATTTGTTTGTTTGAATATTCGATATTTGTCAGGTCTGTATTAAGCCTGAAATTTCTTCTGTCTTTTCTTGCCATAGAATACAGATAAGACACGTAAAGAAAAAAGAGGATAAGTAAAAATATTCCGTCAAAACGCGAAAGATAGTTGTCTCCTGTACCGTACCAATCATCACGCACAAGGAAAATAGTTAAAATACTTATCATTAAACAAAAAGGAATTTCCCATTTGATAGTCGATTTTTTAGCTGTGAGAGACCATATAAGAGCTCCCAGACCAAGAACAAGACCGATGTTCGCAACGTTACTGCCGAGAACATTTCCGAAAGAAATCGAAGGATAAGACGAAATTACCGCTTTAATTGAAACGGCTGCCTCGGGCGCGCTTGTTCCTAATGCCGTAATAGAGAGTCCGATAAAAAGAGGGGAAAGTCCGAATATTGTCGCGATCTCGACAGCCCCGTCGATCATAGCATCGGCTCCTTTAACAAGTAACATAAGTCCTAAGATAAGTAGGAAATAACTCATTTCTTATTGAAAATAGGAAAGAAGCCATTTTTGTCAATAGCATTTACTGAGTTTTACAGTTCAAGTTGAAATTTTGAAATCAGTAAAGGATTAGTAGATAAACAGGAAGTCTAACAAGAGTTACGGATTAGACGTGAGACTAGAAAGATGAGCAGGGATTATAAAAAACTTAACCCTTAAATCTTAATCCTTGAAATGCTAACCTGCACTTCTTCTAATCCTTCTATTGTCTCTGTGTCCTCTGTGGTAATTTTTTTGGTGGGGGTGGGAGTAGTTTTAAACAAAATACATATTTTTTTCTTTGTGCCCTTTGTGATCTTTGTGGTTCAATTATTTTTTTGGATTAATTTTTTCCCTTGACAAAATTCATAAAATTCGTAATTATTAAATATCTTTTCGGGGTTGGGTGTAATTCCCGACCGGCGGTGAAAGCCCGCGAGGAGCAATCCTGATTCGGTGAAATTCCGAAGCCGACGGTTAAAGTCCGGATGAGAGAAGAGAATAGACTTTAGAAAACCCCCGAAGAGGGGTTTTTTTTATGAATAAATTAGATGAACATTTTATAAAGGAAACATTTGAACTTGCCGTAAAAGGTGAAGGAATTGTTTCCCCGAATCCTCTCGTTGGTGCCTGTGTGGTAAAAGATGGTGTAGTTGTAGGAAGAGGTTATCATAAAGGTCCGGGAACTCCGCACGCGGAAGTCGAAGCCATTACCCGGGCTGGAGATAAAGCTAAAGGTGCTACTTTGTATGTTTCTCTCGAGCCCTGTTGTCACCATGGTAAAACTCCTCCATGCGTTGAATTTATCGAATCCAGAGGTGTTGGTAGGGTCGTTGCTTCCATAAAAGACCCCAATCCTCTTGTCGACGGAAAGGGTCTCGAATGGCTGAAAAATAAAAATATCAGAGTAAAAACAGGTATTCTCGAGAAAGAAGCGAAAGAACTAAATGCTTTTTACTTAAAGTATATTACAAAAAAAATTCCATATTTAATTTTAAAAACGGCAATTACCCTGGATGGAAAGATCGGAGATCCCGATAGGGGAATCTTTAAGATATCGGGAGATGAGTCTCATAAGGAGGTTCACCGCCAGCGGAATAAAGTGGACGCGATATTAATTGGTGTCGGAACTGTTTTAATAGATAATCCCGCCCTGACGGTACGAGAAGTCGAAGTTAATAAACAACCTTATAAAATCATAATAGATCCTTACCTTGAGTGTCCTGTTGACGCAAAAATTTTTAGGGGAGGGGGTAGGGTTATTCTGGTTACGACTAAAGAAGAAGCAAGAGAAAAATATCCGAAGGCGGTAGTATGGGTTTTTAAAGGGAAAAACAACGTGATAAGAGTAAGAGATATATTAAAAAGAGCGGGGAAAGAAAATATTGCTTCTATTATGATAGAAGGCGGTAGCGAAACTTTTACCCGGTTTGTCGAAGCGGGTGTGATAGATAAATATCTTCTTTTTGTATCTCCTTCTTTTTTGGGTAGCGGTGTTCCTCTTTTTAATTCGGCTTTTAAAAGGGTTTATTTGAATACCAATGTAAAAAAAATAGGAGAAGATTTTTTAGTGGAGGCGAACAGTGTTTACGGGAATAATTAAGAATGTAATTAAGCTCGATAGGTTAAAAAAAGAGAAAAACAATATGATTGTTCACTTGGTGCTTCCTTTCTCCGCAAGTATCGGAGATAGTGTTTCTGTGAACGGAGCCTGTTTGACGGTTTCAAAGATATACGGATCGACCTATATGTTCGATGCTTCTTCCGAAACTGTTTCCCGTAGTAATCTTTCTAAGCTCAGTGGCGGAGATTGGGTAAATGTCGAATCTTCTCTTACTGCAGGCGATTTGCTTCACGGGCATCTTGTTTACGGACATGTGGATGGCGTTGGTAAGATATTGAATATAAAAAAGACCGTGGAAACTTATGAGTTTGTTTTTGAATATCCTTCCAGTCTTTCCCGGTTTATAGCCGAGAAAGGTAGTATTGCGCTCGATGGAGTTTCTCTTACTATTACTGAAATAAAGGAAAAAAGCTTTAAGGTTGTTATGATAAAACATACTTTATTAAATACGAATTTTAAATACAAGAAAAGGGGAGATATTGTGAATATTGAAGTAGACCCACTGGCAAGATATTTGCAGAGATTACTGGAGTTTAAATGAAAAAGTTTAGTTCGATAGAAGAAATAATTGAAGATGTGAGAAAAGGCATACCTATTATTGTAGTCGACGATAAAAACAGAGAAAATGAAGGGGATTTTGTGGTGGCGTCCGAGAAAATCACTCCTGAGGTAATAAATTTTATGGCAAAAGAAGGGCGTGGATTGATTTGCGTTTCTCTGTTGGAGAAAAGATTGTGTGAACTTGATTTGCCTTTAATGACAACGAATATAACGGCTCGACATGGTACGGCCTTTGCTGTTTCAGTTGATGCCCGGGAGGGTACCACTACAGGGATAAGCGCGTTTGATAGGGCTTTGACGATTAAAAAACTTATCGATCCCAAAACGAAGGCTGAGGAGCTTTGTAGACCCGGGCATGTTTTTCCGATAAAAGCAAAAGAGGGTGGAACTTTAAGGAGAGCCGGTCATACCGAGGCTTCTATAGATATAGCAAGAATTGCGGGATTGTATTCTTCCGCCGTTATTTGCGAAATAATGGATGAAGATGGTTCAATGGCGAGGTTGCCGCGGCTCCTCGACAAAGCCAATAAGCATAATTTAAAGGTGGTTACGGTTGCGAGTTTAATCAAATATAGACAGAAAAGAGAGAAGTTGATCAAGAAAGAAGCAGAAGTAGATTTTCCGACTCGTTTCGGGAAATTTAAACTGATACCTTATACCAATATCATAGATGATAAGATTCATCTCGCTCTTGTTAAAGGAAAAGTGACTAATCAAAAAGATGTGCTTGTCCGAGTTCATTCAGAATGTCTGACCGGTGATACTCTTCGTTCTCTCCGATGTGACTGCGGCGAACAACTGGTAAATGCTTTAACGGTTATAAATAAAGAAGGTAAGGGTGTTTTTCTGTATATGAGGCAAGAGGGTAGAGGAATAGGTTTGTTAAACAAGTTGAGAGCGTATAAGCTTCAAGATGGAGGATTGGATACCGTAGAGGCAAATGAAGAGTTGGGTTTTAAGACGGATTTACGTGATTATGGGATAGGGGCTCAGATCCTGAGAGACCTGGGTCTTTCTACAATAAGACTTCTTACCAATAATCCGAGGAAAATCGTAGGACTCGAAGGATACGGGCTACAGGTTACCGAAAGAATGCCTATAGAAGTTAAACCTTCCGAAGAAAATATTAGATATCTTAAAACTAAAAAGAACAAACTTGGACACACGCTTAAAAATGTATAAATATATTTTATATTAAAAAAATACAGATAGTAAAGGAGGCTTTATGGAACACAAAGGTTTAGTCAAAGGGAAAGGAATTAAAATAGCAATTGTTATATCACGTTTTAATTCCAGGGTAACCAATGTATTGAAGGAAGGTGCGATCGATTGTTTAGAGAGGCATGAAGTTAAGGAACAGGATATAGACGTTTATTGGGTACCAGGGTCTTTTGAATTGTCGATGCTTCTTTCGAAGATTGTAAATATTAAAAAATATGATGGATTTTTGGTCCTCGGAGCTTTGATAAGAGGAGATACACCTCATTTTGATCTTCTCGCGTCAGAAACAACAAAAGGTATAGCTAAAATATCGATGCAAACAAATAAGCCCGTTGGATTTGGGGTTGTGACCTCCGATACCGAAGAGCAGGCTCTTAGCCGGGCAGGTATGAAGGTTGGAAATAAAGGATGGGATGCCGCGTTAAGTGTTCTCGAAATGATAAACCTTTATGAGAATCTTGAAAAGTGATAGATAAAAATAAAGGAAGCAGAAGGCTTGGCAGGGTGCTCGCTGTTCAGGCGTTATACCCTGCCAGAATAAATTTAAAATACTCTCCCGAGAATCTCGAAAAAATAGCCGCTTTGGATAAACAGGATTATAATGAGGAGGCTTTATCTTTTGCTCATATTCTGTTAGATCTTGCGGAAAAACATCTGGAGGAAGCGGATGAGTTGGTGAAAACAGTTCTCGAGAATTGGGAGTGGGACCGTTTATGTGCTATGGATAAGACAATTCTTGGAGTAGCAGTTCTCGAGCTTATGCACTTACCTGAAGTACCTGCCAAGGTAGTAATAAACGAGGCTATTGAGATCGCTAAAGAATTTTCGACTGAAAAATCGGGAATCTTTGTTAATGGTATACTCGATTCGGTCGCGAGAGACAAAGGTCTTTTATGATATGATTTATGCTGTAATTTCTGATATACATGGTAATCTGGAGGCGCTTTTATCTATATGGGAATCTATTAAGTCTTACGAGGAGAAGGTCGATAAGATTATATGTTTGGGGGATATTGTCGGTTACGGAGCAGATCCCGGAGAATGTATAAAGGTAACCAGAGAGATTTCGGATGTTATTCTCGCGGGCAATCATGATTTTGCCGTTTGTGAACTAACGAATATAAACGATTTTAATGATTACGCGAAAGAAGCGGTTCTTTGGAGTAGAAGTGTTTTGTGTGATGATGAAATAAAGTTTCTAAAAAATTTGCCCCTTAAATTCAGAGAAGAAAATATAAGTTTTGTGCATGCGTCACTTCATCGACCCGAGTCCTGGAGATATCTTTCTAGTCCGAGTGATACTTATGTGGACTTTCAGCTTATGGAGGATGAGATTCTTTTCGTCGGACATACTCATGTGCAGTTGCTTTTTAAGGATACAGGTGAAAATGTGGAAATATTAACCCCCGGGGAAATTTCGCTGGAATCTGATAAAAAATATATAATTAATCCAGGCAGTGTAGGACAGCCCAGGGATAGAGATCCCCGAGCTTCTTTTATGATTTATGATTCGAACAAGAAGTATATTCAAAGTTTTCGTATAGAATATGACATTGAAAAAGCGAAGAGTAAAATCCTGGAAGCCGGACTTCCCGAAATTCTGGCTACACGTTTAAGTCGCGGCGCATAGTTTTTAAGAGTTGGTTCGTTGGATCGTGGGGCCGTTGGTTCGGATTTTTTAAACCACCTAACGACCCAACCACCTAACGACCTAACCGTTTCGTTGAACGTGGTAAAATACACCTTGACAAAAAAAATGTATTTTCTATCATAAAGGATATGAAAATTATCTTAGCTTCGTCTTCGGCAAGAAGGAAGGAGTTTTTTAATCAGCTTGGAATAAATGGAAAAATTATACCTTCGGATGCTGAAGAAGTTATACTCGATACCCCTGAAGAAACAGCTGTTTGCAATGCTGTCAATAAGGTCAGATGGGTCAGTGAGAAAAAAAAGAAAACAAAGAAAACAAAGGGAAACATTATTATAGGTTTTGACACACTCGTTTTTCTTGAAGGGGAAATACTCGGAAAACCGAAAGACAGAGAAGATTCAATAAAGATGTTGAAAAGTTTGTCCGGCAAATGGCATAAGGTTTTTACAGGAGTGGCCCTATTAAACGATGGGATAATTTCTCAGGATTATGATGTAAGTGATGTCAAGTTTCATGAATTGAGCGATTCTCAAATTTTATATTATGTGAATTCAGGACAAAGTTTAGACAAAGCCGGTTCTTATGGTATCCAGGATAGAAATATGTCTTTTATAGATAGAATCGAAGGCAGTTTTTCTAACGTTGTCGGGTTTCCTTTAGATACCAGTATTAATCTGTTAAAAGAAGTCGGTTTTAAGGTATGAGGAAGAAACATTATGATTTGGGCTGATACTATAAAGTGGTGCGGAGATTACGCTGAGTTGATAGATCAGAGAAAACTGCCCCATGAGGAAGTTTATGTCGAAATAAAATCTGCCGAAGAGATGTATACCGCGATTAAAGATATGCTGATTAGAGGAGCCCCTGCTATTGGTGTGGCTGCGGGTTATGGTATTGCTCTTTCTGCTCTTAGTAGTAAAAATAGAGCTTCTTTGGAAAGAGATATTTTTCTTATAGAGTCTGCCAGACCGACAGCTTACAATCTTTTTTATGCGGTAAAAAGAATGAGGAGACTTCTTGAGAGAGAAGGATTAAAGCCGTCTCTTTTTGTGGAAGAAGCTATTAAAATTCATGAAGAAGATAAAAAGCTTACAGAACTTTTGGGAGAAAAAGGGTGTGAATTAATAAAAGACAATTCTTTATATATGACAATTTGTAATGCCGGAGCGCTCGCGACCGGTGGGATTGGTACGGCGCTTTCCGTTTTTTATAAGGCGAAAGAAAAGGGTAAGGAAATGACTGTTTTTGTTCCCGAGACGAGGCCTTTTCTCCAGGGAGCAAGACTTACTGCCTGGGAACTTACAAAAAACGGGATAAAAGCAATTCTTATTGTCGATGGGGCAATTGCTCATATAATGAAAACCGAAGAAATAGATGGAGTTTTTACAGGAGCGGATAGAATTTCAAAAAATGGAGATACTGCAAATAAAATAGGTACTTATTCCCTGTCTTTATCCGCGAGAGAACAAGGAGTTCCTTTTTACGTTGTGGCACCCAGCACGACTTTTGATTTAGCTCTTGAGAGCGGAGATGATATTCCTATAGAAGAAAGAGATAAAAAAGAGGTTACGGGCTTTATGGGAGTACAGTCGGCACCGGAAAATATAAGCGTCAGGAATCCGGCTTTTGACGTGACCCCGCATGAACTTATTAGTGGGATTATTACGGAAAAAGGTATTATTTCTCCGCCGTTTGAAGAGAAAATAAGTGAGATTAAATGCTAATTCTAATTTTGCTTTTCGTCGAAGAAGATGTATTTGTTCCGGTTTTGCCTAATCCTGAAGTAAAGCCTGAAATCGAATGGTTCAATAAGATAGAAAGAAATTGGATAAATTTAGCTTCTAACCGTGAAATTGATTACAATTATGCAGCATTTAAATTTTGTGATTTAGAATTTGAGAGTTTAAGAGAGAGAGATTTTTCGGATCATTATCGGCTAAGAGCATCTATTAAATCCCTGTCTTATTCTTTGAAGACTGATTATGTATATTGGGATGATATTGAATTTTCAAAAACGACAGGTTGGAAATGGTTTTTAGAAGAAGGAGGGTATCTCCTTAGTTGGTTTGAAGCGTATAGTTTTCGTGATTCTATTATAGCCGATGTTGGAATGCGTTTCTACCAGTTACTTGGACCTTTTTTTATCGGAGGATGGACAAACTATAGGGAAAGTCTGGATTACGGTTTAACTGTTCAGTTTGTGGGACTTAGAGGAGAGTTGGGAAAAGAAAGAAGGTGCGTTGGTCTGGTGAATGATTTGGGGGAAATTAAAGCGGGAAGGTTTAGAGAGCGTTTTCCTGTGGTTTTTTATCCTGTGGAAAATCTTATGCCGAGGGTAGGTGTTTTTCATGGAGCAAGAATAAATTTTCTTGATTTTAAGTTTGATGGGGGTCGAAGATATATTTACGCGGAGGGACAGGATACATTAAGCTGGAGGGAAGGAGAGGCTTATTTCGCGAATATCGAATTTGAAAGAAAAAACTTCGGCTTTCAATACTTTTGTCAGGACAGAGGTCTTATAAGAAGATTCGGAAAGGTTTACGCTACTGGCCGGTTAGGCTTTTTCGAATCCAAAATTTCACTTACCGGTTATCTTACTCCAAAGAAATATATTAGAGGAGGTTTTTCCTTATGGCTCACAACAAAGATTTCGCCTTTTGTTTCACTTTCGAATTTGTCCTGGGCGCCGAATGATAATTTTCGAGAACCTGTATATTATGTGGGTATAAGATATGCTGACTAATTCTGAAAGAAGAGTACTTATTTTTATTATAATCGTACTGATTGGCGGCAGTTTGGCAAGTTTCCTGCGCGAGGAACCTTTGAAAGAGGAGAAAAAACATATTTCTTTTCCTATAAATATTAACACCGCGACGAAAAAAGAATTGGTTCTCCTACCTAATATTGGTCCGGTTACCGCGGGGAGAATATTGAAATACAGAGAGAAAAAAGAGGGATTTAAGACTAAGAAGGAATTATTGGAAGTTAAAGGTATAGGAAAAGTTAAATTCGAGAAAATTAAGAATAAAATTTGTGTTAAGCAGCCAAATGAAATTAAAAAAGAAAGAAACAACGAATCAACCGAATACTCTATTAGTCCAGAGTCCAATGTCCAAAGTCATTAGTCAAAAAAAATTTGTGTGATTTGTGCTATTTGTTGTTAAGAATAGGGTGGGGAGGAGAATAGTCAAAGACATTATTATTTAGTTTTATGGAATTAACAATTGGAGGTAATTATGGAAATGAAATTAATCGATATAGAAAGCCCCGAAAATGCGAACGTGATAATAGGTCAGACCCATTTCATTAAAACCGTAGAAGATATTCATGAAGCTCTTGTTACTTCCTTGCCCATGATTAAGTTTGGTCTTGCTTTTTGTGAGGCTTCCGGTGCAAGGCTTATTCGCCATACTGGTACGGATAAAGACCTTGAGGAACTTGCAATAAAAAATGCCGAGAAGATTGGGGCGGGACACTCATTTGTTCTTATCCTGGGAAATGCTTTCCCTATAAATATTATGAAGTCACTCCGGGCTGTGGATGAAGTTCTTTATCTCTACGCCGCTACAGCGAATCCTCTTAAAGTTATTGTTGCTGAAGAAGGGGAGCAAAGGGGAATAATTGGAGTTCTCGATGGAGAGAAACCTCTTGGGGTGGAAGGGGAAAAAGATATTAACGAGAGAAAAGACTTGCTGAGAAAAATCGGGTATAAACTTTGATTAGAGAAGAAATAGGACGTATGAATAAAGAGGTTATATGAAAAGAGAAACTGGCGGGGATATTCTAAGTTTTATAGAAAATATCATTTATGAAAAGAAACAGGTCGAGGGAGATAGCATCTATCTTACTGTCAGCAAGATTTTTCGTCTTACAACTAAAGGTGAAATCGATTTTGGCGGAAGTGAATATAAGGAAAGCGAAAAAGAAATAATCAAACCTGTTAAGCGGAAATCCGAGGATAAATACGGTTGGTGGGATCTTAGTTTGGGGGAGTATTTTGTTGAGTTCAATGAAAAATTGCAGGATATTATTCCTGAAGATAAATTGGTGATATTACAGCCTTCTGAAAGGTTAATTGAAAACGGAGCTTCTCATCCTACCAGGGTATTACAGAAAAAAGGAAAAATAAGTACGATCCTTTATATAGGAAAGAACGGAATAAATATAAAGGAGAACGCGAGAGTAAGCAAACTTATCGTGCTGGACTGAATATAGTCTATATTGAGGAGTTATAAAGTGAAGGAAAGAGTATTGTTTTTATGCACACACAACTCGTCGCGTTCACAGATGGCGGAAGGATTGCTCCGAAATTTGTATGATGACAGATATGAAGTTTTTAGCGCTGGAACCGAGCCTGCGGGGATAAATCCGAATTCAATAGTAGTGATGAAAGAGAATGGATTGTAGAATTTTTTAATTAAAAGTTTTTTGGAGGATTAATGAAAGAAAATAGAGCTTTAATTATAATCGACGTGCAGAATGATTTTTGCCCGGGTGGGGCATTGGCTGTTCCCCACGGAGATGAGATTATTCCCGTGATAAATAAATTATCCGGCAGGTTCAAAAAGATAGTTGCTACGCAGGATTGGCATCCTCCCGATCACGTGTCTTTTGCCGTTAGCCGCCCGGATAAAAAAGAGTATGATGTTATCAGTTACGAGGGAATAGAACAGGTACTCTGGCCAAAGCATTGTGTTCCGGGAACTAAAGGCGCGGAATTTCACCCCGAGCTTGATACGGAAAAATTTAATTTAATTTTGAGAAAAGGAAGCAATCCAAAAATCGACTCTTATTCTACTTTCAGAGAAAATGATAAAAAGACTTTAACAGGTCTCGAAGGATATTTAAGAAATCTTAGTGTCAGTAAGACTTACTTCTGTGGACTGGCGCTCGATTACTGTGTTTTCTATTCCGCGATGGATTCAAAGGAATTGGGATTCGAGACTTATATTATAATCGATGGAACAAAAGGAATAGATTCACCGGAAGGGAATATAGATAAATCTTTGAGTGTTATGAAAGAAAAAGGAATAGAAATAATCGAATCTAATGATTTATAGGAGGTAAGATGTTGCCAGTTGAATTGAAATCAGATATTTACTGGATAGGTGTCGACGACCGTACAACCGATTTGTTTGAAGGTCTGTGGCCTATAACAAAGGAAGGAGTATCTTATAACTCCTATTTGATCAATGATAAGAAAAAAGCCATAATAGATTTAACTAAATCTCTTAAAGGTGATGAGTTCTTCGACAATATCAATAAAATTGTGGATGTGACTGAAATAGATTATATGGTGATCAATCATATGGAGCCCGATCATTCGGGAGTAATTCGAACCTTCAGGAAGATTTCTCCTCAGACGGTAATATTGGGCTCGGAGAGAACAAAAAAAATGCTGGAAGAATTTTACGGAATAAAAGATAAAGTAGAAGTTGTGAAAGATGGGGATGAAATTTCTCTGGGGGATAAGACGCTAAAATTCTTTTCCACACCAATGGTTCATTGGCCTGAGACAATTATGACTTATGAGGTTTCCAACAAGATACTTTTTTCCTGCGATGCTTTTGGAAGTTATGGTGCTCTCGGAGGGAGTCTTTTTGATGATGAATGCACGAATCTGGATTTTTACAAGAAAGAAGCTGTCCGTTATTACGTTAATATCGTGGCCAAATTCAGTAAAATGGTCCTTAAGGCGATAGATAAGCTAAAAGATGTACCTGTCGAGATAATTGCTCCTTCTCACGGAAGAGTATGGAGGAAAAATCCTGGTACGATCGTAGAATTATATAAAAAACTTGCGAGTTTTGCGAGTGAGCAAGCCGATCCCGGAGTTACCTTAATTTACGGTTCGATGTACGGAAACACTGAAAGTATGATGAATACGGTAGCACAGGGTATTTCGGAGACAGGTATTCTTATTGAAATATTTGACGTTTCCAGGACTCATGTTAGTTACATATTGCCATCTTTGTGGATGAATAGCGGTGTAATGGTGGGTGCGCCGACCTACGAGGCAGGACTTTTCCCGACTATGGCTAATGTACTTAGGATGGCAGAACTTAAGAGCATAAACAATAAAAGGTTTGCGATGTTTGGGAGTTACGGTTGGAGCGGTGGAGCTTTAAAGGAAATTAAGGAAATAGTAGAACCTATAAATTGGCAGCTAACTGATTCGTTTGAATTCATAGGCATGCCTACGGACGATGAACTGTCGAGCGGTGAAGCGTTTGGTAGGGAATTCGGAGAGTATATTAAGTCTTTAGGTTAATTCAAGACACCCTCTCCATTTTTTTTCGTATTAGGAACCAGAATCCCTTTGGGTTGTTCTATAGGAAATTTATTCTTTCAGTTGTGTTCGGGTTTTCTTCTATCTTAGGTAAAAAAACATGATAGGGTTGACTAAAAAGAAATACTTATATTTTGTTTATGTATATTAAGTTTTTCTTTAAAAAATAAAAAAATGGAGGAATAATGATTATGCCGAGAGTAGATAAAAAATTATGTATAGGTTGTGAAGTTTGCGTCCAAATGTGTCCTCGGGTTTTTGGTATTGGGGATGATGGGCAAGCTGAGGTTATAGGCAAAGAAGGATGTAACGGCTGTGATTGTGAGGAAGTAGCCGATTCCTGTCCAACTGAAGCGATTATAATCGAAGAGGAATAAAAAAGCTTCGCCGAATCTTAGTTAAATAGCTGTTTTAGGATTTGGGATTTGGGGGTTGGGATTTAGATTTTTGTCTGTTGGGTCGTTGGATTGGGAAAGGCATTGGTCTATGGACTCTGGACATTGGACTATATTTTAGTATGCCACTTAGTCCCTAATTCCTGAACTGCTAGCCTACATTGCTTCTAATCCTTTTATTGTCTCTGTGTCCTCTGTGGTTAGATTAGGATTTAGGGATTGGGATTTAGTAAAACAAAAAAATAATGGGGAGTGGTTGGGTGATCCAGTGTAAATCTGTGTTAATCCGTGGCTAATAATTTTTTGAGGTGTGAGGGGTGTCTTGACAAAGAGGATACAATTATTATATTAAAGCCATGCGGGAATAGCTCAGTGGGAGAGCGTCACCTTGCCAAGGTGAAAGTCGCGGGTTCAAATCCCGTTTCCCGCTCTTTTTTGTTGGCGGCATAGCCAAGTGGAAAGGCAACGGTCTGCAAAACCGTTATCCCCCGGTTCGAATCCGGGTGCCGCCTTAGAAATAAAAACTTAATGGAGGTTTAGTGCCAAATATAAAATCAGCAAAAAAAAGGGTTAGAATAGCAGAAGAAAACAGGAAAAGAAATAAAAGCATCAGAACCAGGATCAAGAACATTACAAGGAAGTTAAGAGAGGAGAAAGACCCTAAAAAAGCAGAAGAGCTTCTTAAAGTGGCTTACTCAGCTGTGGATAAAGCTGTGAAAAAAGGAGTTCTTCATAAGAATACGGCAGCAAGGAAAAAAGCTCAGTTTAATCGTTTGGTCAAGGAGAAATAGCCAGGACAAGTCCTATAACTTTTTTGAAACCGGCTTCTTTTAGTCTTTTTGCGCATTCGTTTATAGTACTTCCTGTTGTTAAAACATCGTCTATTAAAATAATGCCTTTTTCAGGATTTCCGTTGAAAGAGTTTAAAGCCTTTTTTCTTATTTTGTAAGCGTTTCTTACATTGTTTATTCTTTGCGCATAAGGCAAAGTTGTCTGAGAGGGAATGTTGGCTGCTTTATATAAGAAATCTATGCTTTTTAGTGAAGAGATTTTGGAAAATTCCAAAGCCAGTAGCTGGCTTTGGTTATATCCTCTTTCTCGTGTTTCAACTCTTCTCATTGGTACCCAGGTGATATAATTTGTATCTTTTATATCGGCATGGGAACTGTAAATTGTGTAAAGTTTTCGCGTGAGTTTTACCGAAAGAGAAGGTCTATTCTTAAACTTGTAAAGTTTGATTATATCGGATAGCGGAGCCACATAACTGCCGCAACTTATTATGGTATCGAAAGAAGGGCGGTTTTTCTTACATTTTGTGCATATACTTCCACGCTTTATTGGTTTGCCGCAGATTTTACATTGTTTACGCGAAACAGAATAAATTCTATCAAAACATCTTTGGCAAACAATTTTTGATTCTTTTATTTCATTCTTGCAAATTGGACATAAAGGAGGATAAACAAATTCTTCTAGATCGGAAACAAGCCTAAACAATGGAATCATTTTTCACTAAGATTAAAATGGCTACCGCAATAGTTGAGATGAAAAGTGATGTACCGCCGTAGCTTATAAAAGGAAGAGGTAAGCCTACAACCGGTAGGAGTCCTACGGTCATAGCGATATTAATCGTTATTTGAGATAGAAAGTAAAAGAATATGCCGTATGCAAGAAACTTTCCGAAAGATTTCTGCGCGTGATTTGCTATACACATGATTCTAAAGAGAAATAGAGTAAAGAGTGTTAAAATGAAGAGAATTCCCAGAAATCCGAACTCTTCACCTAAAACGGCAAAAATGAAATCCGTTCTTGTTTGAGGTAAAAACCCCAGATTTTTTATGATCCCGTTGAGATAACCTTTTCCAATTATTCCTCCTGAACCTATAGAGATTTTCGATTGGAGTAATTGCCAGCCCGCTCCCGTTTGGTCCAGGGAAGGATTCAAGAAGTTCAAAAGTCTAGCTTTTTGATATGGTTTTAGAAAACTCTCTATAATGGGGGTAAAAGCTCCTATGGCTGAATTTAAAAGGAAGATTCCTATTGAAGAACGCAGGTCCAGGTCCGATAATATTATTGTGACTACGAGCAGTATCATGAATAAAATCCAGGAGATAAGATTAAATCCGCATAAAAGAGAAACTAATGGTGATATGAAAAGGACGTAACGGGGAACACTCATATTAAGAGTTCCAACCATGCCTAAAAAAATGAGTACGAAAATTGCCGACGTACCTATATCGGGTTCTATAAAAACAAGGAGTGTAGGAATTGCGGCAAATAAAATAGGTGCCCTCAAATCATTCATGTATGTTTTTTTGTTATCGATTTTTGAAAAATTTTTAGCCATGAATATTATAAAAAATAGTTTTGCTATTTCGGAAGATTGGAATTGAAATGTGCCGATTCTAATCCATCTGCCGTCGGTTCCATGTAAAAAAAGAACGATAACAAGAAGTATTATGCCTATTACGTATAATATAGACGCAATATCTTTAAATATGTGGAGAGGAAAAAAAAGAACCAAAAAGCCGGCAATAAGTGATATCCCTATCCATATTAGATGGTTTTTGAAGAAAGTTTGGTCTCCGGGATAGTTCGCCGTATACTGCAAAAAAACTCCTGCCGCCAACAATAGGGCAAGAAGTATGAGAAGATTTTTATCTAATTTTAGTCTTTTGTCCATTCCCATCTCTTTAATATTGTTTTTCCGTCTTTGATTTCTAAATAAGCATCAACTCTTTTGGACGGAGGAGGCATTTCTTTTACTTTATCGAGACGTAATTTCGATTTTTCGTTGTAAAGAAAATAATCCTTCCCTTTTTGTTCGTAATCGAGGTTTTTAATAAGGAAAACCGGTGGAGGGTTACCGTGTCCAAAAGGCCCTATCTTTTTTATCAGATTTTTTAAATCGGTTGTAATTTCACCTAATTTTAACTCTGAATCGTAAGGGTTTTTTGCCTTATATTCTTTTAATAGGGGTTCCATTCTTTCTTTAAATTTGTCCAAATTACCTTTTTTTAGTTTAAAGCCGCACGCGCACTTGTGTCCGCCGTATTCTATTAGAAGGTCTTTTACTTTATCTAATGCCGCAATCAGGTCAAAGTCATTAGGACCTCTGCCTTGTCCGCGTATTTCAGAATCCAGTATATAAACGATAAATATAGGAAATTTAGTGTAGTCTTTCGCTCTGTTTGCCACGCTGCTTGCCACTTTATAATTCATATTTTTTTTGAATACAACAAGGTGCCCGTCGTTTAGTTCTTTTTTTATAGTAGAAAATTCTCCCCTCGCGGTTTTGTTCCAATTTGAGTGTTTGGTTTTTAACATCTCGTAAACTTCTTCTGCCTCATCCGTCGAGCTGGCAGAAAAAAAATCCCAGGTTAGATTTTCTCTTCCTGAAGCAAGAGGAGTTAGTGCTTTTTGTATATTTTTTTTCTTTGATAATAAAGAAAGTGGGGGATTGGTAGATTTTTTCAAATACTTTAACCCTTCATTAAATATTATCCTGTTTTCGTCGAGTAGAGGTACTTTATCAAGAAGGGTTCCGATAAAAGCATAGGCAGGTATTTCAGGCAGACTATTTGCCCATTCTGTGGAAGTTTTATCATAGTGCTCAGACAACATACAATCAGCGAATTTCAAAGCTACGCCTGCGCCACAGAGATATTTGTACCCAAAGGAGTGTATTTTTGGGTTTAATATTGGTGCTTTTGGCAATGGTTTTTTTATTTCGTGGTGATCCGTTATTATTATATCCATACCTTTTTTCTTTAAATATTCTACTTCCCTTCGGCTGTTTGTTCCCGAGTCTACGGTTAATATTAAATTTGTCCCCTTTTTATATGCCTTATCGATTCCTTTTTTAGAAAGACTGTATCCCTCTTTACTTCTGTCAGGTATGTAATGTTGGACTTCGATTCCGAATATTTTTTTAAATAATGATTTCATTATCAAAATCGATGTAATACCATCTACGTCTTCATCGCCCCAGATAAGGAGTTTCTTCCCTTTTTTTATTGCTTTCTTTATCTTTTTAACTCCGGTTTTTAGAATGTCATCAGCGGGACGTAGATTTTCGAAAGTGGGAATTAAAAATCTGTCCAGGGTTTTTTGATTCGTAACCTCTCTTTTTTTTAGAAAATTCTTAGTGTTTTTAGATAAGGTTTTATATTTAATGTTCACTTTTTTTCTACAAATATTTCATCGAAAGGTTTTCGCTGAAAGGCTTTTGCTTTGCCTCTTCTTATTATTTCAAGTAGAGCGAAAAAGAGCCCTATTTTCTCTTTGCTTTCGGAACCGGCGACGATTTTCGAAAAGACGAATTTTCCGATTTTCTTAAGTTTTTCCATGAGGTTGTCGATGAGATGGTCGATATGGAATAAAATCGTTGTAGGCGGATTAAAGTTTTCTTTCTTTTTTATTCCTTCGAGAAGAAATTTTAGCCCGCCGATAGAAATATGTATTTCTTTATCGGATTCTATATTTGGGCGCCCAAACATTCTGTTCGCGGTATTTAATTTATTTCCCAGGTAATTTCCTACACCTTTAAATCTTTTATATTTAGTCAACATTTCGATAAGTGATTCTTTTGTTTCAAAATCATCAGCGTCTTCCTCTGATTGATCTTCCCTGGATATTCCTTTTGCTTTTATAGAAAGGAGAGTAGCGGCATATCGTATAAATTCTCCTGCTCCATCGAAGTCTATTTCTTCGAGGTCCTTTACAAATAACAGATATTCTCTTGTGATTCGGGAAAGAGAAATATCTTCTATTGCGACTTCTTGTTTTCTTACAAGATAGAGTAGAAGATCCAGAGGTCCTTCGAATTCTTCACACGATACGAGATGACTTTCCGATATCATAATTCCCCTATTATTGCTTTCGCGATGTTATATATATGAAAATTTATTCTATCAAAGTCATTTAAAAGGTCGAGGTGTATCGCGCTTGTGTCGATACTTTCTCTTCTTCCTTCTTTTAAACGATTAATATGGTTGTCTTTGAATTTTCTTAGTTTCTTTTCAGTTTTTTTCTTGTTTGCAAGTAAATCCCCCGCTGTATCTTTATCCATCGTAGATAAAGCAGCCTGTACTTCTGTAATATTGGAGAAAATAGTTTCATGGTATTTTTTTATTTCTTTGAAGCCTTCTTTAGAGAAGAAATAAGATTGTTTTATTTTCTTTTCCGCGTAATTCATTAAACTTTTGCTTATTAAATCCCCAATATGTTCGATTTCGTTTCCTATTTCCAGTATTGTGACACATTTTTTGCTTTCTCTATCCGAGAGTTCTTTGCCGAGCAGTTTAGAGATGTAGGCGGTCAATTCTTCCCGATTTTTATCTACTATATTGTCTTTGGAAATTATAACTTTGCGTATTGCGTCGTTGTTTTGCTTAAATACTTCCAGTGTATCCTTAAACATGAGTTTAACAATTTCCATAGATTCACGTATCACATCGTAAGTTTTTGATATGGCGACAGTGGAAGAAGACAGGAAAAGAGGATCGAGTTTAAGCTTGGATTCCTTTCTTCCGTACAATCTCCTGAGGAATTTTGCAAGAGGAAAGCAAAAAGGAATCAATATAAGTCCCCAGCAGTTTACAAGGGTGTGAATATTGGCAATTCCTCTCGCAGTAAGTTCTAAACTTCTGGGTATAAAAAATAGATAAAGAGATAATATGACGAAAATTGTTTTAAGAATAACGTATCCTACTCCCATGGCTTTATCCGAAGAAGAAGCAAAACGGGTGGAACCGAGTAATATCGTAAATGATGTTCCGATGTTCACTCCGAGTACAATAGGTATAATCGAGGAAAAGCTTAAAGTACCCGCAAAGGCTATAACTAACCCGAGTGTGGCGGCGCTGGAATGAAATAGGAAAGTTAAAATTATAGCTGAGAAGAATAGTAAGAAAGGATTGATATCGAGAGCGAATACATCTTTTAAGGGTTGAATATTATCTCTTATGAGCCAGATGGAAAAAAAGATCAGGCCGAATCCCAGGATGATTCTTCCAATATAGTTTAATCTTGATTTTGTTTGCCAGAGAATAAAGCCAATTAGAACAATAATGGGACTAAATTGAATAATGTCTGTAGCTATTATTTGTACTGTAAAAGTGGAACCGAGTGCGGCTCCCGATAGGATAATAAGCGAGGTAGAAAGCTTGATGAGAGAAGATTCCACAAGACCAAGTAGCATTAAACCGGTTAAAGTGCTTGATTCGAGAAGTATGGCAACAAGTATCCCTGAAAAATAAGCTAATAAAGGGTGTTTTGTCATTCGCCAGAGCATCTGTCTTATTTTCTCTCCGCTAAAACGAGAAAAGCCTTTATTTAGATGATCCAATCCCATAAGAATTAGAATCGTTCCTATTATTACCGATAGTATAAATTGTATAAGGCTCTGTTTAGGAAAAACTGAAGGATGAATTTTTATAGTTTGATTTTCTGCTTTTGCTTCTATCCATCCGCCCTCTTCGGGTATAAATTCGATATTGGCAAATCCCGTGTTGTCGGTTTTTACGGAATCGAATGAGACTTTTCCGTTATGGGGTATGAATTTAACCCATTTATCGGCTAAAGGTTTCCCTTTTTCCGTAGCCTGTACAGCAATGTTTACGCATCTGCCCGATAAAACACATTTATTTTGTCCTGAAATATTATTCCCAAATGGATCGAAAGCTTGCTGCAGTGAAAGGGATATAAATAATAGAATCATCTTACTTCAAAATATATTGTAACAACACCATTTTGGATTGTTTGTTTAACGTTGGGGGGTAAAGGCTGAAATCTCCAGTCCCTTACCGCTTCCGTAGCGTTTCTATCGAAAGGAATACCTCCTGTTTTTACGATAGTAACGGATTTTATTGTTCCATCAGGATTAGCTTCTATTTTCAGTTGTACCTGAGTGTTTTCATTTTCGTTTTCTGGATATTCCGGTTTTTTAAAATGTATTATCTTTCTTTTTAATAATTCCCCGGATAGTCTATATCCTTTTTTCTTTCCGCTTTCCGTTTCTGCTCCCTTGTAAGAGGGTTTTTGCAGCGGACTTAGATTTCTTTTTATTTTTTCTGTTTGTATGGGGATATCTCCCACGGGTGAGAAAATATCGTTGGTACCTCCTATTTCTTCGAGTCTTCCCGTTTCCTCAATTTCTTCTATTATTTCAAAGCCTAGAGTAACAAATTCTTCCTCCCGAGGTTTTAAGTTAATGGAAATGAGAAAAAACAATAAAAGCAGAAAACAATAAATTATTATTGTAGATATTAGAGGTATTGGTTTTATATTCACTCTATTTCCGGGGTGGTCGCGATAACAAATTTTCCTGCACCACTTTTTCTTAAAACTTCCATGACTTTTACAGTCATATCTATGGTTACGTCCCTATCTGCTTTTATTAATACTATTTTTTCTGCGGTATCCTTTAGCAGGTAAGGAAGATTTGCAATTTGAACAGGTTTGTCTTCAAGATAAATAGCTCCGCTTTTTGTTATTGTTATGCTTATTTTCTCCTGTGCCGCAGCGGTTCTTGCGGCTGTTTTGGGCAGACGGACTTTTATTCCGGGTTGAACCAGGTATGTCGAAGTGAGAAGGAAAAAAATCAGAAGAAGTAAAACTATATCAGCCATAGAAATTACAGGGAAAGTACTTTTGTGTTTAAATTTAGATTCTAACTCCATTTTATCATTCCATAATTGAAGTTATTTCTGAAATTACCCTGTTGATATCTCGTAAGATAGAGTTCATCCTGTCGGAAAGAGCATTGTATATCAAAAGAAATATAATGCCGACTGCCAGTCCGGCGGCTGTAGTGACGAGAGCCTCCCATATTCCACCTGCAAGACGGGAAGGGTTAACTCCACCACCGAGTATTTCTATCTGCATGAAAGCTTTTATCATACCCAGCACTGTACCGAAAAAGCCAAGCATGGGAGCGATTGAACCCATAGAGGCCACGACCCCGAGACCTTTTTCAAGGCTCTGCAATTCTACAGCAGCACTCGCATTCATTGCTTCTTTGTTCTCGGATAGAATTCCCTTAGCCATTACTCTTGTTATCGGTGTATCGTAATCGCGGATTTCTTTTAAAGCTTGTTCCGGACTTTTTTCTTTTAACCAGGCATAAACTCTTTTTAATAAATCATCCGTAGGGGTTTGACTTCTCCTGTAATATATAAAGCGTTCTATAGCAAAATACAGCCCTACAAAAAGAGTTATTCCCACAAAAATCATTGTCCAGCCGCCTTTAGCAAGAATAGACATTAAACTCATTAGACCTCCTTTTATTCTTATCTATTTTATATAATAATGCTTGCTATGTCAAGGACATCTTTGTTCAAAACAGACGTTCCAAGGCACATGGTTTACACTTTGTGATATAATATTAAAATTATTTTTTAGAGTTGCAAGGTCTAAATCGGGGTCCAGCGTCACATCCATCTTCTTGGATAGTAGTTTATCAAGATTGG
>Ga0307422_1000120_pt1 | contig 44036 bp, 41 predicted proteins | sample SalMarWE160290MG_FD_202153 | JGI IMG/M metagenome (GOLD analysis project Ga0307422, IMG submission 202153) | Salt marsh sediment microbial communities from the Plum Island Ecosystem LTER, Massachusetts, United States - WE1602-90 | ecosystem: Environmental > Aquatic > Marine > Intertidal zone >...
CACCGATCTACCAGGGGTGCTCCAGATAATAGGTTCCCTTCAAGGCCGCTACGATGGGGAGGCCGATGGCCGTCAGGGCCAAAGCGATGATGAGGACAAAAAGGGGAAGAGAGACGAGCTTCCGCTGAGCGCCTTCGGCCCCCAGGGGAAGTCGTTCCAGGAGATATCCCACCATCAACGAGGCTGCCGGATAGAGGGGCAACAGGTAGAGCTCGCGTTTAGCCGGAAAAAGGCTGAAGGAGATGAAGATGACGGCAAACCAGAAGAAGACGAAGATGAATTCCTTGTTTCTCCCCTTGGCAGAGAGACCGTAGATCAGGGCCGAAGGGAGAAAGATAATCCACGGGACAAAATTGCCGGGGAACCTCACCAGGTAATAGTACAGAGGTCTGTCATGGGAGATAGTTTCGAAAAGTCTCGATGCAGTCTTTTGATAGAGGAGCCTCCACAGATAATCTTCCCCCCCGGAGAGGTACGCGAGGGCAAGCCATCCCCCGATCAAGGCCACAAAGAGGGCGATCCCCGGGATGTGGGCGGGGTCTTTAAAGAATCTCCATTCCCGTTGCATGAGAAAGTATCCGCCCACTACCAAGAGTGGTACGATCGCAGCGACCTGCAATTTAGCTAATACCCCTAATGCCGTGGCGCCATAGGCCAGCAGGTAAAGGATCCACCGACCGCGCTGGTGATAAAAACCCATATACAAAAGGGCGATGGCCGCAGTGGTGAAAAAGGTAAGGGTGGCGTCTATGCTTGCCCTGCGGGCAAGATAGAGGAATTCCACATTAGTGGCTAAGATGAGGGCTGCCAAAAAGCCCGCCTTTTCACCGAAGAGCCTCTTGCCCAGGAAAAAAAGGAGCAGGAGGGTGAGCAATCCGAAGAGGGCGGAGGGGAAGCGGGCCGCGAATTCATTTATTCCCCCTCTGGCCTTGGCGGTTGCGGCGATAAGCCAAAAGAAAAGGGGCGGCTTGTCGGGATAGACCTCACTGTTCAGATGAGGGATGATCCATCCCTCTCCCTGCAGCATTTCCTTGGCGACCTGGGCATAGCGGGGTTCGTCCGGATCCCACAGGTCCCAGCCCCCCAGATTGTAGAAGAAGAGGATACCCCCAAAGACAACTAAAACGGCAATGAATATGATAGATCTTCGCATCGGCGTTTATTAGCTACATGGTTTCTAATATTACCTATTCTGACAAATTGGAAAACTATACCTTTCTCTTCCCCAGATGTCAACAAAACCACAAACATGCTGCTATTATTTTTGTTTTGTATTCCAAACAGGAGCCAAAAAGCCTTTGACAGGGAGGAGGGGGGTCTTGTATAAAGGCCTAAAGAAACGAGTATACCATGGATCAATTCGTCGATCTGATCAGAGCAGATATGCAGAAGGTGGAGGAGGAATTCCACTGCAGGCTTGCCTCCCAGGTCCCCCGACTCACCGAGGTGGCGCAGGGGTTGATCAACCGGGGCGGCAAGCGGTTCCGCCCCGCCCTCCTGTTGCTCTCTGCCAAACTCTGCGGCTATCAGGGGAGAGATCATATACCCCTGGCCGCGGCCATTGAGTTCATTCACACCGCCACCCTCCTCCATGACGACGTCATCGATGACGCCGAGATCAGGAGGGGGAGCCCATCGGCCAACAGAGAGGTGGGGAATCGGTATAGCGTCTTGACGGGCGATTTCCTCTTCTGCAAATCACTGAACATGGGGATCAACGTCGGGAATCTTCGCATCCTACAGATATTGATCTCGGCCACCACCGCCCTGGCGGAGGGGGAGGCCATGGAGATGGAAAAGGCGGGTGAACTGGAGGGTGTCGCGGATCTTGGGATAACCGAAGAAGAAAATCTGGCATTGATCATTAACAAGACGGCGGTGCTGATCGAGGCCGCTACGCGCATCGGGGCCATCTTGGGTGAGGCACCGCAACCGGTAGAGGAGGCGCTGGCCTCTTATGGGCGAGGGGTGGGAATCGCCTTCCAGTTGGTGGATGATTGTCTTGACTATGTGGGGGACAAAGAGGTTCTGCGGAAAGAGACGGGGACCGATCTCAAGGAGGGGAAAATCACCTTGCCCCTTATCTATACTTTGGGGCGATGCACCCCGAAGGAGAAGAAAGAGATTGAGGGGATCGTCCTCAGCGATGAGATTCCTCCCGACGGCTTGCAGCGGGTTACCGCCCTCATTGCTCAGCATGACGGTTTTAACTATACCTTCGCCAAGGCACAGCAACACGTAGACGCGGGGAAGAAGCGCTTGCAGATACTCCCTCCATCTCGCGAACGGGATGCCCTTTTCGCAGGGGCTGACTATGTGGTGAGGAGAAGGGTGTAAAAGTGAAGTCGGTTCACGGTTTCCCCTGATTTCACAAAAAAGTGCTTGACAGATCTGTTTATTAGTTGATAAGGAATAGGGGTTCTATTGTTCTAAAAAGAGATCAATAAAAGGCGAATAACAAGCGTCAACCTTCTGCTTTAGGGGGGGCAATGGAGAAGGGAAGGACGAAAGGATTTTTTTTGAAGGGCCTTCGAAGGTGCCAGCGTGTACCTGCGAGGGCCTTTATATTTTTTGGAGAAAGAAATTCCCTCTCCACGCTGTGGGAGAGGGGAAGGGTGAGGGGGTTTCAGTTCACTCAAGCTAAATCACCGTAAAGGGGGTTATTATGAAAAAGTCCCTCGTGATCGCCGTGGTTTTAATTCTGGGCGTATGCATCACCACTGCCTCTGCCGTTGAGGTAACCAGGTTTGGCCCTAAGCAATACATGTGCGAAAAAAGCAAACCGCAGACCGTCACCGACACTTTCGTTGCCGATCTTGGTAGGGGATGGCTCATCGTGGAAAATGGTGATGCGCGCGGGCATCACCGGGTAAGCGGTGCGATGATCACGCTCAATGGTAAGAAGGTCGTTGGTCCCTGGACCTTTAACCGCCACGACAGACACCATAAAAGCCATGTTCATCTCCGGGAGAACAACACCCTCTCGGTGAAGGTGCACGGCAGGCCCGGTAGCTATATCACCATCCGGGTGATCCAGGATATCCCCATTGAGCTCACCATAACCGCTCCTGAGAATGGTGCTACGGTATCTGGACCCACGCTCAGGGTCGAGGGGACGGTTATTCATCCCCTGGTGGGGTATGAGACCGGTATCATTGTATACCCACACACGAAGAGGGAAATACCCATATTGCCACATCATAAAAAACCGAAAGGGAAAAAGCATCATCATCCATTACATTCCAAGTACTCATTTGGGATAGCGGCCATGGTATACGGGGATCAGTTTGTGGCAAGTCACATCCCGGTGCAGGAAGGGAGCAATATCCTCACCGTTATTGCCACCGATACCGATGGTAATGTAGCAGGCACATGTATCAAGGTCCATGCGGTGGTACCGGAGGATTATATAACCCTGGAAGCCGCTCCAGGAACAGGTGTTGCACCCTTGGAAACCACGCTGAGGATAAACGGATCCTTCAGCTTTACTGCATCAAATCTCACCTATACAGGCCCTGGTGAGGTGCAGATAATTGAAAACTCTAGTCCTCAAGAGTACCTGGTACGGATAACGACAGAAGGGGTCTATAATATCACCGCGGAAGCCGTTAATGCTGAAAATAACACCTTCACCGATACCGTTACCGTCATGGTCCTCAACAAGGCAGAACTAGATGCGATGTTGCAGACAAAGTGGGATGGAATGAAATCGGCTCTTGTCAATCAGGATATTGAGGGGGCGCTGAAATATTTTGCTGATGATACCGAGGGGCTTTACCGTGATATATATACTGCCCTTGGTAATAACCTTCCGCAGTTTGTTCAGGATATGCAGGATATCCAGTTTATATATGCTGAAGGCAGGATGGCAAAATACCGAATTAGGAGAAATGAAGAGTACGGCAGTCAGGTCTATCTTATAACCTATTACATCTATTTTGTTCGCGATCGGGACGGTCTTTGGAAGATATACCGGTATTGATCAGGGGTAATGTTATAGCTAGGAGGCACATATGAAAAAAAGAGGTATGCTGATTTTATTGGGTATATTATTTACATTTTTCCTTTATGGCTGTTTTCAACGACTTGTCGCCTACGACGGGACTTATCGGGGGAGGATTGTTGATGCTGAGACCGGAGAACCTCTTGAGGGGGTTGTGGTATTGGGGGTATGGCATACCGAGACGCCCTCGGTAGGGGGTGGGGTGATGAGCTACTACGATGCGCGGGAGGCGGTGACGGACGAAAACGGTGACTTCTCTATCCCTGGCCAGGGAATAAAAGTAGCGACGAACCTCTTACCTATGCGGCCTATCATCTTTAAGGCGGGGTATGCGTACTTACAATTTTTCTGGGATAAGGAGTCATTAAATGACGAAAGAGCCTGCGGGGCAAATGTCACCTGGGATGGGAGAATACCGGTCATACCGTTGAGGAAGTTGTCACCAGAGGAAAGAAGAAATGATTTGTACGTACCGCCTGGCCCTCCTAGTGATGCTACTTATGAAAAAATAAAGTTTTATTTAAAAGAAGTAGACAGATATAGAATAGAGCGAGGATGGAAACCACGAGAGGAGTGGGGAGGTGTTAAATATGAAGTTGAATAGAATATTATCAATAAGCATTATGATCCTAATCCTTATCAGCATTGTCTTTGCTGAAAATGCCCTGTCGTGGTCAGGCACTACCCACAGAATCCTTTCGAACCATGGGGCATTAAACTCTGTGCTAAAGAAGGATAATTATCTTTTTAATTATCTTGGCTTTCAGGATGGGTTAGGTGAAATTTTTGAATGGCAAGATAAAAAGCAAAGTGTTACCGAATGGATGCGAGAAGGTTCTGAGCTTGAGGATGCAGGGGGCCTTCAGGAGTACCTTGGAGGCAAGGCCCGATCCTTCAACCACTTCCATGATCCATTAAAGGACTGGACGAATGCAGGATTAGATGATTATGTGTATGTGTTGGGGTTTCCGGTTCATGTTACAGGTGAGTCCTCGCTTGTGTGGGCACAAGATGGGAAGAGTCAAGAATCCTATCCGGAAAAAGATTGGTCGTGGAAGATAGCGAGAGACCTCTATTACGTTGCACTGGTCTCAGCGGCTGAAGAGGACAGGCAAGCATTTTTTGCGATGTTATTTAGAGGGTTAGGACATCAGATGCACTTGATACAGGATATGGCAGTACCCTCCCATGCAAGAAATGACGCCCATCCTGAGCAAAGTCTTTATACATACAATGATTATGGTGAATTATATTTTGAACCTTGGGCAGCTCGAAACGGTGCTTTAATAAGCACCCTAGCCCAAATTCCTCGTGCCCCAACGGTATCATTAGATGAGGAGATTAACAACTATGTCCCAATTACACAATTGACTGATGCAAACAAATATAATGGCTCAAATCCATCTACAAGCACTGACATAGGTCTGGCAGAGTATACAAATGCAAACTATTTCAGTGATGATACGATATTTGCGTCGGAAATATACCCAATTGGCCACAGACATTATTTCCCATATCCAAAGAAATCAAGTACTGACATCCAAGATTTTATAAACGGTGAAAAAATACCAGAAACAATCATTGCTGAAGATGGAATTGTTGATACAGGTGTCTGGATTACTAAGACAGGAGATGGTGAACAATTTCCCTACTTTGTGAGATCAGTTTATTTAACAAACATTATCTATAAACTCTTTGGAGAAGGGAGTCTTTTCTACAGTACATTTTACCGTGATGAGATATGTCATGAAGACTATGCGTTCGAACTTGTCCCCCGTGCTGTTGGCTATTCAGCCGCGCTGTTGGATTACTTCTTCAGGGGCAAGTTAGAGATGGCGCCATCAGAAGACGGAGAAGGGTATATAATCGAAAACAAGACCGAAGAGGATATGGATGGGACGTTTGAGCTTTATTATGATGACATAAATAATGGAAGAAAACAGATCACAAGCGGAGACTTTCCTCTCAATACTACAATATCGGCAAATGATAAGAGCGACACAGTTACCTTCACCCCACCTGATGACGCAAAAGAACCTGATAAATATATACTCGTATTTCAAGGGAGATTGGGGAATGAAGATGATGCAGTGGCGGGGTGCATGGCAAATCCAAAGCCATGCGGAGTATTTTGTGTGCCTACCCAGACAATTTTTTCCGTGTCGATTCCTACCTTGGGATTAGACAATGGGGTGTGCGTTGCAGGGGGGGAGATTTTAGGGCTGTCCACGGAGGGGAGCGTTTTGGCGAGGAATACTACCCTGGAAATACATCATACTGGGGGCGGTACCTTTAAGATTAACGATATAGAAATAACTGATCACGTTTGGACTTATGGCACATGGTATGACCAGACAGGATGGCCCGAAACCTGGGAAGTTGTTTATTCCTCAGAGTTCGAAGCTTCTTGCACTTTTATCCTGAAACAGAGTGGTGAATCAGACATTTTGTTTAGCCCTTTTGTGATTACTCGTACCGCCTATTCTGAAAGGGACCTCGCCGGAGGTACATATTATTGGACCAACTGGGGACATCATCTACATTGTTGTCAAAACGGGAAATGGGTTCACGATTCCAGCTGGACTCTATATTTATCAGAGGAGAACTCGATAATGAGAGAATTTCTGTTGTGCTATAATTGTGGGCCTCAATTTTTATCGGACGATTTCCCGTCTGGCTTTAATAAAGATTTGATTCCATATCCAAGGTATTTGTATGGTGCACATCTTGAGGGGTACAGTACGCAGGACTGTGTAAAGGGGGTGTACTGTTCAGGCCCAAGAGGGTTGCATGTACCTGGGGTAGAGGAAACTATTTATGCATATAGCAGGGTTTTTATTCATCGAGTTAAATCGTATTCTTTCGGAGGGGAGGAATGGGAACCTAGTTTTGGTAGCCTTTGCCCTGAAGATGAGGGCTTAACGCCTACCCTGTGCCAGATAGAAAGTCCTACTGAGCCTCCAGAGGGCAATCCTATCACAATCTCAGAATTTGAATGTTATTGGAAAATAGAAGGGTCACCGCTTGAGGAGTTGTTTTTGGAACGGGGGTACCCTTTGCTTGAGCGGCAGTTTGGCCTACAGGTAACAGGGGTGCCGGGGGAGGTATTATAGTTGTTCGCAACCGATTGGAAATCACCGAGAGGTAACAGAGAGATGTCCTTAAATAATTCAATAGGTGTAAATAGGAGACATCCGATATTTCCCCTGTCTAGGGATAGGATGTCCCTCCTTGTTTCCCTTAGGCGGAATGGGGGGACATTGTTTCTGAACTGATTTGACAAAGGCGGGCTCCCGTTTAGGTATTATATCACGGCCGGTCCTGCCCTAATCCCTCTTATACCCCTTCCAGGCTATTCCTTCAATGTACTCTTCGGCCACCTGATGAGGGTCTAGTCCCAAGGCCTTGGCATAGGTCCTCAGAAAACCCTTGAGGTAGACCGGGGCGGGGAGGGCCTGTATATCCTCCTCTTCGATGGCCTTAAGGTTGTGCTTGCCCACCTTTGTCTCCACCGCTACCTCAGTGTGATCCAAGGAGAGATAGCGGCGGACGGCGCGTAAGGTCTCACCCGACCAGTGTACTTCATCGGTGCCCAGGGCCTCTCTGATCTGCTGAGGGGTGAGGGTTCGCTGGGTAACGGTAGGGCTCGGTGGCGGCACAGTCGGCTGTTCCCCCTCTCCCCGCAGCATGAGGTCGTATTCCCGCTGGCTCCGCGGGTCCCGCAGCACGCGGTAGGCCTCATCCACCTTATCACGAATTTCCTTCACCTCTTCGGGGGTGAAGAGGACCGTGATACCGGGGTAGCCGGGGCTATAGATGGTCTTTAACTTGTCATAGGCGACGCGTATCTCTTCTTCCGAGGCCTTCGGGCCGACCTCGAGAATCTCGTAATAATCTTGTTCTCGCCATGATTTTAGCTGAGTGACCATTCCAATCCCTTTCCATCTGATAATCTGACGGCGATATCCCTGATACATTCGGCGACGTCGGAACTGGGGTAATCGGCGAAAAAGGGGCGCCCCCGCTGAACCGAGAGATAGACATTGTGGTCGTACAAGATGTGGCCCAGGAAGCCGAGTTCAAGGCCGAAATATTTCCGGCACACGCTCCTGACGGCGAACCCCAGCTCCGCCTCTTTGCGATTTCGCGCCTGGTTGATAATGAGCCGTGGCCTGAATGCGCTCATCCCCTTTTTGAAGATCGTACCCGTCTCTTTGTCCACCTTCTCTACCTGTGCGAGGAGATCAACGGGGGTTTTGATCCCCTCAGAGTTGTTGGAATCCATGGCCGTCTCGATGAGCTTCTTTATTTTCTTGTTGGCGGTCATATTCAGCCAACGGTGGAAGAAGACCCCCCTGATAAACCGGTAGATGTTTTCCAAGGAGGTGGGTTCAGGGGTGACAAGAAAAATCCCGTTCTCTGAGATGAGGAAGAAGTCGAAGACATGGGGCGACATGCCCGTCCCCAGGTCGACGATGATGTGGTCGGCATCCAGTGAGGAGATGTGGCGCATAATTTTTTGCTTGAGCCCTTGCTTGGGATTGCTCAGGGTCAGGATATCGTGGACACCGGCGATCAAGTGGAGGTTGGGTATCCCCGTCTCGGTGAGGATACTCTTGATGTTTCGCATACCCCGCCTGATGAAGTCGTCGAGGCTCAGGGGCGGTTGCGGGACCCCCAAGAGGGTGTGGAGGTTTGCGCCCCCGAGGTCGGCATCGACCACTACCACCTTTTTGCCCCGCTCGCACAGGGCGATGCCGAGATTCGCGGTTACAAAGCTCTTGCCGATTCCCCCCTTTCCCCCGGCGATGGCCCAGATGTGTCGTTCCTTGTTTTCCTCTTGCATGGTCTTTTCCCTGTTCCTAGTGCCACACCCCGGCGATGGGTGTGCCGCAGTGAGGGCATTTCCCCTCGGTTATGCCGTTTTCCGCTATGTGGTAACCCAACCGTCTGATGAGGATATTGTTACAGTGGGGGCACGCCGTGTTCTCCCCCTCTTCACCGGGGATGTTGCCGGTATAGACGTATCTCAGCCCCTCTTCCAGGCCGATCTCCCGCGCGTGTCTGATGGTCTCCGGTGAGGTCCGGGGTTTGTCCAGCATTTTGTAGGTGGGGTAAAAGGCGCTGACGTGCCAGGGGATCTCCGGAGAGAGGGAATGGATGAAACGGGCGATCCCCCGCAATTCATCCTCCGAGTCGTTCAGGGTGGGTATGATCAGGGTGGTGACCTCCACCCAGATCCCCAGGTCATGCATTTTGGCGATGTTCTCCAGCACGGGCTTCAGCTTCGCACCGCATACCTTTTTATAGAATTCCTCTGAGAAGGCCTTGAGGTCCACGTTGGCCCCGTCGAGATAGGGGGCGATCATATCCAGGGCCTCTGCGGTCATATAGCCATTGGTGACGAAGTTGTTCTTTAATCCCTTTGTACGGGCGATCTTTGCCGTATCGTAGGCGTATTCAAAGAAGATGGTGGGCTCGGTATAGGTATAAGAGATGCTGGCGCAGTTGTATTGCAGGGCCATGGAGACGATCTCCTCACATGAGACCCGCTTGCCGATTATAGTTGCTTCCCTCTCAGGCAGCTGGGAGATCTCGTGGTTCTGGCAGTGGAGACAACGAAAGTTACACCCCACCGTGGCGATGGAAAAGGCCTTGCTCCCCGGCAGGAAGTGAAAAAAGGGTTTCTTCTCAATGGGATCCACGTTGGATGAGATGAGTTTTTCGTAGACCAAGGAGTAGAGGACCCCCTTTTTGTTCTCGCGCACACAACAGATTCCCCTCTTTCCATCGGCGATGAGGCAGCGGTGATTACACAGAAAGCAGAGGACCTTCCCTTTTTCCTGCTTTTTATAGAGATACGCCTTTTTCATTGCGTTCTTTTCCTTCAGGGTGAAAATGCTACCATATCCACCGATGATTATCCACAAAAGATTACCCTTTCACCTTGCATATCCACCGATATTCCCGTACCCTGAACAGGGATGGGCGACAAGGAAAAAACGGGGTTTGGTGATCTTGTGGCAATCATGGCCCGGTTGCGGGGGGCGGATGGATGCCCCTGGGACCGCCGCCAGACCAAAGAGGACCTCAGGCCTTTCCTTATCGAGGAGGTGTACGAGATCTTGGAGGCATTGGACCGTGGTGACGATGAGGGGTTGTGCGAGGAGTTGGGCGACCTCCTCTTCCATATCGTCTTCATGGCACGCATCGCCGAGGAGGAGGGCGCCTTCGACATCGATGATGTGACGCAGGGGGTTGCCGAGAAGATGATCCGACGGCACCCCCACGTCTTTGGCGGCACGGAGGTCGCCGGCCCCGGTGAGGTCGAGGCCAACTGGGCGAAGATCAAGGCCGCGGAGAAACCGCGGGAGTCTTTAATGGAGGGAATCCCCATATACCTCCCCGCCCTGATGAGGGCCTACCGGTTGACGCAGCGTGCCTCAAAGGTGGGGTTCGACTGGGAGAACAAGGACCAGGTCTGGGAGAAATTGCAGGAGGAACTCCAGGAGTTTCAGGAGGTTTTGGGGAAGGAGGAAAAAGGAGAACGGCGGGAAGAATTGGGGGATATCCTCTTTACCCTGGTCAACCTTGCCAGGTTCATCGAGGTCGACCCCGAGGATGCCCTCAGACGGGTGACGAATAAGTTCACCAAACGGTTTCGGTACATAGAAAAGCGGCTGCGCAAAGAAGGCAAAGACCCCTCCGGGGCATCCCTGGCCGAGATGGATGCCCTGTGGGAGGAGAGCAAGGGGGAGAGAAGGGGATAACCCCTATGGAACAGAGGAAGGGAAGGCTTTACCTAGTCTCCACCCCTATCGGCAACCTGGAGGATATCACCGTCCGGGCCATCAAGGCCCTGCGCGGTGTCGATCTCATCGCAGCGGAGGATACCCGGAGAGCACGGAAGTTGCTTGCGCGCTATCACGCAAAGACCCCTCTTACCAGCCTCTTCGAGCACAACGAGCCAGCCAAAAAAGCGACCCTCATCAAGCGACTCCTTGCAGGGCAGGACATTGCCTTGATCTCCGATGCCGGCACACCCGGGATTTCAGACCCTGGGTTTCGTTTAGTACAAGGGGCCATCGAGGCGGGGGTCGAGGTGATCCCCATACCCGGCCCCTCTGCCCATGTGGCGGCCCTCGTCGTCTCCGGGCTTCCCACCGACTCCTTTCACTTCTTCGGATTTCTCCCCCCCAAGGGGTCCAAGCGGAACAAGAGGTTGAAAGAGATTGACGCAATGCGGGGGACGATCATCCTCTATGAGGCCCCCCATCGCCTCCTGCGTACCCTGAGGGATATCCGGGAGGTATGCGGTGACCGGTCAATCGTCGTGGCCAGGGAACTGACCAAGGTGTACGAGGAGGTGATCAGGGGGCCGGTCTCCGAGGTCTTAGAGGGATTAGAGGGGAGAAAGATCAGGGGTGAGATCACCCTCGTGATGGCCGGGAGGGGGAGGGGTGGGTAAGAGAGGGGGCGACTTCAGGGCGATCTGCGCCTTCGTCCTCATGGGGGTAGGGGCCCTCCTGGCCCAGATCATCCTCCTCAGAGAGCTCATGGTGGTCTTCTCCGGCAATGAGCTCTCCACCGGCGTGATGATGGCGGCCTGGCTCCTCTGGACGGCCCTGGGTAGCGCCCTGTTGGGGTGGTTCTCCGATCGCATAAAAGGGAAGGCCTTCTTTTTTGCCTCGGTACAGTTGGGTCTTGCCGCTATCCTCCCCGCCAGCTTTCTCTTGGCCCGGTACCTACGCCCCCTGCTGGGTATCCCGGCCGGGGAGATCGCCTCCTTGCCTCAGATGGTAGCGGGCATCTTTGTGCTCCTCATCCCCTTTTGTCTCTTCTCGGGGTTCCTCTTTGCCCTGGGGTGCAGCCTCCTCGGAGAGATCATCGGGAAAGGGGCTCGCTCGGTGGGCATGGTCTATGCCTACGAGGCAGGAGGTGCGGGGATTGCAGGGGTGGCCTTCAGCGTCCTCCTCATTCATATATTGAACCCCTGGCAGGTTGTCCTTCTTACTGCTTCTTTCCTTGCGCTCTCCTCTTTCCTCCTCGGGCGGAAGCTGAGGTTCATAGCAGGCCTGTGGATGTGTATCCTGATTGGGACCCTGGTCTTCTACGGGGCGCGGCTCAACCTCATCTCCCAGGGGTGGGGTTGGCGCGGGTACCAGGTGACGGCCAGCGAGGACACCATCTACGGCAATATCACCGTTCTCTCCGATGGGCCGCAAGTGAGCTTCTTTGAGAACGGGGTGTGGAACTTCACCCATCCCGACCCCCAGACGGCCGAAGAAGCAGTGCACTTCGCCCTGTTGGAACATCCGCAACCGAGGGATCTTTTGCTGATTGGGGGCGGTGTCGGCGGCCTGATAGGCGAGGCCTTAAAACACCCCTCGCTGCGCCACGTGGATTATGTGGAATTGGATCCCCACCTGATCTCAATGGGGAGGGAGCTGCTTCCCGCTGTGGCCAGTGTCTTGTTGGATGATCCCCGTGTCCACATCATTAACACCGATGGGCGCAGGTTTGTCCAGCGCGGGGGGCGGACGTACGACGTGATCATCATCCATCTCCCCGATCCGACCACCGCCCAGATCAATCGCTGCTATACCCAAGAGTTCTTTGCCGAGGCGAAGGAGATCCTCCGTGAGGGGGGGGTCTTCTCCTTTGCCGTCACCTCCTCGGAGAACGTCATCGGGCACACCATGGCCCAGTTCTTGGGCTCCATCTACTGGACCATGCGGGAGGTCTTTCCTCAAGTCGTGGTCCTCCCCGGTCCTGAGGCCCGGTTTTTGGGTTCGAAAACGGAGGGTATCCTGACCGTCGATCCCGCGGTCCTGGTCCAACGGGCGCGCCGGAGAGATCTGCACGTGCAGTACGTCCGCGAGTATTACCTCCTCTTCAACCTCTCGGCAGAGCGGGTCCGCTACCTCAGATCCCTTTTGGAGGGGGGGAAAGGAGTCGCGATCAATAAGGACCTGCGCCCCATCTGCTATTTCTACGACATCGTCCTGTGGAGCGCCCAATATACCCCGATCTTGAAGCGCTGGTTCCTGTGGATGTTGGGCCTGCGGGTGGAGTGGTTATTTTTTCTCATCGCTGCCCTCACCCTCCTCTTGCTCTGGAGGAGGAGGCAGCGATCTTCCGCCCCTTTGTTGTGGGCCGTCGCTGTCACGGGGTTTTCTGAGATCGCCCTGGAGATCATCCTCATCCTCTGTTTTCAGATCATCTACGGCTACCTCTATTATAAAATCGGGATGATCATTACCGCCTACATGATCGGACTTGCCCTGGGGGGGTGGATGATCACCGCCGTCATGGGGAGGATCACCAGGTCCTTGCGCTCCCTCCTCATGGTCCAGGCGGGGGTAGCCCTCTTTGCCATCGGCCTCCTCCCCCTCATTCTGGGCCTGCACCACGGGGCCTTCCCCTCATGGATATCCCGTTTCATGGAGGTGGTCTTTCCGTTTCTTACCCTCATAGCAGGGTTTCTCGGCGGGGTCCACTTTCCCCTGGCCAACAAGGTCTATCTGGGGAAGAGGGAGGAGATCGGGAGAATCGGAGGCCTCATGAACGGCGTCGATCTCTTCGGTTCCGCCGCCGGGGCCTTGGTCATCAGCGTCATCCTCCTGCCCATCGTGGGGATTGCCCAGGGGATCTCCCTGATCGTCGCCTTGAACCTCTCCGCCATCCTCTGCTTGGGGATGGGGGTTATCAGGGAAGGGGTGAGGGTGGATTGATGCGGGGGAGGGTGGTATAATTAACTACTAGCGCCTAAAGATGCCGGAGGTGGCTCTGGCCAAAAGGTCACCTTTGGCCAAAAGGCCACCTTCGGCGGTTTAGCCAAAGGTGTTACGCCCGGGATAGGACAATAGGAATGCAGTGATGGTTTCAGAAGATGCTAGAGTGGAGGTCTTGGAGAAGCGCTGTGAGGACCTCATCGACGTCGCCCGCCTCGTAACCCTCTCCCTTGACAAGGAGGTCATCATCAAAAAGTCGCTCGGACACATTCATGAGCGGTTGGGCAAGAGGGCCCGGTATGCCGTCTTGGAAGACGGCCAGTTGGTGATCGCTGATTGGATCGGGGAGTATGAAGAGGACTTTTCCGCCACTAAGAAGGTCGCGCGGAAAAGCATTCTATGGAAGGCGTTTACCGAGGGGAAGGCGCTGAACCTGACAGCCCCTTCCCAGACCAACGGCTACGAGCATACCCTCACGGAGCAGATAAAGATCAAGGCGGTGGTTCCCCTGCGATATGTCGATGCCAGGACGCATCAGGAGGTGCGATTTGGGGTGTTGGTGGTCGATTCAGGGAGAGAGCAGGATCCGATCACCGACGAGGAATTTGAGTACCTTCAGATCATGGCCGATCTCATGGGGGAGGCGGCGGGCAAGGCGGAGCTGGTCAAGGAACTTATCAGTTCCTATGCGCAACGGGAGGAATTGGTCAAGTCCATGACCCACTATCTACGCAATCGCTTTATGGTTATCGGGGGGTTCGCCCGGCGATTATATCAGAAGATCGATGGCGGTGAAGCAAAGGGGTATGCTGGGATTATTGCCAAAGAGATAGTGAAAATGGAGAAGTCCTTGCAGGTCCTAGAGGATATGTGGAAGAGAGAAAAGGAAGAACCAACACGAGCCAAGCCGGAGGCGGCTTTGACCAAAAAGCCACCTTCGGCGGTTTAGCCAGAGGAGGGGATATGAACACTTTGAGAAAACGCTTTTTTTTCGTGTTTTGTGCCATGGCTGCTATGCTTCTGCTGGCCGGTTGTGCCCACGTGATCTCCAAGGAGGCGTTGAAGGAGGTGGATACGAGCATCACCTTCGCGCAGGTAGCAAAAGACCCGGACGCCTATAAGGGGAAAACCGTGCTCTTTGGGGGGGACATCATCAAGGCCAAAAATCTCTCGAATATGACCCTGGTCCTCGTCCTCCAGCGCCCCCTCGGCCGTAGAGGCGAACCCGCCGCTGGCGATGTCTCTGAGGGGAGGTTTATCATCCGAAACCCAGGGTTTCTGGATCCGGCCATCTACAGCCCCGGAAGGAAGATCACCGTGGCGGGCACGGTGGTGGGCAAAGAGGTGCGCCCCCTGGGTGAAATAGAGTATACGTATCCGATCATCGAAAAGCGTGAACTCCATCTCTGGCCAGAAGAAGAGGCCGCCACAGCCGAGCCCCGGGTGCACTTCGGTGTTGGGGTCGGGGTAGGACTGTAAAAATGGGGGATTCGAGTCCCGCACCGCCCTGCTCCTTGAATTTCAAGTCTAAGGAAAGCAGGATGTGTCGGTATTCCCGCTTCGGGATCCCGCCATTCCTATTTTTATATTGGAGAGCGGGAGCGACATCCCATCCATAGAGCTATCTAAATGGTAGGGGATCGCAAAGCGACACAATGTGGATTTATGGAAGCGGCCCCACCCCGCAACACAAAATAAGCCGGAGGTGCCCCTTTGGGCAGAATGCGGGGTCCCACAAGCGGGAGATGCCGCAAGCGGCAGGGTTGAGGGGAAGACTGCCCGAGTTCTTATTGAGGGTTATAAGGAGCAAATGATGAAAAGGTTTTTCATGTTCGTGATAGTCCTGGTCTTTATATCCGGGTGTGCACACGCCATCTCCCGGGGGGTGCTCAAGGAGGTGGATAAAGAGGTGACCTTTTCAGAACTCCTCAAGGCGCCCACCGCCTATGAGGGGAGAGTGGCCCTGCTGGGAGGGGTTATCGTCAATACGATCAACAAAGAGGAGGGGACCCTCCTGGAGGTCTATCAGGCCAAGTTGGATAGTGAGGGGAGACCCACGGATACCGATCGCTCTGAGGGACGCTTCTTGGCCCTCTATGAGGGATATCTGGACAGCGAGATCTATAAACAGGGGAGGCAGGTGACCATCGCCGGCACGGTGCAGGGTGCGAAGGTCCAGGTGCTGGGGGAGATAGAGTATCGCTATCCCTATCTCCTTGTTAAGGAGATACACCTGTGGAAGGAAGAAGAGCCGGTTGTATATGAGCCTTATCCCTGGGGTGGGTGGTATGGTCCGTGGGGACCATGGGGCTGGTATTCTCCGAGGTGGTATCATAGACATTACCCCCGTCACCATCGGCACCCCTGACGTAAGGGGCCTCTCTCACGGGAGTTTTTGAGGCTTTATTTCCATACTTTTTCTCCCTCCAAGAAAAGAGCGCTTTTGTAAACATCTTCACAAGCTCCTTTACAAGCCCCCGTGAAGCCGATATAATTGTCTTTTGATAATCGAGGATGATTTTCGGTTTTCTGTAGGGTAGTTACCGGTGTGAGAACCGTGCCCTGCCGTGGCAGAGGATTTTCATCTGTGGAAGGAGTTCAAGGCCCGTTTCTCCGGCGTGGTCTATCCCGGAGACACACTGGTGACGGCGGGGTGGAAGGATACGGATGGGCGTTACGTGATCCAGTCCCGCACCGACCGGGGCGTGGTCCTCAGCCACGCCTACGCAATGATTGCGTAGAAGAACAACAAGGGGAACAGTGATCATGGATCCTCAACGGATAGAGCGTGCCCTGGTCGTTGGTGCCGGGGTGATGGGACATGCCATTGCGCAGGTCTTTGCCCAGACTGGCATCGCCGTGGATCTCGTGGACCTGGATGAGGGGGCGCTCACGCGCGCCATGGCCCTCATACCAGCAAACCTCGCCACCTTGGCCGAGTTTGGACGGGTGCCGGGCGCTCAGATACCGGAGATCCTGGCCCGTATTCGCCCGTCCACGGACCTGGCAACTGCGGCCACAAGCGCGGGGTTTGTCATGGAGGCCGTGAGTGAGGTGCCTGACAGCAAACAAGAGGTATTCTCACAGCTCGATGAACTCTGTCTCCCCGATACGATCCTGGCCAGCAACACCTCATCGCTGAATATCTTTAAGATCGCCCGCCTCAAGCGGCCCGAGCGCCTCATAGTGGCCCACTGGTTCGCCCCGCCGCATATCATTCCCTTGATCGAGGTGGCACCCGGACCGGAGACCGCCCCCCCGGTGGTCACCGCTACGGCCGAATTGATGCACAGGCTGGGGAAACGGCCCCTGGTGCTGAAACAATTCATACCTGCCTTTATCGTCAATCGTATCCAAAACGGCATCGCACGGGCGGTGTGGGAGATGTTGGAACAGGGCTGGGCCACCCCCGAGCAGATCGATCTCGCCATCAAGACGAGTCTGGGGATCAGACTGCCGATTGTGGGAGTGGTCCAAACCGTGGACTTCACGGGCCTTGACGTGGCTGCCGATATCATGAGGGGGTATGGGCCTGTGACTCCCGTGCTCGAGGAAAAGGTCAAACAGGGGTACCTCGGCGCAAAGACGTCCAAAGGCCTGTACGATTACGGCGGCCGAAGCGAGGCGGAAATCCTCCAAAAGCGGGATAGACAGTACCTCAAGATGCTGGAGCACCTGGAGGGGATACAGGCCTTTGATCCGATCTGATTGCTCCATGTATTCCTTGCGCCGCAGCAAGACGAGGAGATCGCGATGAAGATTCAAACGGTGGTCCTTGTCGGAACCGGGACCATGGGTACCCAGATCGCCATTCAGGCCGCACTGTTCGGCTATGCGGTCTCGGCATACGACGTTGGCCAGGAATCCTTTCTTAGGGCGCAGGCGCATCTCGCGTCACTCATTAAGGGAATAACAAGCAAACGCCTGCCTTCTATAGAGGAATGGGAAAAGGCGGCGCAGCAAATCAGGCGTTGCCATACCATGACCGAGGCCCTCGCCGATGCGGACCTGGTTATCGAGGCCGTTGCGGAAGACCTTTCCGTAAAGCGCCAGGTCTTCAAGGAGATCGACACACTGGCCCCCGCTACGGCCATTTTGGCGACCAACAGCTCGTCGATCCCTATTTCCAAAATAGAAAGCGCCACGGCCAGACCGGAGCAGTGTATCAACATCCACTTCTACTTTCCCGCCTTAGGGACGAACATGGTCGATATCATGGGGGGGACAAAAACAACGCCTGAGGTGATAGAGGCCTGCACGGCGTGGGTCCGCTCCATTGGGTGTGTGCCCCTGACGGTCAACAAGGAGATCCTGGGGTTTTGCTTCAACCGGGTCTGGCGGGCCGTTAAGCGTGAGGTATTGCATATGTGGGCGGAAGGGTACGTGGACTTTCGGGATATCGATCGCGCCTGGATGATCTTTACGGGTATGAAGCAGGGGCCCTTCGGCATCATGGACAAGGCGGGATTGGATGTGATCCATGATATCGAGATGATCTACTATGCCGAATCCCAGGACCCTCGAGACCTTCCACCCCAACCCCTTCAATCGATGGTAGAAAAGAGGCAGCTCGGGGTAAAGACCGGCACGGGGTTTTATCACTACCCCGATCCGGAATATAAACGGCCGGATTTTCTCAAGGGTTAACAAAGGCCGTTAGACAGATGACTCGGAAAGGAGAGAACCATGACAATTGCTGCTGATATCCGGCCGGGTGATGATCCCATTGAGGTTTCCAAAAAGCTCGTGGGCCGCACGAGGACCGCTTTGCTCAAAGAGCTCTTCGACTTCTTTGACATACCGGCCGATTTCATCAATCATGTCTTCGGCAATCTGTATGCGCGCGACGTCCTGACACAACGGGAGCGGGAGCTTTGCGCCGTGGCCGCCCTGTGCGTTTTGAACCGCGCCAATGAGTTGAAGAGCCACATCATTGCGGCGGTCCGCGCCGGGGCCACCAGGGCGGAGGTGGCTGAAGTGCTCCTCCAGATGTCCACCTACGGCGGCATGCCGGTTTGCCTTGAGGGCCTCCAGATTGCCAGAGAGGTCTTTGGGAAGGGTCCGGCGCAGCCGCCACGGATCGATTGAGCCTTTCCCCCGGAATTGAACTCTGCCTTTTCACGATACCATGTAAGGGGCATCGTCACCATCGATATGAGAAAGGAGCACTGAGAAAGACCGGCAGGGCTGTTTTTTGTCTCTGTTGAAATAGCTTAGTGAGAATTTGTTATGGATACCTTTTTTTATCCGCGTTCTATCGCAGTTGTGGGAGCCAGCAAGACGAATTTAGGATACTCTGTGCTCATGAATCTGGTTAACGGATTCCAAGGAGGGATTTATCCAGTCAATCGCAATCACGGTGAGATCGAGGGCGTCCCCTGTTTTTCCACCTTAGAGGCAATCCCTTATCCTGTCGACCTGGCAATCATCATTGTGCCGGCAGCATCGATTCCCGCAGTATTGGAGGCATGTGCCCGAAAGGGCATACAGAGCGTTATCATCGAGAGCGCGGGATTTGCGGAGACCGGCGCGGATGGTTTAGCACTGCAAGATCAGTGTGTCGCTATTGCGAAAGGGGCGGGCATCCGAATCTGGGGGCCGAACTGCATGGGGGTCGTCGATATCCTTCGCAAACATTTCTTTACATTTATGCATCCGGCCATTCGTGCGGAAGGCCTGCTTCCCGGCCGGATCTCCCTGATCGTCCAAAGCGGCATGATGTCGGCTATTTTTCTTGTCGAGTTGGCCCATAGGGGCATCGGCGTCGCCAAGGCCTGCTCTATTGGGAACAGGGCAGATGTGGACGAATGTGACGTCCTTGAATACCTGCTTGCGGATCCCGACACCGAGGTGATCGCCTTGTATTCTGAATCCATTCTCCGCGGAAGACTTTTTGCCCAGATGGCTCAAAGCTCGACTAAGCCCATCGTGTTGTTGAAGGGGGGCAGCAGCGAGGCCGGGGCCCAGGCGGCTAAGAGCCATACGTACAGCCTTTCAGGGAACTCCCGTCTTTTGAATAGCGTCTTGGAACTATCAGGGGTCACCGTGGCCGATGAGATCTATCAAATGATGGATCTGGCCAATGCCCTGGCTACGATCCCCCATATCGATCCTGCCTGTCGTACAGCCATCGTTACCTTGAGCGGTGGTGCTGGAGTTCTTGCCTGCGATGCGCTGGAAAGACACGGAATTCCCGTGGCACAACTTTCAGAGCAGACCAAAAAAACGCTGAGTGAACTCTTTCCTGTCTGGATGCCTGTCGCTAATCCTATAGACCTTTTCCCGACCGTGGGATTGCATGGCCGGGATGTCGCCTTTGGCCGTGCCATTTCTGCCGTCTTGGAGGATTCCAACGTGGATGTCCTCCTCATCCATGTTGTAGTGGGACTGGGTGAAGATATTGAGGACCTTGCTGCCTTGAAGAAAAAGGCTGATCAATTGGGAAAGATGGTCTTATTCTGGCTCATGGGGCGTCAAGAAGCAGGTGAGCGATTCCGTCAGAGGGCCCGCACGCTCGGCATACCGGTCCATGCGGATATCTCCAGGGCAGCCGAGTGTCTGCGAGCGGTATCCAAATTCATGGTACACAAAACTATCGCGACAGCGGATGGGGCAGCCTCTACGCCGCCATCAGCATCCGTTTCAAAGAAACCACCCTTGCCCTCGAGAGAAAAAATATGGGATGAGTTTGATAGTAAGCAATTCCTTGCCAGCTGGGCGATCCCGGTGGTGGAAGAGAGGCTGGTGGACAGCCTTGACGAGGCATGGCGAACGGCCCAAGCGATGGGCCTGCCGGTTGTCGTCAAGGGATTGATGCCCGGCGAGGTGCACAAGACCGAACATGGCCTGGTACAGCTGGGAATCACGGATAAATTTTTATTGGAGGCCGCATTTCATCATATTCAGGAAAAACTTGACCACCGCGGCAAGATCCTGATTCAGAAGCAGGTCCAATCAGAGTATGAACTGATTGCCGGCTTTATCCGGGACAATCAATGCGGACCCTGTGTGATGTTCGGCCTGGGAGGAATCCTTGCAGAGCTTGAGCCGGACGTTGCCTTTGCCATGGCCCCGTTGTACCGGGAGGGCGCGTTGAAACTCATCAAACGAATCCGTAGCAGGCGCCTCTTGCAAGGGTTTCGTGGGATGCCGCCCCTTGATGGAGAGGCGATGGCGGATATCTTGGTCAATCTAGGCACGGTGGGTGTTGCCTACCAACAGATCGAGCAGATCGATATTAATCCGCTGGCAATCAGCACAGGAGCTCCGGTGGCCGTGGATGCCACGGTCATGTTAAAAGACTAATCGCCCCGTCAAGAACGGGGCCTTAGGAGTCGAGGGGTCCAAAGGGGAAATATGCTTCCGTGCAAAAAAGGGCTTATCCTGCTCTGTTGTGCAGTGCTTATTTTTTGCGGCTGCGCGACCAACACACAGGACAAAAAACATCCCATGGAGACTTATTACCAGGTGCTGTATGATACCGAACCGCATGAAAACGAGATATTACAACCGGGATCTAAAGAAGAACGAGCGGCGATCGAACGCTTTGTCGCCCTCTATACTAGCTATACCGAAGATAACATTAGAAGCAATGTCCGCGACCTCTATGCACCACATGCGTACTACCGTGACAGCTTTACAGACCTGCAGGGGATAGAAGACATTGAAGCATACCTTATAGAAGGCACCCACATGATGCATGACCTTACCTTTGATCTCCAGGATGTGGCGGTACATGAGGGGGACTATTATTTTCGATGGATTACGAAATTCTCCCTGAAGCGGAAGAAGGGTGAAATCATTCATTTTCCCGGGATGTCCCACGTGCGATTTAATAAAGAGGGACGGATCGTCTTTCACCAGGATTTTTGGGACGCAGGGATCATCTATGAGCGGATGCCGGTCGTTGGTTTTTTCATCAGATGGCTGAAAAGGAGAAGGTAAGTTCTCCTCCCCAGACATTTCCAAACACCTTTACAACCTTTTTTAAAGGCCATATAATAATCGTTCTATAATCGGGTTATTATCTCTGAAGAGAATGATGCCGAGACATTCAATAAAGACAGGGCTGAGCTTTGGGTTGACCTCGGCCGTTATAACGACCCTCGGGTTGATGGTGGGCCTGCACTCCGGCACCAAATCAAAGCTCGTGGTGATCGGCGGCATATTGATCATCGCCATAGCCGATGCCTTGTCCGATGCCCTGGGCATCCATATGTCCGAAGAGTCGGAAAACAGGCATACGACTGGTGAGATATGGGAAGCGACCGTCACGACCTTTTTTGCGAAATTCATCTTTGCATCGACATTTATCATCCCTTTGCTCCTGTTCTCGCTTAACACGGCAATTATCGTCAGCGTCTTGTACGGACTAATTTTGCTGAGTCTCTTCAGTTTTTTCATGGCGAGAGGGCAAGGGGAGCGACCGTGGAAGGTAATTGCCGAGCACCTCCTTATTGCAGTGGTTGTTATCGTTTTAACACATTATGTTGGTGAGTGGATCGGGCGGTTCTGTAGCTAAACCCCACTTATTGTTCTGCACAAATCGGCTTGATTAATGATCCAGGGGGGATATAATAACACAACAAACTATACGATAAGAGAAGGAGGGGATTATGGAAAAGAAAGCGTTGATCGATCTCATGAATAGAGATCTTGGCGATGAGCATGCCGCCGCCTTACGCTATGTCATCCACGGCTACCTGGAGGGGGAGGACACACCCATCGGGGCAAGTCTCCTCTCGCGCGCCCGGGAGGAAATGTGGCACATGCACTGGCTGGGGATGGTCATCGGCCAATTAGGCGGGGAACCCAATCTGAACCCGGCACCCTATCCCTACGACCCAACCAACCGAGCGACGATATTCAAGTCCTATGTCGAATACGAGGAGAAGCTGATACCTCATTACAATGGTGAGGCGGATAAGGTAGATGATCCCCATATCAAGCGCGTCCTGCAGCGGGAGGCCTGGGAATCCGCCATCCATGCCAAGAAGTTCCAGAGGCTCCTGGGGAAACTCACCCCTGAAGAAGCAGGGACTCCCCCTGGAGGAGAGGCTGAATTGCCCAAGGAGTTTTTGGAGACGTTGCAGAATGAGATCGCTGCAAAATATACGGAGATGCTCCAGCACATCCGCTATTCCTGGGTCTTGCAAAAAGACGGTGTGTTGGGTTGGCAGCTCATGGATCAGGCCATGGAGAAGATGAAGCACCTGGCCCACTTTGCCGAGGATGTCGCTGAAAACGGCCTGGATCCCCGATTCAAGGCGGGAACGATCGACATGAGCACGGCCATAGGCCAGGCCCTGCAGAAGGTCTTGGAGGATGTGCAGGGCGGCCTCACGCGGCACCAGAAATTACAAAAAGACAGCGAGGCACAAAAACACGGGGGTTTCGTCATCAATCTCGACCTGACCGTCCAACAGGAGGAATACCAGACAGCAGAGATCGCGGACTGGAAGAAAAGCAAATAGAAACAATGTCGGCTAGTGTTACTAAAAGGAACGAGGCGCCTCATTTCATGCACTGAGATTCTGAGGCGCTCTCTTTTTCGAAGGCGGAGGATTCTATGGACATGACATTGCAAGAACAGTTTCGCGAACGATGGCAGAGGTATTTCGACGGCTCAGAGCTTCCAATTGCCTTCTATTACACTGATCAGGAAGGTCGTGCCGACATGGTAAAGCCTGCCGCCGGGCGTCAGTGTTTCATCGGCGCCCTTGCCAAGGTGCGCAAAGGACAATCGTTGTGTTTCGACGTCAATGCCATCGGATGTTTTGGGGGAAAGCGGTACGTTGGTTTTAGCGAAAAGATCATGCCGCGGTTCGAATATTTTCTCTCGTGCGGTATCCCCGGAAGGCTCGAAGGCGAACGCTATAAAAAAACCCCTGAGATGGTCAAGGAGATGATGAAGTACATACCTGCGTTTAAGGCACCGGCGCCTTTCATCGTCTTCAAGCGCTGGGATATGCTTGAGGAGGTGGACGAACCGGCAGTCGTGATCTTCTTTGCGAAGGCTGACGGGCTCTCCGGCCTCTTCACCCTTGCGAACTACGATGAGGTCGAGGAGAACGGCGTTATCACACCCTTTGGCGCCGGCTGCAGCACCATCGTGATGTATCCTTATCTGGAACGGGATGCTGACTGCCCCAGGGCAGTGCTGGGGATGTTCGACGTCTCAGCCAGGCCTTTTGTTCCCAAGGAGCATCTTACCCTCGCAGTACCGATGAACAAGTTCGAGCGGATGATCGAGAACATGGATGAGAGTTTCCTCATCACACCTTCGTGGGCAAAGGTGAGGAAGAGGATAGCCAGACCTTGAACCCTTAAATCGTAAGTTCTTTTTATTGCCAGCGAATAAGTTGCAACCCCTTTCCCTCTTTAACAAAAGAAGGGAATTCCCTTTTTAACAAGCTTTAGGATTTTGATTTTTACAGTGTTTTCCTATTGGTACAATCTACTCAAGTACGATAACTCTCCTCATCATTTATCATCCATTATAAAAAATGCCGGGAACTTTTTCTGGGGTCCTTTGTCTAAAAGGAACAGAACATACACTATGGAGGTGGAACTATGAAAAAGCTAGCCTGTATCATTGGACTTTTCATCTGCATCCTCCCATTCACTGCTTCTTATGGGGCGGAGGAGGAGAAAGCCCTCTCCCCCTACTTCTTCGTCCAGAGCGAGGACCCCACGGTCGATCCCTTTCCCCTCTTAGAGACCAAGGCAAAGGTGGATATCGCCGGGGTGATCGCTGCAATAGAGCTCACCCAGGTCTATAAGAACGAAGGTAAGAGGACCATCGAGGCGGTCTATGTATTCCCCCTGGGTGTCAAATCGGCCATCCACGCCATGCGGATGCGGATAGGGAACAGGATCATCGAGGCGCGGATAGAAGAGCGGGCCGCTGCTAAGCGGATCTATGAGCAGGCAAAAGAGGAGGGGAAGGTTGCCTCGCTCCTTGAACAAGAACGGCCTAATGTATTTCAGATGAAGGTGGCGAACATCATGCCCGGTGATTGCATCGAGGTAAAAGTCAGCTACACGGAGTTGTTGGTTCCTGAAAAGGGGATCTACGAGTTTGTCTTCCCCACGGTGGTGGGGCCGCGCTATAGCAACAAGCAAGAGGGGGATGCACAAGACCACGAGAGGTGGTTAAAGACCCCCTATCTGCACGAAGGTCAAGAACCCCCCTATGCATTTGACATAACAGCTAGTCTCAGGATGGGTATCCCCTTGGGCAACGTGTGGGTCACCTCCCATAAGGTGACGGTACAAAAGGAGGGAGATAGGGCGGAGATTAAGCTATCTCCTGATGAAACAAGGGGAGGCAACAAGGATTTTATCCTGCGCTATACGCTTCAGGGAGAGCGGATACAGAGCGGCCTCCTGCTCTACCCCGGGGCAGAGGAGAATTACTTCCTCCTGATGCTGCAACCCCCCAAGAGGGTGACGCCCAGCGCTGTTCCCCCTCGGGAATATGTATTCATCGTCGATGTTTCCGGCTCTATGCACGGGTTCCCCCTGGAGGTCTCCAAGAGCCTGATCATGGGGATCATCCAGAACCTGCGGAGAAAAGACTACTTCAATATCCTCTTTTTCGCCGGTGGGTCCCAGGTCCTCTCTCCCCATCCCCTTCAGGCCACTCAGGAGAACAAGCGGGTGGCCATCGCTATGCTCCAAGGGCAGCAGGGGGGTGGAGGGACAGAGATCCTCCCTGCCCTCCAACGTGCCCTGGCCTTAGAGAAAAAGGAGGGGCTGTCGCGCATCATCGTGACGGCTACTGATGGGTATGTGGCCGTGGAGAAGGAGGCCTTTGACCTGATCCGGGAAAACCTCAATAAGGCGAACTTCTTCGCCTTCGGTATAGGGTCAAGCGTCAACCGCTACCTCATCGAGGGAATGGCCAGGGCAGGGGAGGGGGAGCCCTTTGTGGTCACGAACCAAAAGGAGGCAACCGAGGCAGCGAAACGGTTTGCCGAGTACATCGATGCACCCCTCCTCACCGATATCGAGGTCACCTTTCAGGGGTTTGACGCCTCAGATGTCGAACCCCCTCTGCTCCCAGACCTCTTCGCCCAGCGTCCCCTCATCCTCTTTGGGAAATACAGGGGTGCCAGGGGAAAGATCCTGGTAAGGGGTAAGACGGTTTGGGGGGATTATAAAAAGGCCATCACCGTAGGCACCCAGCTGGAGGATGAAGGCAATACCGCCTTGCAATACCTCTGGGCCAGAGAACGGATCGCCCGGCTTGATGATTACGGCAATGTCGGCGTAGATGTAAAAGAGGAAGTAACGCAACTCGGCCTCCGCTACCACCTGATGACCCAGTATACGTCCTTTGTCGCCGTTGACACCATCGTCCGTGATACCGGTGAGACCGTAACCGTCAAACAGCCGTTGCCCTTACCTGAGGGGGTAAGCGATTATGCAGTGGGCGGCCGTGGCCGGGGTACGCTCGCCGCACCTATGGCTTATCTTGGGAAAGGTGCGGTGATGCATGAGGCGGCTGATTACTGTGCCTCGGAGGAAAAGAGCGCCTCTCCACAGATCTACCTTATGGGAGGAAAACTCCCACCTGGCATGACGATAGGAGAGGCGGAGCAAGCACTCGCCCCGGTAAAGGACGCGTTGGGTCAGTTGTTTCAAGAATGGGACCTCACCAAGGCAGTGCTGATCTTGACTGTCGAGCAGGGAAAGGTAAGGAAGGTCCAGGTCAAGAGGTACCAAGGAAAGGGGTATAAGAGGGAAGCCCTGGAAAAGGTGTTGCAAAAGATCGCCTTCGCTTCGTCAATAAAGGGTACTATCGAGTTAGAGCTCGTGTACATGTAAAAGCCTCGGTCAAAAACTCTGAGAGGGGCACAGGGTAATAAACACCTCTGCGCCCCCCTACTTTTCCCCCTGACGCATATTTTATGCTACAATAAAAAAATGGAGTCGCACGAGTCCCAAAGACAAAGTAATAGCTATCAAAAACCCCTCTTCATCGCCCTGGCGATCACCTCCATCGTGATGATCGCCGAGTTTGTGGGCGGTCTGCTGGCCAACAGCCTCGCCCTCCTGAGCGATGCCGGCCACATGCTGGCCGATTGTCTCGCTTTGCTGTTGAGCATCGTCGCCTTCCGGTTTTCCTCCCGACACCCCACCAATAGGAATACCTTTGGCTTCTATCGCCTGGAGATCTTCGCCGCTCAGATCAATGGAGGCGTGCTCGTTTTTTTATCGTTCTTTATCTTTTATGAGGCCTACCAACGTTTTATGCATCCGGAGCCGGTCAAGGGCCTGCTCATGATGGGCATTGCTGGTGTGGGCCTGCTGGCCAATATGGCGAGTGCCCTCGTGCTCCATAACACAAGCAAGAAAAATCTCAATGTCAAGGCGGCCTTTCTCCACATCGTAGGAGACCTACTCTCATCAATCGGTGTGATCATCGGGGGGATTGTAATCTCTTTTACCGGATGGTTTGTCGTCGATCCCGTCCTCAGTCTCTTGATTGGCTTGATTATACTCAAAGGGGCATATGGCGTGGTCAAGGAAACGGCCGCAATCCTGCTCGGGGCCGTCCCCAAGCACGTCGATCTCGAGAAACTGATCCGAGAGGTCGAGGCCATAAAGGGGGTCGAATCCTTTCATGACGTCCATGTGTGGACCATCACCTCGGGACTCTATGCACTGAGCGGGCACGTCCAGATACAGGACCAACGGATCAGTGAGAGCGCACAGATCATGGAAGGCGTACGGGAGTACCTCACGCAGCGCTACCAGATCGGTCATACGACCCTCCAATTGGAATGCGAGGCCTGCGAGCCGGGTCACGCGTGCAGCCTGGTGACAAGGCCATCATCCAAATAAGAATTGGAGTCGGCACCCGCGGCTCGCTCATTTTCAAAAAATGCATACCCAGAATCCTCTCTGAGGGCGTGCCCTCAGAAAAGAGGAGGGGGACATCGAGGTGACCCACGTGAACGTCTTTTTCCTAAAATTTCTCTTGACTTTTTCCAATAAATTAGGTACGTTTATAAAATATTAAAGGACTTTATTTAAACGAGTCAGCCAAATAATATAATCTATAACCTTTTGAAGGGAGTCTTGAGGGGAGATTCCAGAAGGTACCGATATAAGGCCTTTGGAGAGGGAACAACTGTCTTCAGGGGGGGGCAGACTTTATCCTCAGATAAAACACACGTTTATACAATCACCGCATAGAAATGCGTCGGTGGAGGTTTGTATCGCGGTGTAGATCGAGGTGGTAATCCCTCAATAGGTGGGGGATGTATCATATAACTTTTCAATTAACAGCAATGAGAGGAGGATGACGATGGATTTTGTGAGCTTTCTCATTTTGTTGATTATCAGTGTTGTGGTTGGTGGGATCTTGCATTTTGGTTTTAAGTATTACGTCGTGCCAGGGCTTTGGTCTTTTCTGTCCAAGGTCGTTATCGGGTGGGTCGGCGCTTGGTTGGGCCCCCAGGTATTCGGCGCATGGTGGGAAGGCGTGGCTATTGAAGGAGTCTACATCGTCCCTGCAATCCTGGGTTCTTTATTTCTCCTGATCTTTGCGGTGGACTATGTGCAGACGACCAAGGGTGGTGGTGCCAAGGCTCCTGCGAAGCGCAAACGTAAAAGATAATCCATCTTGATTAAGGGGCCAGGTCTTGCTGACCTGGCCCCGTTTTTTTCCTAAGTGACGACGGCAAAATAATTCAGAAGCAACTTATCGCCCTCGGCAGATTGTCATGCAACTCTTGCTCCATTCAACACATTGGCCATCAATACTACCAGTACATGACCAGGAACAACTTGTACTGCAAGCCTGAAGAGCTACTACCATCGCCCCCCCTCCATATGCTTTTCCCTGTTTTCCTGTGCACGTTTGGCAATCCTTGCCGTAACATACACACTGTTTCTTCTTTTCGTCACACTTCCATTTACAATCTAACTTGGACTTAGCTGGTTCTTTTGACAATGTATCTGATGGGATTATTACAGAAGCTGCAATGTAAAGAGAACAGACGCTAATGCTAATGAGTAAAATTTTTAGTACCTTCATAACATACCTCCTTTGTGAAAGTTTAAACAAACAGATGAGACCCCCCCATCTTCCTGCGTTAATATCTAGTAGCCTCATCAGCCTTTGTCAAGATAAAAATGTACTGAGAGGTTACATGGTATCCCCTTGGTCTTCTTCTGTGAGTTTTTGGTTAAGGAGTCCATTGAGGGGGATAGACAGGGACAGGGGGTCGGGTCTTGAACAATAATTTAACTGCAAACTTCCAGCTTGAATTCACATTCCAAGAGGTTGTTAAAAAGTGATTTTTCTCAGGCTGCTCAAAAATGCCCAGATGCAAGGCCCTCGAAATTCTGAGGAGTGAGGCGTACGTTGGACATACGACGCAACGACGAAGGATGAGTGAAATCCCACGTTCTGCGGGACAGATGGACCTTTTTCAGCAGCCTGTCAATACCTGACCTCTGACAGAAACAGTCCATGAGCAGGGGCGGTCATTCCTGCACGGCGCCGGTCATGGGCCTCGAAAATCTCCTTAAATTCCTCAAATGTGGTTTTTTCCCGACCTACGTCTACCAGGGTCCCCACGATGCTGCGGGCCATCTCCCGCAGAAAGGCGTTGGCCTCGATAACAATTAAGTTGTCCTTCCGTTGCTCGATCTCCAGGCGGATAATCTCTCTGATAGAATGTCGGCTCTCATCACCCGAGGCCCGGAAGGAGGAGAAGTCGTGGCTCCCGATGAGGAGCTTCCCGCACTTCTTCATGGCGGGGAGATTGAGCTCGTGGGGGATGAACCAGGCATAGGCTCTCAATAGGGCCGAGGGATAAGATCGGTTCAGGATGTGATATTCGTACACCTTGCTGCGGGCGCTGAAGCGGGCGTGAAACTCCTCCCCCACCTCCTCCACAGCCTTGACTACGATATCAGGGGGCAGGAGGCTGTTCAGCCCCCGCTGCAGGGCGGTGAGGTCAATGGTGCTTTCGGTCTGGAAGTTGGCCACCTGCGCCAGGGCATGTACTCCGGCATCGGTCCTCCCCGCGCCGATGAGATTTACCTCTTGTTGGGTGATCTGGGCGATCTGCTCTTTTATCTCCCCCTGGATGGTCCGCAGCCCGGGTTGGATCTGCCAGCCGTGATAGGCAGTCCCATCGTACTCGATGGTCAGTTTGATATTCCTCACGAGACAAGCCTTTGCACCAACCCCTCCTGAAGGCGCACCGCACCCTCCGGGCACACCTCCTGACAACAGTAGCAGCGGATGCACTGGCGGTAATCGATCTCCACCTTCTTTTTGCTCAGGGAGATGGCCTTGGGAGGACAGACCTCGGCGCAGGCCCCACAGGCCTTGCAGAGGTCTCTATTGATGATAGGTTTTGGTGTAAAGATATTCCTGAGCGGTAGCTTGAGGAAAGCTATCAACTTCCTCCGGATGTAGAATCTCCTCGGGAGGCGAAAGGGGACGACCTTGACATCCTCGATACTCTGACCCAGAACTTCTATCTGCTTGGGGTCGGTCCCTTCAAACCCCCGCTCGTGAGCAGCCTGGAGGGTGAGGAGCTCCTCGGGGGGGACGCCGATGATTTGACAGATGGTGGTATCAAGGGCGTGGGGGTTCTCCCCGGCCAGGATCAGGCCGAGGGGACGCGGATCGCCGTTGCTCGGACCGTCCCCCTCCATGCCGATGATCCCATCTACAATAGTCAGGGCCGGTTTGATGATATGGGAAAGTTCTGCCAGCATCCCGGCGAAATAGGCGTGGTTGTTCCCCGCCTTGAGGTGCCATTGGGCCTTGCGCATCCCCGGGATGCAGCCGAAGGTGTTCTTTACCCCCAGGGTGAGGAGGGTCTGTGTGTGGGTTTTGACCTTGGGGAGGTTGATGATCACATCGGTTTCCAGCACGGCCTTTGCCAGCTCAAACCTGCGGAAGGTATATGCCGCATCCGTCTTTATCTGTGCAACGTCCTTAAATTCTACGAGGGGACATTCCAATTCTTCCGCCACCTCCGCGATCCCAGCCTGAGCGGCGACGCGGTGCAAGTCTCCCACGCCAGGGCTGTCTCCAATCACAGGGATCCCCCCTGCCTCCTGGACCAACTGGGCAACGGCTTTTACCATAGCGGGATGGGTCGTCACACAGCGGTCCGGGTGCTTTCCCGAGAGGAGGTTTGGCTTGAGCAGGACCCTATCACCCCTCTTTACAAAGGCCTTTATTCCGCCCAGGGGTTCTAAGGCCTCTCTGACGCCGGCCAATACCTGCGGGTAGGCGTAGGTAGTACACCTCGTGATGGCAACATGGCTCTTCATGGGCTCAGCATTCCCTCAATGAGGGAGGAAGGAATGGGGATGATGGCGAGCAGCCAGGCCGTGAAGTCCCAGGACATGGCTACGGCTCAAAGGCCTTAAAAAGGAGGACGCAGTTGACCCCCCCGAATCCCGCGGATATGGAAAGTGCTGTCCGCACCTCCTTCTCACGAGGGCCGTCTGGGACATAGTCGAGGTCGCACTCCGGGTCCTGGAACTCGTAGTTGATGGTAGGGTGGATTGTGCCCCGGGTAATCGTGAGGGCTGTAACGATGGCCTCAACCCCGCCGGCCGCTCCAAGGAGGTGTCCGGTCATCGACTTGGTGGCGCTGATGGGTATCTGATAGGCGTAATCTCCAAAGCTCTTTTTGATGGCCTTGGTCTCGACGCTATCGTTTAACTTTGTCGATGTTCCGTGGGGGTTGATATAATCGACTTCTTCATGTTCAACCCCTCCCATGGTCAGGGCCAGGTCGATGGCCTTGCTCAACGAGGTGGCTGCGGGTTCTGGTTCGGCGATGTGGTAGGCGTCGGCGGTCATCCCATAACCGATGAGTTCGGCATAGATGGGGGCGCCTCTGGCGAGGGCGTGATTCAGTTCCTCCACGATGACTATCCCCGCCCCCTCTCCCATGACAAAGCCGTCTCGGTGCAGATCAAAGGGACGGCAGGCCTTCTGCGGCTCGTCGTTGCGGGCGGACATGGCCCGCAGGGCGATAAACCCTCCAAACGAAAGGGGGGTGATGCAGGCTTCTGAGCCGCCCGTGAGGAACATCTCTTCAGGGCCGTCCTGGATCCTATTGTAGCTGGCGGCGATGGCGTGGCTCGCCGAGGCACAGGCCGAGGAGATCACATAGGTAGTCCCGCGGACGCCGAACCGCTCGGTGATGTTGGTGGCTACGGAACTGGTATAGACGTTGGGGAGGGCAAAGGGGTTGATCCTCCGGGGGCCGCCGTGCTTTAGCAAATTATCGTAAGAGCTATCCCTGACGTCCATATTTTCAGTCGCCACCCCCATGATCGCCCCGATTTTGAAGGAATCGGAGTGGTTGAGCTCATACCTTCCCTGAACCCCTTCGCGGGGCAGGAGCTCTACCTCTGCATCCTCCAGGGCCAGCTTGGCCCCCACGAGGGCGAATTGGGAGGTCCTCCCCAGGTGTCGATCACCTTTATGTATGGGGAGGTAATCATGAAGGGTGAAGTCTTTTATTGGGGCCCCGATCCTGGTCCTGAACCGCTCCATATCAAAGTTGGGAAATTCGATCAGATCCACCCCCGTTTTCCCCTCCATGAGTGCCCGCCAATATGACTCTTTCCCTATGCCTATTGGGGTGACTGGGCCTAACCCTGTGATGACAATCCTTTTTTTCTGCATACAAGCAAGTCCTTTTTTAGTACTGAAGAATAGATCAGCCTTAAAGATAAAGGTATCAAAGAAATTTTTCAAGAAAAAACTGACCTAAAACTTGACTATTGTGCACATCTATGGTCCCTTAGTACAAAAAAGCAGAGGGATTGCTATGATCGATCGGGAGCAGGCCTTAGATCTGTTGCGGGAGCATTGTGGCAAGGAGGTCCTCATCAAACACTCCCTGGCCACGGAGGCGGTGATGCGTGCCCTGGCGGGACGGTTGGGGTATGATCCTGAGAGATGGGGGATTGCGGGCCTCCTTCACGACTTGGATTATGATGAGACCGTGGGAGATCCGGCCCGTCATACCCTCAGGACCGAGGAAATCCTTCGGCAAAGGGGGATGGCGGAGGAGATCATTGATGCCATCAAGGCCCACAACGCCGAGGCCTTATCTATGAAACGGGAGAAACCCGTCCATTTCGCCATCACCTGTGCGGATTCCATCACCGGTTTGATCGTGGCCACCACCCTCGTATATCCCGACAAGAGGATAGCCAGTGTAAGACCAACCTCTATCTTGAAGAGGATGAAAGAAAAGGGTTTTGCCCGGGGGGTACGCAGAGACGCCATCAGAGAGTGCGAAAAGCTCGGTCTGGGTCTGGAGGAGTTCGCCGAGCTAAGCCTCAAGGCCATGCAGGGGATACATGATCAACTGAGTTTATAAGGTTGACGGCGAAGGCATTTTTATATAAGATTGAGCACGTTATTGGAGGGAGAAATTGTGATGAAGACCACATCTGTTCGGCTGATCAGCATAGTGTTGATAGTATTGCTGGCGACGATCGGCTGTGCCGGCAAGAAGCAGGTGCGATCGACGACACCCAAGGACCCCTCCGTGCTGTACACGCAGGGGATGGTCCTTTTCAACAACGGAAAGTACCAAGAGGCCACAGAGGTCTTCACTCGATTGAAGGATTACTTCCCTACTGATGAGCTCTATGCCCCCAAGGCTGATTTGCGCATCGCGGACTGCTCCTTTTTTCGCAAGGAATATCCCGAAGCCATTACCAGGTATCTGGAATTCAAAAAACAGCGCCCCTTTCACCCTGACCTCCCCTACGTGGATTACCAAATAGGATTGTGTCATTACCGGCAGGTGTTATCGAAGGATCGAGACCAGGCGGCCACAGAGAAGGCCCTGGCGGCCTTTCAAAATGTGGTGGCGAATTATCCCGATACCATCTTTGCTCAAAAGGCCCGGGAAAAGATCACCTTCTGCCGCCGCAGGCTGGCGGAACACGAGCTCTATGTCGCCCACTTCTACCTCCGCAAAGATGAATACGGCGCCACGGAGAAGCGGGCGTACACTGCATTGAAACAGTACCCCGCCTGCGGCGTGGATGATGAGGCCCTGTACTACCTTGCGCTTGCCCTGCACGAACAGGAAAGGGACCCAGAGGCCCTTGTTCCTCTGAAGAGGTTGGTAGAGGAGTATCCTCAAAGCACCTTCTCCAAACCGGGAAAGAAACTCCGGGCCAGCCTCAAAGAGCACGGTGTGGTTGCGGCCTCTCCTGCGGGGGAGGAGATAGGCATGAGAGAGGCTAGGCCCACTTTAAAGCAGAAAGCGACCCTTCCCTTCCGCATAACTGCCAAGCGTACTCAAAACATCGTCGAGACAAACAGCATCCTATACACCGGCGACGTGGTAGCCTTAGGTGAAGAGATCAGGATTCGCGCCGAATCCATTTTGGTGACCATGGGTGATGATGATGTGCCCCTAGAGATGGTGGCCAGGGATGAGGTAGTGGTGACAAGAGGCGAAGATGAAATCTTCGGCAATAAGGCCGTCTGGTCCCCGGATCAGAAAACGCTGATACTGACAGGGGATGCCAAGACGAAGGAAATTGGAGAGTGGATACTAGGGGATGAGTTCACGCTTCACTTAGATACCGGCAAGATAGAGATCAAGGGGAGGAGGCTTCAACCGGCGGATTGAGCGGCAGAGAGCGACGCTATACAATCGTTAAAGATAAGAGTAGTGTTTAAAAGGGGGAACATACCCCCTTTTTTCTTATCATGCAGTTATTAATGGAAAAGGTTTTTTTAATCAGTTTGGGCTGCCCCAAGAACCACGCCGATTCCAAGGTGCTCTTAGGTCTCTTGGCGAATGATAGTTTTGTGCCCGTCCCGTCGCTGGATGAGGCGAACGTGGTCATCGTTAACACGTGCGCCTTTATCCAAGTGGCCGTAAAAGAATCAATCGAGACCGTCTTGGAAGCAGCCCAGGCAAAGGCACACGGGCGGATCAACACACTAATCGTCACCGGATGTCTCCCCCAGCGGTATGGTGAAACATTGGCGCGTGAGATTCCCGAGGTCGATCTCTGGATAGTGACGGGTGAATTTCCGCGGATACCCCAGTTGTTGCGGGGAGGCGGACCCACGGTATTGATCGAGACACCCCGCTTCTCTATGATCACCATACGCCTCGGATTATCACCAACACCCCCCATGCAGCCTATGTAAAGATAGCGGAGGGCTGCTCCCACCCCTGTACCTTCTGTCTCATCCCTCAGCTTCGAGGGGGTTACAGGAGCAGGCAGATGGATTCAGTCGTCCAAGAGGTCGAACAATTGGTTGCCGGGGGCGTCATAGAGGTTACCCTGGTGGCTCAGGATACCACGGCGTATGGAGTGGACAGTGGACAATGGAGAAGAACAAGGACTCTATCGGCTCTTAAAGGAATTGATAGAGATCGGAGGGTTACAATGGATCAGGGTTCTGTATACCTATCCCCACCCCGATAATTTCCCCTCTCAACTTCTCGAGATGATCGCCGGGGAGGAGCGCATCTGTCCGTATCTCGATGTCCCCGTCCAGCATATCGACGCACAGATCTTGCAGCGCATGAGAAGAAGGCATTCGGCACAGGAGACCAGGGCGTTAATCGACCGTATCAAAAAAGGATATCCTGCAATCCACCCACGCACCACCCTGATGGTGGGCTTTCCCGGTGAGGGGGAACGGGAATTCAGGGGACTTATGGCATTTGTCCGAGAGGCGGAGTTCACCCATGTGGGGGTGTTCACCTATTCCCCTAAAGAGGGCACCAAGGCCGCCCGGATGAAGGGCAGACCTTCCCCTGAGGTGGCCGAGGAAAGGAGGTCCCGAATTATGGAGTTACAGCAGGGGATTTCGTGGAAGAAGAATAAGGCCATGATAGGTTCCACGATCCCGGTCTTGATCGAGGGGACGGGTGCAGGGGTTCTGCAGGGGAGGACTGCCTTTCAGGCCCCGGAGGTTGACGGGGTGGTCAATATCACAAAGGGGAAGGCCACGACCGGGGAGATCGTAACGGTGAAGATCACTCGGGCGGGGCCCTATGATTTGATAGGGGAGATCACGAGAGGTTATTAGTTGTGTAGAATATTTTTTTCCTATAGGCGGACCTGAGAAATTACCGAGATCCGCCTGATGAGATGGGGCAACGCATACGGGGCAAAGCGCCTCACTCTCTTTTACTTGTCCTACCCCTTGATCATGAGCAATACTATCCGTGTCATGATCAAAACCCACCCCACCACCACTACGATCCAGGTAATTTTTTTGGCGATCTGTACGACGATCAAGAATACGGTTAACATTGCCATGAGCCCTATCGCTTCCACCAGGTCGTTGGGTATGGTGACGGAAGGCACGATAGAATGAATGAGGGCGGCAATTAATTCTCCTATCAAGCTTGCGATGGTATGGAGGAATTGCAGGATCTTTGTCAACACATCATCGAAACTAACGGGGGTCTTGATCAGTTCCTCGTGCATGATGGCCCCTAGCGTTCTCCTTTTGAGAAGCCCGTATTTCTTGGAACGCAAACGCGGTGTTCTTGCGTAATGGTGTGCATAGTAGCCTCACAAGGATTTTTTGTAAAGATAAAGTATTATTGCGAGGTAGGAGTTAAAATTTCTGCCCCTTGCCGGCAGTAGTGAGGCAACGCTGTGTTCAAAAAAGACGGCAGGCACGTTGTAGGAAGGGTTGTATACGACACCCACGCCGATGGTACGTGTGCCGGACGGTTGTAATGGGGGTCCACCTATCTTCAGGCAGGGTGATGACTGCGGTGGTTATAGGATTTCGTCCTCACGCTATTTGTTGCCGAGTGGGACTCGTATTAAGAGACCTCTTATGGTCTCCACCTGATCACTTGCTTTTCAAAATCTATTGTGTAGTCGAGCCCTCGCAGGAAATTCATCCCTAATAAACCGTCATGTTGTGCAGAGGGATCCCGGTGCGATATGATCAATGCATGGATGCCACGCGCCTCATAGGGTCCGACCCTCGCATAATCAAGCTTGGCCAAACTAGCCTGAATCCTCTTGCCTCCTACCACCCGTACTCCAGCCTTCTGCGTCATCGGGAGGTGCAGTTGATCCGCGATCGGCTGATGGATGGTTATGAGATCAGCGCCGGTGTCCAGCACAAGGGTGGTTTGGACCTCATACCCAATGTAGCCCAGGGTGACGGGGACCAAGACCTTATTCCCGCTGATCGTCACCTTCGTCTCCAGCCTCCGTTCAAGTTCTTCTCGAGCCCTTTGTTCTTCTTCTTTTTGTTTTTCCTCTCGCCATTGTTCCAATTGTTGCTCAGAAGAATCCTCCGCTTTCCCTTCAGGAGTTGTCGACGTTTCCTCAACGGAAGACTCTTTGGGTTTGTCCTCACGCACGTCTACCTGCTTCCTGTATTCTTCGGGAATCTTGGTCATATCATCGACAAAATGGATAGTCCCGTTTTTATCGACATACTTGTAGATCTCCGAGCGCACTTGGGGGGGGGATACAAGCGTTCCCATTAATACCAATAAGGTGATAATAAGGCCTATGGTGAGTTTATTCATTTTTGTTTCTTATAACACCGTACTCGGCATCCTGTTCGGTGACCTACCAAGACTTTCACGCATTTCCCCGCACAAACGGACATATCAATTCTAGTTTAATAATGATTTCTTGTAAATAACAATCTTTGTCCTTGTGGTTCTGTCCTATCTCTTCATATTGAAAAATATGCATAAATCAGGTATAAAGATCCTTATAGGAACATACGAAGGGGTTTGGCTTTTCGAAATATAATGACAAAGTATACAGTCATTTAAGGGGCTTACATGAGCGTTCTGCTTTTGATCGTCTTTATTTGCATTTCTTATTTGATTGTCCGCATTGGGGCGATCGCCTTAGAGATGACGGGGATGGAGCGATCGAGGGCCAGATTTCAAGCCCTCTCGGCCTTTTCCGGGACCGGGTTTACCACCCGGGAGGCCGAATCGGTGGTCAGTCACCCCCGCAGGAGAAAAATCGTCACCTACTTGATGATTCTGGGAAATGCCGGTATTGTATCGGTCATCGCTACCCTCGTTCTCTCTTTGAAGGAAACAGGTGTCTTTCGACCTTCCCTCAATCTCGTAATTATCATAGTCTCGATCATTGTTTTGTATCGAATCGCCTCTCAGCGGCAGTTCGCACAAAAGTTGACCAATAAGATCCGCGAACTGCTCAAAGAAAAACTGCACTTCGACAAGGTGTATATAGAGGAGCTGTTAGAGCAAGCCGATGGATACGGTATCGCTAAAATCATCGTGGCGAAGAAATCAAAGGTGGCGGGGTCTACGTTGAATGAGTCCGGTTTTACGGAGAGAGACTTGATCGTTCTCTCCATTGAGAGGGATAAGGAGGTTATCCATGTTCCCAGCGCCCAAACCACGATCCGAGTTGGTGATCGTTTGATTTACTATGGAAAACTGGATAATCTTACAGGGCTAATCTAAAAATTGATACAAGGGGGGATTTGTCATGAAGCCGAAGACGATCGTCATATTAGTTCTCGTTGCACTCTTTGCGATCATACTGATTCAAAACACCCAGGTTGTCACCCTGCGATTGCTGTTCTGGAAAGTAGGCATGTCGCAGATCATCTTGGTTCCTTTGATCATGGTGATCGGTTTTATCCTCGGTTACCTTGTCGCCAAGGTGACGAGCGGCAGCCACGGCAAGCAAGGAAAAAAGTAAGAAAGTTGTAACACAAAACGGATCCATAGTTCCTGTTACCAAGGGGACCAGTGTTTACTAAGAATTGCAGATATAAAAAACCACAGTATAGCTCGCATAGCTCAAGGAGGAAATGTTAGCGATGGATTGGATACAGAACCTTGCACACTGGTTGGTTCCGGTGGTCTATATTATAGGTGGACTGATAGCCGGGTTTATCTTCGAAAAGATCATCCTCGCCGAACTCAGACACCTGGCCAAAAAAACCAAGTGGCAGGGAAACCTGATTATTATCAACTCGCTGCGCGGCATGGTCATCGTATGGCTTCTGACTGTCGGCATCTATGGTGCCTTACTAAACGTCACAATAAGCCCGATTCTTTTGGGCCACCTCCAGAAAATCCTTGTGGTAATCGTTATCCTTGCTGGGACGATAGCATTGGGAAATATGACCGCCGGCTTTGTCACTCTCTACGTCCAGCGAGAAGACGTCCCTCTCCCCTCAACGTCCATATTCAAAAATCTGACGAAACTGATCGTTTTCCTCATCGGTATCCTGATGATCCTGCAGTTTCTCGGCATCTCCATTACCCCTATACTGACCGCTTTGGGAGTGGGAGGTCTTGCGGCCGCCTTGGCCCTGCAGCCGACGCTGGCCAACCTGTTTTCCGGTCTTCAAATCATCGCCGCGAAGCAGCTGCACCCGGGAGACTATGTCAAACTCGATTCAGGTGAGGAAGGCTACGTAGCCGATATAACCTGGCGCAATACTACCATCAGGGCACTCCCCAATAATATGATCATCATCCCCAATTCGAAGTTGGCCTCTGCCATTTACACCAACTATTATCAGCCCCAACAGGAAACGGCGGTCTTGATACAGGTGGGGGTCAGTTATGACAGCGACCTCACAAAGGTGGAAAAGATCACCATTGAAGTGGGAAAAGAGGTCATGCGGGAAGTTGAGGGAGGTATCCCTGAATTTGAGCCGTTTATTCGGTATCATACGTTTGACAATTCCAGTATTAATTTCAGCGTTATCCTGCGCACGAGAGAATACGTGGGCAATTACCTTATCAAACATGAATTCATCAAGAGGCTCCACGAACGATATAAGAAGGAAGGTATCGTTATCCCCTTCCCCATCACAACGATCCACATGGAAAAGGGAAACAAGGAGGTGGTGAGCAAGATCCATGAAAAGGGATCATAAGGGCAAACAGACGATCAAGAGAATCGGGGGATATCTGCACAGGCTATCACCGGTTCTGGATAGCACGGGCAAGGTGGTAAGCTATGTGACCACCCCGCTCATGGTGGAACTCAAACCCCGGGATATCATGCAGATTATTGTGGGGGCCTCCATCCTCGCCATTCCGGTGGGTTTTACCGAGGAGACATGGAATCTGGGGGAACGGCTCCCCTTCAGCAATATCCTTGCCCTGGCGATTATCTCTCTCGTATTCATTGCGCTGTTCGTCTACTTCAACTTCTACCGATTTCAATTAAAGGGCTATGTCTTCGAATACATCAAAAGGATTGTTGCCATTTATGCGCTTGCTCTCATCGTCGTTGGAATTCTTCTGACCCTTATCGAAAAATGTCCGTGGGGCGTTGACAACATTTTGGCGTTAAAAAGAATGATCATCGTCGCTTTCCCCTCGTCGATGAGTGCAGCACTGAGTGATACGCTTAAATAAGCTTCGCTGTTGCCGTTACACGAATATGCCGCACTCTCTATGCATAAGCTAAGACAGAACAGTACAAAAGGGCTTTGCGGTGCTCTCTCAAAGAAAACAACAAAACCAAAACTATTCCGGAGAATAATCACATGAAAAAAATAAACAAAAAGTTGCTTGCCGGGCTGGCAACCATTCTGCCATTAGTGATTACCGTATATTTACTCTATTGGCTAACCACATCGGCGGAGACATTACTCGGTAGCTTAATCAAACTAATCCTTCCCGAAGGCTGGTATTGGCCCGGCATGGGGATCGCGGCCGGTGTAATCTTAATTTTTCTTGTAGGCCTCTTGATGCAGGCGTGGATGGTACGAACGCTGGTTTCCTTGGGAGAACGAATTGTTTTCAGGATACCGCTTATCAAAACGGTGTACGGGTCCGTGCGCGACCTCATCAGTTTTGTCGTGCGGGGTCAAGATACGGCTTTGCGCCAAGTAGTAACACTTACACTCGGCGAGCCACCTGTCACATTAATCGGTTTTGTCACCCGCGAAGATCTCACCGCTTTTCCCGACGAGATCGGGGGACAGGATATGATCGCTGTCTATCTGCCCATGAGCTACCAACTCGGCGGTTATACCGTTATCGTGCCCCGCTCCGCCGTCCAACCCCTGGACATTTCTCTGGAAGAGGCAACCCGTTTTGTCCTCACCGGCGGAATCGCGAGTGGATCTTCGCCATCGGCAGGGGCCTTTAAAAAACAAAAGAAACCGTAGCCAGCTTTCGCAACACTTTAGAGCGTCAGGGTGATATACATGATATGTAACAAAAGATATTCCACTCAGATCGACGTCTTCTATGATTCTAAGGAGGAAGCAAAAAGATATCAGCGCAAGAGCGATCGTCTCCCGTTATATCGTTCAGTGTCGTAGTATGTGTTGACGTCGACGGTATGAATTTTTCCGATCACCTCTTTGAGAGGGACCGTTGTTATCTTGCCGTTCCGGTAGCTTACCATCCTGCCGAATTCCCCTCTGACGATGAGATCGACCGCCGCGGTCCCGAAGTAGCGCCCCATCCGGCGATCATACGCACAGGGTGCTCCACCCCGTTGGAGGTGGCTCAGGCTTATGGCTCTTGTTTCCAGGCCGGTTCCGCGCTCTATCTCGTTAGCCAGGAACTCTCCCACACCGCCCAGCAAGACGTGCCCGAAGCTGTCCTTTCCCTCTTTTCTGACAAATTCTTTGCCCCCCTTTGGTTTTCCCCCTTCGGATACAACCACGATATCGTAGCGCGCCCCTCGCGCGTGCGCTTCGAGCAGAAGCTCATTGATACGGTCGATCTCGAAGGCGTATTCAGGGATGAGGATGATGTCGGCTCCGCTGGATTCCCCTCCCTCCAAGGCCAGCCATCCGGAGTGGCGTCCCATGGTCTCGACCACAAAGATCCTCTTGTGTGAGCCCGCCGTGGTCCTCAAACGATCGATCTCTTCGGTAATCACCTGCACGGCCGATTCAAAACCCAAGGTGTAGTCCGTTCCTTCCAAATCCTTATCGATCGTCTTGGGGATGCCGATGACCTTGATGCCCATGGTGGAGAGTGTATAGGCCACCCCCAGCGTATCCTCCCCCCCGATGGCGACGAGACAGTCGATGTTGAGGATCTTCAGATTTTCGATCAGTTGCGCACTGCGGTCGTCCTTGGGGTTAAACGGATTGAATCGGGATGTCCCCAGATTGGTCCCCCCATAGCGGTCCCATGTCCTGACGCTTTCCTCATCGAGCGGGACAATATAGTGGCTGACATCATCGTGTGATCGGGCATCAATAGCCGCGATTCCCCTCCATCCTTCGCGGATTCCCACGACTTCAAAGGTATCCTGTCTTTCTGTGCTGAGTCTGCTGTCCAGGGCCGTTTTCACCACCCATTTGATGGCTGGGTTCAGGCCGGGGCAGTCGCCGCCGCCAGTCAAGATACCTATCGTGACACTCATTGTTTCTTCCCCTTTTAGTGTTTTAGTGGGCGTTATAGTGCTTGAGGGCCTCTTCCACGCCTGCCCCCTCAACGGTGATTGCGTAGATGGCGTTGCACATCCTGATTGCCTCGTCGAGGGACTTCTGATGGATGTTCCTGCCCGTGGCGTTTCCGGCGGCCCCGCTCACGTAGATCTGATCGTGCAAGGCCTGGAGAAACTGCTTCACATCAACGCTCGAGCCCCCGGCGCAGACTACCTTGGTCCGCCCGGCAGCCCTGACGGCCTCTTTAAAGATCTCCTTCGATTCAAGACCTTCTTTTTTGGGGTAGTTTACCTTCACAAAATCGGTCCCCAGAGCGGTTGCCACCCCGGTGGCGCCGGCAATGAGGTGCGAGTCTTTTTCGTCCTTTACCGCCTTGCCGCGGGGGTAGATCCACAAGACGCTGATCAAGCCCTGCTGATGGGCCTGATAGACGATCTGCGCCGCCTGCTGCAACATAGTTGCTTCATGCTCGCTCCCCAGATAGATGGTGTACCCCACCCCCACGATATTCAGGGAGCTGCTTTTTTGAAATGCCGCCACCTGTTCCACATCGAGCCACTGTTGACTCAAAGGATCTTGTTGCGAGGTCTTGACGAGGTGCGTCTTGGAGTTCACCTTGACGAGATAGCGCACCTCGGGGTAATTCATCCCATAGCGGGCAATCAGACCAAGCTGGGTAGCGAAGATGCCGATTCGCCCCTGGCTGGCGATCCTGAAGAGGTGTTCCGGGTCATTGTCATCCGGGTGGATCCCCTCACCGTAAAAATCGTCATTGAGGTGCTCCACCTTTTGGTCGCCCGCAAAGAGCATCAATCTGCCGCTCTCCCGCGTCGCGGCGAGGTAATTGTCCGTGTACTGCTCCCGCATCGCCTGCGGGACGTCGACGGGGACCATGACGTCATCTTTGGTAATGGTCATCGCGATACCCTCCTCCTTTTATCGTATGATAGTGTTCTCAATCGCTTGTACCTCCGCGGCAAGAGAAGTGATCCGCAATCAGAGGCACGATATCTGAATCCCCTCCCTATACGGCCCCTATCCGCTTGAGCTGGACCATTAAGATGGAGATGGCGGCGGGGGTGATCCCCGATATCCTGGTGGCCTGTCCCAGGGTCATGGGTTTGATCCTCCCGAGTTTTTCCTTGACCTCCCGGGTGAGGCCGGTGATGGTGTCGTACTGCATGTCCTCCGGTAGCCGCACCTGCTCCATCCTGCGGAACCGTTCGATCAAATCTTCCTGCTTGCGGATATAGCCCGCGTATTTGACCTCCAGCTCCACCTGCTCGATGACCTCCGGGGAGAGGGAGTCAGGGGAGGGATCGAAGGCCTTCAGGTCATGGTACGCGAGCTCGGGTCTTCGCAGCAGCTCCTCTAGCGACGTAACGTTCTTAAGGGGGTTGCTCCCCAAAGCCTTCAGCTGGTCATTGACCCCTGCGGTGGGCCTGATCTTGATTTTTTGAAGCCGCGCAAGCTCACGGGCGATGGCCTCCTTTTTTTTCCTGAACCGGCTGTAGGTCGCATCATCCACCAGACCGAGGAAATGACCTTTTTCCATGAGGCGCAGGTCGGCGTTGTCCTCCCGCAGGATGAGCCGATATTCGGCCCGGGAGGTGAACATGCGATAGGGCTCCTGGGTCCCCTTGGTGACCAGGTCGTCGATGAGGACCCCGATATAGGCCTCGGAACGGTCAAGGATGAAGGGTTCCTTCCCTTGAGATTTCAGGGCGGCGTTGATCCCCGCCACGATCCCCTGGGCTGCCGCCTCTTCGTACCCGGAGGTCCCGTTGATCTGCCCCACGTGGTAGAGTCCCTCCACCAGCTTGGCCTCCAGCGTGGGTTTGAGCTGGAGGGGATCTACATAGTCGTATTCAATGCCGTAGCCCGGCCTCATAATCTCGAC
>Ga0307422_1000122_pt1 | contig 43540 bp, 29 predicted proteins | sample SalMarWE160290MG_FD_202153 | JGI IMG/M metagenome (GOLD analysis project Ga0307422, IMG submission 202153) | Salt marsh sediment microbial communities from the Plum Island Ecosystem LTER, Massachusetts, United States - WE1602-90 | ecosystem: Environmental > Aquatic > Marine > Intertidal zone >...
AATCCAATCCGCCAAAATATCCCTTATCCCCGATCCCTTCAGTAAAATCATCCTTACTACACGGATGAAATATGACATCGGATTCATAATATTTACCTTTTGGGCCCAGTCAGGCATACTTTCCACGGGTGTGAATATTCCACTCATTAAAATAAAGACCACCAGAAAGAAATAAGCAAGGAACATCACCTGTAGTTGATTATCGGCCATGGTTGACATTAAAAGACCAAATGCAAGAATAAGCAATAGATAAGTCGCCACAAAACCGAACAACAAAAGAATACTACCCTCCATGGGTACATTATATAAAAATTTAATGATCACTAATCCAAATCCGAGTTCAAAAAGTGCAATAGACCATAAAGGAAATAATTTACCTAAAATAAACTGCAGTCTCACAACAGGAGTAACATTTATCTGCTCAATCGTCCCCGACTCCTTTTCCCGTACAATGTTGAGTGCTGTCAGGAACATTCCGACCATAGTTACAAGCACACCCAATATTCCAGGTGCCATATAAAATTTAAAATTTAACTCATTATTATACCAAAACCGTGTACTGATACTGATCGGGCTCTCAGGGCCCGTTATACCTGTCATAATACCCTGTTCCCTGAAAAAATCAATATACATATCCCTTATTAATGAGGATGAGTATGCATTGATAAGTCCTGCCGAAAGATTATTTATACCATTGATCAAAAGCTGTACATCTGAATTTCCATTTAACAGATCTTTCTCAAATCCATTCGGAATATTAACCACCAATGCTGCTTTGTTCCTGAACATTTGAGCTTCTCCTTCTTTTACCGACTTTCCTGTCTGCCTCACTGTAAAAAAAGGTGAGTAAATAAATTTGTTGATCAACCGTCGTGAAACACTTGAAACATCTTTATCTACAATATATACATCCACATTTTTCAATTCCAGTGTTGCAGTGTAAACAAAAACAAAAAGCTGAACGACAGGAACAATAAATATTATGGGTAACATGGTTTTGTTCCTGAAGATCTGCCTGAATTCCTTTTGTATAATCAAAAAAACTATTCTCATGTTGAATACATTATTATTCAAGCCGGTAATGAAAATTCTTAACACTAAGTGCTATAAACAAAACAGTCATTCCTGCAAGTATCAGGGTTTCCTTCCATATGTAAAGAAATCCTGTCCCTTTTATCATAATATTTTTAATAATTATAAGAAACCAACGGGCCGGCATTATATTACTCAACCACTGCAATACCTGTGGCATATTATCTATGGGAAAAATGAACCCTGACAATAACAAGGTAGGCAGCATTAGGGCGAACATGGAAATAAACATGGCTACCTGCTGTGTATTGCTTATTGTTGATATTAATATCCCCAGTGAAAGAGCAAGCAGAATAAACAATATATTCACCAAAAGCAAAAGCAAAAAGCTTCCGCGAACCGGCAGGCCAAATACAATATATCCCAGGGCAATGATAACCAACGCGTTAATAACCGAAAGGAATATATAGGGAGTTACTTTTCCCAGGATGATCTGTAATGGTTTTAAAGGCGATACCAGCAATGCTTCCATTGTTCCTGTTTCCTTTTCACGGGCAATTGATATTGAGGTCATGATAGCTGACACCAGCATAAGGATCAGTGCTATTGTACCGGGCACAAACATAAATACACTTTGCAGGTTTTCATTAAAATAAAAACGAACATCAGGTGTCAGATTCAGCATGATTGAATTGCCTGCAACCATATCTTTTACATAATTATTAATGATCCCGCTTGTATAATTTACCACCAGACTGGCAGCATTGGGGTCCGAGGCATCTGCAATAAGTTGAACCTGTGCTGTACCTTCATTCTCCAGTTTTTCTCCGAACCCTGGTTCAAAAACAATTACTTCCCGTACTTCCCCACGTTGAAAAGCTTTTTTGATCTGATCAGGATGGTTCAGCTCTCTTTTTAGATGAAAATAGCCCGAGGAAAATATTTTTTGTGTAATCTCACGGGTAACAACATCTTTGGAATGATCCAGTATTGCAATATTTACATTACGTATCTCATTTCTTACTACATAACCGAATATAAGAATTTGTGCAACGGGCAATCCGAACAACAGTACCATTGACCGGGAATCACGTAAAATATGAAGAAACTCTTTGATCACAAACCCGTAAAACCTTCTCATAATTATTCTTTATTTATTCCTAGCAATTTTTAAAAAAACCTGATCAATATTTTCTGCTTTATATTTCCTTTTTAATTTGTCCGGTGTGTCCAATGCTTCGATCCGGCCTTCCGACATTATTGATACCCTGTCGCAATATTCAGCCTCGTCCATATAATGAGTAGTAACAAAAACAGTTATTCCCCTACCGGCAGTATCATATATTAACTCCCAGAAACGCCGCCGCGTAACAGGGTCAACACCCCCGGTAGGTTCGTCCAGAAAAACTATACCGGGCTGATGAAAAACGGCTACCGAAAAAGCCAGTTTTTGTCTCCACCCCAGGGGAAGCCCCCTGATCAGCTTATTGGCTATAGGCTCCATATCAAGTTCTTCAAGTAATTGTTTCGTGCGTGCTGCAATTTCCTTTCTTTTGATACCATATATGCCTGCATAAAAATGAATATTCTCTCTGACGGTAAGATCCTCGTATAAAGAAAACCTCTGACTCATGTACCCGATGTTTTTCTTTATCTCCTCAGTCTGTGAGTAAACATCAAATCCTGCAACATGTATATTCCCCGATGTTGGCCTTGATAATCCGCAAAAGATCCTTAATGCCGTTGTTTTACCGGCGCCATTGGCTCCAAGGAATCCAAATATTTCTCCTTTATAAACCTCAAAAGTAAGGTGGTCATTGGCAGTGAAATCCCCGAACTTCTTCACCAGGTTTTCAACCTGTATGATTGGATACCTTGTCATACGATATTGTTATATTTCTTTAGAGTCTGTCTTTTTATTGACTAACTTAATTTAAATCCTCAGCATAATTTGCCGAATGAATAAAACAATCTTCAATACCCGGCTTTATTTTTTCTGTTTTTATATTGTTATGGCCTTTTTCATACAGGTAATTCCTTAGGATTTTTATATCTTCATTATCAGCAGTGAACCGGTAATGAATGGTTTGACCAAATAAATAAGCACTTTCACAAAATTCATAGCCTCTCAGGTCATGAAGCAGGGACTGCATTGATGAAGAGCGAATGGCATATAGGTTTCCTGAGTAACCGGCAATAATATTTGATGGTGTATCATGCTCCATGATGAATCCTTTATGCATAAGTGCTATCTGATCGCATTTTTCTGCTTCATCCATGTAGGGTGTTGAAACCAAAACAGACATTCCGTCCTGTTGAAGTTTTCTTAAATTATCCCAGAATTCCTTTCTTGAAACGGCATCAACTCCTGTTGTGGGTTCGTCCAGCACCAGCAGATCGGGATTATGGATGATGGCACAGGCAAGCGCCAGCTTCTGTTTCATTCCTCCTGATAAATTTTTTACCAAACGTTTACGGAAAGGTTCAAGATGGATAAATATATCAGCGATCAGATGATAGTTCATTTTCACCGATGCACCAAAGATCGTAGCATAAAAATTCAGATTTTCTTCCACCGTCAGATCCTGGTAAAGAGAAAACCGCCCCGGCATATAGCCCACGGAATTCCTGATTTTTCTGTATTGTTTGACCACATCATAACCTTCTACCTGTATTTTTCCTCTGTCAGGCAGCAGTAATGTAGTAATGATCCTGAACAAAGTGGTTTTACCGGCCCCGTCAGGACCGATAAGTCCGAAAAGAATGCCTTTTTGCACATTAAGATCAATTCCTTTAAGGGCGGCGACTTCACCAAATGACTTGACTACACCGCGTAATTGCAAAATATTGTCAAAATTACTTTGCATATGATAATTATTATAACATTCGATTGTTTTGATTATTAATATATTGTTCAGTTAAATATATTGTCAGGTTTATTGAAGATCACTATTTAGTGACTGTCTATAAAGTAGTCAAAATGTTTAACTGATCATGTGTCTGTTCAGAAGGTTCCATTCGAATATATTTTAATTAAGTTATTAGTAATTAATTTGTTATTTCGTTTAATCAAAGTTGGTGGTATGTGTTACCTCGCAAATTAATAATTTAATAAGGTGCTCGGTGAACCGACCGAAGGGAGCTCACGAACCGGAACGAAGTGGAGCTCGGCGAAGCCAATACCATATGAATTATTATTATTATGAGTAACCCTCACCAATAACCTGTTTATAAAAATATTCATGTCCTTATGTCTTTGTACCTCATATCTTAAACTCTCTTAATGGTGAGGGTTTCCATTTGCAAGGCTCGCGCGGTCCGGAAACGCGGAGTTTACCAGTCGTAAATGAGCAATTTTCGGACAAGCGTAACGCGGCAAATGGGACTTTATGGACAGACACTATTTATCCTCCTGTTGTTTAAATCTAATTTCACCAGGCATGCCTATTTTCAACCTGCCATCATTAATCACCCGCACTTTTGCAGGATACACCATATTGACCCGCTCTTCTTTGGTTTGTATGATCTTAGGTGTAAATTCAAAATCTGAAGAAATCCAGATAATTTTTCCTTTAAGCTCCTGATTATCCTTTGAATTTTTATCAGTAACAACAGTTACTTCCTGTCCGATCTTAACTTGTGGCAACTGGGCACCCGAAAGGTATACCCTCAGATCCATCTCCTTAAGGTTGGCAATTTTATAAATTGCTTTTCCCGGCACAACCAGTTCGCCCGGTTCAACATATTGTTCAAGTACGGTTCCTGTAACAGGATTCCTGATCCGGGTCTTCCGTATCTGTTCTTCAACCTGAGAAATCCGGATATCGAGCACACCGGTTTCCATCCTGGCAGCAGTATATTTACTTTTTATTGACTTAATCTGCTTGTCGATTACCCGGAGTTTTCCTTCCATTTCGTCAAGCTGTTGTTCAGTTGCCGCTTCATCATTTACAAGCCGGACAATACGGTTGCGTTCTTTTAACACGACTTTGCGCTGCTCTTTCTGGATTTCGATCTGGTCCAGTATATTTTGGCAGTTGGCCAGTATAACTTTTTTTTGGGCAGCAAGTTGCTGACGGTTTAATATTAATGATGAAGAATCAATATATCCCACAATCCTGCCTTCTTCAATGGTACTGCCCTCTTCCACATCCAGTGAATGAATTTCGCCCTGAATCTGCGCGGAAACAGTTACTTCCCTGGTTTCGAAATTCCCGTATGCATCAGATTCCCTTATACCATTCCTGCAAGAGGATACAAAAATGCTATAGCTTAGTATTAAAACAATAAATATTAACCGTTGCATAATTATGATCTTTTGTAAAATTTTTAAATTCAGTTTTTTATACCACCAATCAACAAACAATTGTACATTGTTTCAATCATCTTAATTCGGTGAATTTCCTGTTTCAGCTTTGCTATAAGTTCTGCATTCAACTCTGTAATATAGGCTGTTGATGTGATCACCCCCTTATCCATTCGTTCTGCGGCATTTTGCCTGATCTTTGAACGCAGCCGGACAATTTCCCGATCCTTTTCCAGTGATTTTTTGTATTGTACGATTTTTGCTCTTTCTTTTACCAGTGATATATTGACATTTTTTGTAAAATTTTCCATTTGAACATCCACAGACTGTTTTTGCAGATCATTAATTTTTTGCTGACGCTTATGATCACCCCAATTCATAAAATTCCAGGACAAACCGAGCCCGGCAATATAGTATAATTTAAATTCCTCATTGAAATAATTAAGGCCTGGTTTACCATAGCCTGTTTCTCCAAAAGCATAAATCTTGGGCCTGTAAGAAGCATCTATAACCCGCTGACCGGCATCAATCGTTTTTTTCTGTAGTTGATAAAGTCTTATTTCCGGCCGTCTTATCTCATTTTCAATATCCACAGGTTCATCGGGTAATGCCAGATATCGTGTGGTATCTATGTCCCTGCCGGTAAGCTCGGCCAATACAGAATATAAACTTTCAATCCCTGTTTCCACTTCTACCAGTTGTTGTTCTAATTTGAGTCGTTCGGCATCCATTAAATCGAGATCCGAAAGTAATAAGACTCCGTTTTCCACACCCGATAATACAGCTTTTCTCCTCTTCTTCAATTCTTCCAGTGTAAGCTGCATCACCTGTTTGTTCTTTTGTAACAACAATATATTGAAATAAACATGGTTCAGTTGATTTTTTATCTCATTCAGACTGATTTCCACCTGCTGGATTGCTGTTTCAGTTTGGTTATCTTCAAGTACCCCGCGGGCACGGACGATCCCTCCATCGTATATGCTTTGATTGAGAGACAAATATAGTTTATACTGATCATGAGGCATTCCCGGGAATTCCATTCCTGGTATATCCTGATCAAAAGACAACTCAATAACATCCGACTGGTAAGAAGCACGTCCGTTAAGTGATAACTGAGGATACCATGATGAAATAATATTATCTGTCTTTAAATCACCTCTTTGACGGTTCAGGGCTTTTTGTTTCACCAGTGGATAATTCTCATCACACCATGTATAGCAATCATACAGTGTGATCGTGTCCTGGGCAAAAACAGGCAGGACTAAAAAAAACACAAGGGCTAATGATCCGAATCTTTTCATACACCTTATTTAATGTTGTTTTATTGATGTTTGAATAATATCTCTTATCCGGGCAATTATGCTTTCCCTCATTCCTCAATAAAAGTTTAATTAGTGTCTGTCCATAATGTCCGATATCCGCGTTGCTGCCAAAATTTTAAATCCTCGAATACTTTAGTATACCGCGGTTTAAAATTTTTGCACGCCCAATTAAACATTTTGCCAACTTTATATACGGACACTAATTATTCCTTAATTACCAATGATTTTAAAATAAAATCCGGAATTTCCTTTTTTCTTGATTCCAGGAACTTTTTAAAAACCCGCGGGTCATTGTTAAAAATCATAGGTACAAGTATGGGACGGGCAGCCATGGGAAATATACACATAGACAGAATATTTACGATGAGTTGTTTTGAATCAATCTGACGTATATTGCCTTGCTCAACCTCTTCCCTTATTAAAGTGTCAAATTTCATCGGATTTGATCCTAAACCTTTAAATAACTCTATTACGCCTTCAGGATCACGGTTGATCTCACATAAAATAAAAGAAGGTATGAACGGATTTTCGAGTAACAGATCGATATATAAATTAATAAAATTTCTTATCCGCTCTTCAAAACACAAATCAGAATTTAAGAGTTCGTCAGCTTTTGGTAAAAACCGTTTAAAAGCATATTGGAAAACGGCTTTGAACAATTTCTCCTTGGTCCTGAAATAATAATGCAAAAGAGATTTATTAATACCGGCTTCATCTGCTATTTCCTGCATTCTTGCCCCTTCAAGACCCGACCTGATAAAAACATTCTTAGCTGTTTCGAATATTTTTGATTCTGTGGTATCCATAATAATTAACCAAATGATTCAACCATATAATTTAACCATATGGTCAAATATAGTGAAAATTTTTTATGTTCTGCTTAAATTTCCCGAAAAAAATCATATCGTCAATATATTTTTCTTATTTATTAAAGAAATGAGCATATTTTTTTTAATCAGCTTAACATAAATTTTCCATCCAATATATGCATCTAACCTGTATTATTAACAAATATTATAAAATTCTAATTCATCTTTACGCACATACTGCCCGGCGAAGCAAATAATGCAGTCTAAACAGGATCTGTTCTATAAAGTTGGCAAAATGTTTAACTGGTCATGTGTCTGTTCAGAAAGTTCCATTTGCAAAGCTCGCGCGGTCCGAAAATGCATAGTTTACTTGTCGTAAATGAGCAATTTTCGGATAAACGTAACGCGGCAAATGGGACTTTATGGACAGAATATTTCTGCAAAAAAAAAGCAGGAATAATCCTGCTTTAGTTTTTTTCTCCTAAACCTCTTTGCTTTTTATTCTTCTTCTCCCATTTCTTCTACATCAGCAGCAACAGAATCTGCTGTTTCTTCAACTTCTTCCATGCCTTCTTCAATTACTTCTCCTGCTTCTTCACCAACATCTTCAACTTCTTCTACTACATCCGATTCGGATTCAGCAGGTTTATCTGAAGATTTGCATGCACTTAAAGCTATAAAAGAAGACATCGCTAAAACAAGACAATAAAAACTCAATTTTTTCATGGTAATAACTTTTAAAATTAATTATAATATAGGATCATCACAAAAATAATAAAATATTTAGAAAATAAAATTTTAATTTGTTGATAAGTAGATTATTATTTGCACACACCATAAGTACAATTAGGAATAGCTCCTGAAAAGCCTTATGAACGTGGTAATTATGAAGATTTAACTATGTTTTTTTTATTTTTTCCTATTTAGTCCAAATACATTTTCTCCCCTGATTAACTAATTAATATTGCAAGGTATGTAAATTTACCATGAATAATACAGATAATAATTTTTATTATTACGGATATGCAACATTCAATAATATATCAAAAAAATGCATTTTTTTTTAAAAAATGGACCAGAAAAAAGTATGGAATATATAATTCGCTTGGTAAAGATATCAGGATATGTACACTGGTCCTTTCCTATCTGCTTGTTATGCATCCAAAGATCTCAACGGCAAATTCAGATACTATTATTATCAATAATAAACTGGAAATTGAAGAGGTTGAGGTTATTGGCCGGCGCAGTGATGTTTTCCTTGGTGATATCGCGCGTTTTGTTTCCCTGATCCGCACCGATGAAATACAGAATTCCCCTGTTCAAAGCCCGCTGGATATCCTTGAGCATTCACCGGGTGTAGATATCAGGCAGAGAGGTAATCACGGCGTTCAGGCTGACGTCAATATTCGCGGGGGATCCTTTGACCATTCCCTCATTCTGATCGACGGAATAAATATCACCGATCCCCAGACCGGTCACCTTAGCCTGGATATCCCGCTTGATATCAACAGTCTCTCCCGAATTGAAATATTAAACGGACCCGGTGCCAGGATCTTTGGTTCAAATGCATTTACAGGAGCGATTAATTTCGTCACAACCCCAATTCAACATAATAAACTTTCATTTCAGACTACATTCGGGGATTTCGGTTTCCGTAAAATACTTCTTTCAGGTAATATAATTACCGGAACTCACAGACAGCATATTTCGATCTCAAACTCAAAATCAAACGGCTATGCAGCTAATACCGATTTTCAAAAAAACAATATATTCTACAAGGGACATATTGATATGAGAGCTTCATCTGCTGAATTGCTCTTTGGATACAATCAAAAAGCTTTCGGATCCAATGGGTTTTATTCTCCAAAATATCCCGAACAATATGAAAAAACTTCAACCTGGCTTGCAGCAATAAAATATACTACAGGCGAAAAGATGAAGTTTAATACCAGTTTTTTCTGGCGAAGAAAAAATGATCATTATATTCTTATCAGAAGCAATCCTGGTACATATCAGAATTTCCACATTACAGATGTTTTCGGTACAACTGTAAATAATTCTTTCACATCAATACTGGGTAAGACTTCCCTGGGCAGCGAAATACGATCGGAAAATATTATCAGTAATAACCTGGGGCTTGAAATGCGCGATCCTGTGCCGGTAAAAGGTACTGACAGTATCTCTTATTCAAAAAGTTATACAAGAGGTAATATAAGTTTATTTCTGGAACAGAATTACTCATATAACAGGATCTATATATCCGCAGGTGTAATGATAAACCGGAATACGGATTATTCCGGTGAAATACAATTCTTTCCCGGTGCCGATATAAGCTATTTAATTATCAATAACCTTAAGACCTATATCAGCTATAACCGTGCAGTACATATGCCCACCTTTACGGATCTTTTTTACCAGGGTCCTGTAAATGAAGGAAATATGGATCTTTCCCCCGATCTTATTCAATCATTTGAAGCCGGTATTAAATATGTTCACAGTAATATTCATGCCCAGGCGGGTATGTATTATAATCATGGAAAAGATATCATTGACTGGCTATGGTATCCTGAAAAAGAAAGCTTCAGCCCGGTGAATCTTTCTGAATATGCATCAAAGGGTATTGAGATAACTGCAAATTATACATTTCCCGGCGAACAAAGGAACAGCATTCTAAAACATATTTCAGTCAACTATACTTATATTAATGTTGACAAATCATCTTTGGAAGAAGTTTCAAAGTATTATAACCTGCGGCAGAAAATGAATTTTAAGCTTGATCATCACATTATATGGAAAATATCCGCTTACTGGTCGGTATCATTCCAGGACCGTACGGGTAATTATATAAGCTATAACGATTTATCGGATAATACGGAAGAAATTCCATTTCATCATTTCTGGCTTTTTGATAGTCGTTTATACTGGCAGGACAAATTTTTTACTGTATTTATTGAAGCCTCCAACCTGCTTAATACGGAATACCTTGATACAGGAAGTCTTGAACAACCCGGACGGTGGTTAAGGGCAGGCATTAAGCTCACCCTTTGTTTTGACAATTAATCTGACCGGTATTATTCATACAGGCTGAATGTAACCGGCTTTCCCCTGCAGAAAGCCGGTAAAGGGTAACCGGTAATCGGTGGTCGGTAGGACAATAACCAGTAACTAATAACCAATTCCGTGGGGAAATTAATGTGATAGTAAAAATTAGTTATTTTTAACCTGTATTATTCATGCGTCATAATCAGGGCAGATGCAAAGCACCATAAGCTGAAGGTATAGTAACCCCGTGGCGAAGTCTTCGCAAAGAAGCAGACACCCTGAATTTGGCGCACTTTGTAAAAACATATAATACAATTTAAACAAAAAATATGCAGCATATTATAATAATATACGTCTATTTAATACTGAATGAAACAACATCAATTCAGTTACCGGGATATCAACCGGAAGCTCATTAAAAAATGCAGGGAAGGAAATACAAATGCACAGTTCAGGATTTATAAATTGTATTATAAAGCAATGTACAATACCTGTTTGCGCGTTGTAAATGAAACTGCTGAGGCTGAAGATATAATGCAGGAAGCTTTTTTAGCAGCTTTTACCAGGATAAATGAATACAGTGGTGATGTGAGTTTCGGTGCCTGGCTTAAAAGCATTGTTGTAAACAAGTCTATAGACCATCTCCGTAAAAAAAAGATGTTCTTTGAAGAAATTCAGAACAATATAACGGGTGAAAGTGAAGACTTTGATCCGCTTATTCAGACTGAATCAATAGAAAAGCAGGTTGATAAGATAAAAAGTTGTATATCACAACTTCCTGAAGGATGCCGTGTTGTTTTATCCCTTTACCTGCTTGAAGGATATGATCACGATGAGATCGCTCAGATTTTAAAGATCAGTAGTTCGACTTCCCGATCGCAATATACCAGGGCCAGAAAAAAATTACTGCAACTAATACAAAACTAAAATACACAATGAATTATCTTGAAGAGATCATAAATAATAACAGGGAACTGTTTGATAGTGAAGAACCGGGACAAAAGCATATTAGCAACTTCCGGGAAAAGATCAATTCATACTTTGGTAATACAAGACATAGCATATTATTAAAAATGAATAAATATGCTGCTGTATTTTTGTTGGGATTATCTATATCAACAGGATTAGTTTTATTGGTTTTTTACTATAATTTTTCTGACCCGAAGGATCATTACCTGCTAAATAATCCTGAGCTTATTGAGGTGGAATATTACTATCAAAGAAGGATCACTGATAATATTTCAAGACTGAAAAACATGGCTGAAAAGAATAACGCTCTGCCGTCAAGACACATTATCAACGACATAAATGAAGTAAATCAAACAATCAAAAAAATTAAAAAAGATTTGTATTATCACCCAAACGATGAACGTATCATAAACGCACTGATCAATTCTTACAAAATGAAGCTCGAAATTACCGATCAGGTTCTGAATTTGACAACACAATCAAAAAGCTAACAGAAAATTATATACTATGAAATTATTAAAAAGATCATTAATTGTGGTTTTTATGTTATCCGGTGTATTTCTTAAGACATATTGCCAGGATAGCAAGGCCAAGAAGGAATATAACAAGGAATATGAAGTATCATCCCTGACCAAACTTGAAATACAAAATAAATTTGGAAATGTGGATGTTAATAACTGGGACCGTAACACGATATCCATAAATGTTGAAATCCTGGCAGAGGCTGGCAGCCGGGAAAGATCGATGCGGATACTTGATGGAATAAACATTGATTTTTCTGTACAAAACAATACTATTAAAGCTATAACAAATTTCAACAGTGATATTAACCGGGGGGTTCTCGATAATATGAACCAGGGTAATAAGCAGATTGAGGTGAATTATACGGTAAATATGCCCTCTGACGTACCCCTGAATCTTTATAATAAATATGGGAATATTTTTATTAATGAATTGTTATCTACATCGAATATAGAGATAAAATACGGTAAAATAAAAATCAACCGGTTCATGCATCCCGATAATAAACCTATGTCATCGCTTACCATGGCATACTCAAACGGTACAATGGAAGAATGTAGATGGTTAAAACTCGATATAAAATATTCAAAACTGGAGATCACTAAAAGCAGGGCACTAATTATCATGAGCAAGTACTCAAAAATATATATAGATGAAGGAAGCTCTATTGTCTCAGAATCAAAATATGATACTTATGTAATAGGAAAACTGGCGAATTTTGTTACTTCATCGGGATATTCAAATTTTAAATTTGATGAAGTAACGAAGAAAATAATAGTTGAAACCGCGTACAGTGACCTTAAAGCGAATTATATTCCGGCAGGATTTGAAGAGATCAGGATTGAGAATAAATACGGAAATTACAGATTAGGTTTTGATGCCGAAGCATCATACAGGATTGAAGGAGAAGCCAAATATGCAAAAATTATTTTCCCTGATAATAACAGGGTGAATACCGTGAATGAAAACAATGAAATGCGGGTTGAGGGTATTATCGGAAATGATGCACAGCCATCATCAAAAGTAAACATCTCCACAAAATACGGAAACATAAGGCTTGTTGACTGACAACCGGGTAAGCAGTTGTTGATGAATAAGATATAAACTCAGGTACTCATGATTATTATCTGCCGGTATTGCAGGCTCTCTTTGATATTATCTGGCAATAAACCAGGGATTTAACAGGTTTTCTTTATTATAAGTAAGAGTTTGGTCCGACTGATAAATGTATACCTCCTTCCCCGCAGCTTTCAACAGGGCATGACCTGCAGCTATATCCCATTCCATGGTAGGACCGAAACGCGGATATACAAATGCTTTTCCTTCTGCTATCATGCATAATTTCAGACTACTGCCCTTAGAAATGATCTCCAGTTGGGGATATGTTTTCCTGAGTTCTTCGATATATACTTTAGTTTCATCAGAAAGATGTGAACGACTGGCCACCACCCTGTATGTTTTATCCGGATTCTCATCCGGAAGTTTAATGGAGTATTTTCTCAATAATTCCTCGTTACCCGGCATTTTTAAAAGTAACCCCGGATCCGCGGAAACTTTAAAAGCACCGTCCTTTAATGAACCATAATATAAATCACCTAACGCGGGAGCATAGATAACTCCCGTTTCCGGCTTTCCTTTTCTGATCAGTGCAATATTTACAGTAAATTCATTGTTCTTTTTAATGAACTCCTTTGTCCCGTCAAGAGGGTCTACCATCCAAAAATCATCCCAGGCTAATCTTTCCTCCAGGGAAATATCCCTGCTCTCCTCGCTCAATATTGGCATTGCGGCATCCGAAAGTATATCCCTGATACAATAATGTGCTGCCATATCAGCTTTAGTAAGAGGTGAATTATTATCTTTATAACTGATATCCAGGGCACTGCTTCTGTAAATATCCATGATTTTCCGGCCGGCCAGTATTGCAGCCTTAAGGGCAAGGCTAAGATGACCATTTTGTTTCATAACCATTTTAAAAATAAATTAGTGATAAGACTAAAACTGTTACCAGCATATATAGAATCGTAAGGGGAAATCCGATCTTAAAGAAATCTCCGAACGAGTATCCTCCCGGTCCGTATACCATCAGGTTTGTCTGATAACCTATAGGGGTCATAAAATTTGCAGCAGCAGCATAAGCTACGGTTAATACAAAAGGCATAGGACTGATATCCAGGTTATATGACATGGTAATAGCTATTGGAAAAACAATTCCGACCGAGGCCTTATTGGTTATATATGCAGCAAGAAATGTTGTAATTAAATATGTTCCGAATAACAGTCCGATCTTTCCCATGGGCATAAAAACCGTGATCAGAAGGTTAGCAATAAGAGTTGCAGCTCCCGATTTGATCATGGCTGTTCCCAGGGCAAGGGATAAAACTATAATAAGGGCCAGATTATAATCTATACTTTTCGGAAGCTCCTTGGGTTCTGTAATATTCAGAGCAAGTGATGCCAGAATGATAATCAGTAATCCAATGAACAATGAAACCACGTGAAGGGATGCGAGAATAATGGCCAGGGCCGTGCCACCGAACAGGATTGCGATCTTGTACCATTCCAGCTTTCTGAAATCCCGTACTTTTGAGATAAAATAAAAATCTTTTGTATTCAGGGTTCTGCTCACAAAATCCTCACCGGCATAGAGAAGTAAAACATCACCTGCACGCAATACCACATTACCGATCTTTCCATGAATTCTTTCCCCGTTACGGTGAATGGCAAGGACTGCAGCATCATATTTTCCCCTGAAATTATATTCTTTAACGGTCTTATTGATAAGAGGTGAATTTTGCGATACAACTACCTCAACAACCTCTGCCCTTTTCTTTTTAGACAACATTCCCACTTCCGGAAGAATCAACCCCGTATTTGAATTGATCAGATCTGCAATATTTTCTGTTTCCCCGGCAAATACCAGTACATCACCCCTGTCCAAAATTATGTCCTTTGTTACCGGAGATATCCTGAATGATCTGCGTAAAATTTCCACCAGGTATAAGCCCTTAAGATTACGCATATTTGTTTCCGTAATTGTTTTTCCTATCAAGCGGGATTTATTACGAATCTTCGCCTCAATAACATATTCCCGCGACTGTGTTTTGAAAATTTCAAGCGCGGCAGTTTTATCGGGTAAGAGTTTATTACTGAATAATACAAGGTAAATGATACCCAGGATCACCATAGGAATGCCAACATATGCAAAATCAAATATCTGCAGGGGACGGTCAACTTCATATAATTCCTGATCCACGAATAATCCGTTAACTATCAGGTTGGTGGATGTTCCGATCAGGGTTACCGATCCTCCCAATATGGCTGCATAGGATAAAGGAATTAAAAATTTTGAAGGAGATATTTTGTTGCGTTTACACCAGCTGTTCACATAGGGCATCATAATTGCCACAAGAGGCGTATTGTTAAGAAATGCCGAAAAGGCGGCAACTATGATCATCATCCGGGTAAGAAAACCTTTAAAGCTTCTTGCTGAACGGAACAGCCTGTCAAATACACTTTCAACAACTGCAGTCCGCCGGATAATATCGCCCAGCAACAATAACATTATCACTACTGCAACCTGTTCATTGGCAAAACCCTGTATGATCTCCGAGGGTGTGAGTACTCCAAAAATACCAAGTACAATTATGGCGATCAGAAAAGTAAAGGCAGGCCCCAGTATTTCACGGTAGAGTGATACGAGGATGAAAACAAGAACTATAAAAACAAGTATTGTATCAAATGAAAACATACGATTTTAAAGCCTCCTCCATGCTTACTAGTTGCTCCCGGCTCAACGAAAGTAACAATAAATAATTCATTATAAAAAAATGTTGACAAGAATGCGATTTTGTAAAAATAATAAACTTATCTGTTTAATACCCTAACCGTATTTTCATTATCTTAACCGTTCATTTTTGAAAATTACTATTATGAGTGAATTAAGCACATTACAACCAGTGAATGTCTGGAAACATTTTGAAGAGATATGCAAAGTGCCCAGGCCATCAAAAAAGGAAGAAAAAATTATTGCCTTCCTGGAAGACTTTGCCCATAAACATAATCTGACAATTAAAAAGGATGATACCGGTAATATCCTGATCAAAAAAAATGCATCAAAGGGATTTGAGAACCGCAAAACGGTCGTACTGCAAAGTCATGTGGATATGGTATGTGAAAAAAACAGCGATTATCAACACGACTTTAACACAGACCCTATTCAACCCTATATTGACGGTGAATGGGTTAAAGCAAAAGGCACTACTCTCGGATCGGATAATGGTTTCGGAATTGCCGCACAAATGGAGATCCTGGCCGGGAATTATGAGCACGGCCCCATAGAATGTCTTTTTACTGTTGACGAGGAAACAGGACTTACAGGTGCATTTCATTTGCAGCCCGGATTCTTTGATGGTAAAATATTAATCAATCTCGACTCGGAAGATGAGGGAGAACTTTTCATTGGTTGTGCAGGTGGCGTTGATACTCTTGCCACGCTACCATGCAAAAGAAAGAAAACCACAGGTGGCGGAATGGCTTATATGATATCTGTCTCAGGCCTTAAGGGCGGGCATTCGGGAGATGATATTGAAAAATTTCGGGAAAATGCCATAAAAGTGCTTAACAGGATCATATGGACATTGTGGCAGAAAACGAAGATCCGGGTCAACAGCTTCGAAGGCGGGAATCTTCGTAATGCCATCCCGCGGGAAGCACGCGCAATTATTGTTGTGAAAGAAAAGAATACAAAACAAATGCTTGATGAATTTCACCGGCTGGAGACGGAATTTACCCGGTTAAAAAGAGAACAGGAGCCTAATATAAAAATACTTATCGAACCTGTTGCCTTACCAACAAGTGTGTTTACAAATAAAACAACAAACCGGCTATTGAACAGCATTTATGCCTGTCCCCACGGTATTATATCCATGAGTATGAATATGCCCGGACTGGTTGAAACGTCCACCAATCTTGCTTCTGTAAAGGCTATTGATCCCACAAAAATGTTAATTACCACAAGCCAGCGCAGTTCCCTGGAAGCATCAAAGGAGGATATTGCCAACCAGGTACGGTCAGTTTTTTCCCTTGCAGGTGCAAATGCTGAACATACTGATGGATACCCCGGCTGGACTCCAAATACAGACTCGGGGATAATGAGGATCACTGAACAGGCTTACCTGCAACTTTTTAACACCAAACCCGAGATAAAAGCCATACATGCAGGCCTGGAATGCGGACTTTTCCTTGAGAAGTACCCTTATCTTGACATGATCTCCTTTGGCCCTACAATATATAATGCCCATTCACCTGATGAAATGATACATATAGGTTCCTCACAAAAATTCTGGGAGTTGTTGCTGGAAGTTCTCAGGAAAATACCCGTGGAAAAGTGAGAGAATACTGACTGACACTATTTACTCCACCGGTTCAAAATCTTCTTTAGCCACACCACAAACCGGGCAAACCCAGTCATCCGGTATGTCTTCAAATGCTGTCCCTGGTTGTATTCCACCATCCGGATCACCTTCCTCCGGGTCATATACATAACCGCATACAGTGCACTGGTATTTTATCATTGTGAAAAGGTGTTATTTATTCTAACCGGTATAATAAATGTAGATTATAATATTTAACCTGTATTATTCACGTGTCAGGTTCGGGGCATAAGCAAGGCGTCGGAAGCTGAAGCTGTAGTAATCTAACGCGAAGCTTTCGCGACGAAGCAGATGCCTTGAAACTGGCGCACTTTGTAAAAATAAATGAAAATTATATTTCGTGACCCTGTTTGTTATTCTGTTAACTTTCAACACATAAAATAATTTCATTGATTTTCATGAATAATGCAGCTTAATATAAGCAGTAGCAAATGTAACAAATATTCTTATTTAATAGTAAAACATATTAAACCACGAAATATTTGCCTGCTTTTTGTATGAGCTTAAACATAAAATTATATATTTACAATTTTTTAATAAATATTTAATACAATAAAAATTTTATTAAAGAACGGAAAGGGAACTTAAAATGTACAGGAAATGGATGATTATGCCGGTAGCCCTGTTATTTCTACTGGCAGGATGTGAAACTGAAGAAGGAGAAGGAGGAAGTTCGGTGATCACGGGAAAAGTATACAAGAAAGTATATAACAACTCATTTACTGCTATAATTGATGAGTATTATGTTCCTGACGAGGATGTTTTCATTATTTATGGTTCTGATGATGTTTATGGTGATGATATGGAAACCAGTTTTGATGGCAGCTACCGTTTCGAATACCTGAAAAAGGGAGATTATACCCTTTTTGTATATTCAGACGACACCTCTGGTAACAAGATGGCAGAAATTCCGGTAACAAAAACCATCAGCATAACAAAGAACAAACAGCTTATTAAAGTTGAAGATATTATCATAGCCGATAAAAGTGATTATGACGATGGATCAGGAACCATTACAGGTAAAGTATTTGCTGTTGATTATAATGCGGAAATGACAAATACTCCCGATTATTATTACATTGCTGATGAACGTGTTTATATCGTTTATGGTGATGATTCTGTGCATTTTGATGATGTCCGGACACATCACGACGGCAGTTTTAAGTTCCGGGGACTGGTAAACGGCATCTACACGGTATACGCGCTTTCTAAAGACTATCCATATCCAAACAACCCTTTGATCCCGGTATCTGATACGATTGAAATTACTCCAGATAACCCGAATGTAATAATAACTGAGGATATTATTATTATCAAATAGGTAAATAAGAAAATCAGAGATCATATTAATGATAATAACAATAAACATGAGATTTTTTCTTCTGTTAATGCAGTCAAGAAAAATACAGGGCATTATATTTGTAACATTTAATGTATGCCATGAAGTAAAAGGAGAAAATATTGATGCAAAACAACACGGATAAAATAGAAATGATCAATGAACCGGACCCGATAGATAATATTATAGCCGAATTTGATACAATAACACTAGGCAAAATGGACAGCGTGAAGTTGATGAACAGGGTGGATACCAAATATGTTTACAGTTCCAGGCTGATACCTGACATCCTTGAACACGCTATACCCGGTTTTTACATCCTCTCTATTGATGACGAAAGATCATTTCATTATAAAAGTGTTTACCTGGATACTCCTGAAAATAAAATGTTTCTTGATCATCACAATGGTAAAGTCAATCGATACAAGATCAGGTTCAGGGAATATGTATCAAGCAAACAACGATATCTTGAGATAAAATTCAAAACCAAAAATAGCAGGACAGTAAAAAACCGGATCAAAAGAAAAAATATTGAAAACATATTGACAGGAGAATCAAAAGATTTTATTGAAGAACATACTCCTTTTAATCCTGATAATCTGGAACAAAAAATAACAACCCATTTCAACCGTATCACACTGGTAAACAAAACTCTGACCGAACGGGTCACCATTGACTATGCTCTTAGCTTTGCATATAATTCACATAATACAGCATTATCCAAGCTGTGCATAACCGAAATAAAAAAAGACGGGAACAGCACCAGTTCTGACTTTGACAGGATATTGAGTGATTTCGGTATTATTCCCAAAAGAATGAGCAAGTATTGTATCGGCCGGGTGTTGCTGGACAGGAAACTGAAATACAATAATTTTAAAGAAAGATTACTTACAATAGATAAAATCACAAAAAATGATAATAAACTTTATAGCTCTTGCAACTAAGTTTTTTGGAATTAAGCTGATTGATAGTGTTGATTTTTTTGAATTTATAATACGTTTCGGTTTTAATCTCTTAGTCATACTGATTATTATTCGTTACTTGTATTATACTTATTCTCAACGTAAAGATTATCTTTTCACTTATATTCTCATAAGTACGGTTATTTTTCTCCTGTGTTTCCTGCTGGAAAACGTAAAGCTGCAACTTGGATTTGCACTCGGATTGTTTGCTATTTTCGGAATTATCCGTTACCGCACCAATCCAATCCCGATAAAAGAGATGACCTATTTATTTATGGTTATCGGGATTTCCGTTATCAATGCCCTGGCTAATAAAAAAGTCAGTTATGCCGAATTGATATTCACCAATTTTGCAATCATAATTGTCACCTTTTTGCTTGAGCGCGTTTTTCTGCTTCGTCATGAATCAAGTAAAACAATACTTTATGAAAAAATCGATCTGATCCGGCCTGATAAGCGCGCAGAACTGCTTAAGGATCTTGAAGAACGGACCGGCATCACTATCAGGAGGATTGAAGTCGGCAGGATCAATTTTCTCCGCGACACCGCCCGTATAAGAATCTTTTATTACGAATCTGAAAACCGTATCCCCGAAGAAGAATATATTTACAACCGGGATGATGATGATGATGATTAGAGGGGCTTAAACCTTTCCAGCATCCATTCTTTTTTACTTTCGGGAAAATCAGTTATTGCTTTAATGATTTGTTTCGATGTATACTTTTTGAAATCCCTGATAATATCCTGCAATTGAAACTAATCATGGGAACTGACAATAGCATGTATATGGATGCTTATGATCGAATATGCATGTATAATTAGTGTTTGTCAATAAACTCTTTGTGTCTGTTCAGAAGGTTCAATTTGCAAGGCTCGCGCGGTGCGAAAACGCGGAGTTTACTTGTCGTAAATGAGCAATTTTCGGACAAGCGTAACGCGGCAAATGGGACTTTATGGACAGACACTAAATACAAACTCGCGTATGTTTGTAGTAACTCCTGCGAAATATAAAAAACAAAAAAAAGCCACTTGCTTGCAAGTGGCTTTTTCTTTTATTATATAGAAATTAATTATTATTGCTGTATCTTTACTTCAATCGTAATTGAGCCGTCACCTCCGGTTTGTAAATTTGTGACTTTAATTAATCCTTTTTTACCGTCTGCTGCCTCAAAAGACAAAACATCATCTACACTCAGATTAGTTAATTTTGATGCAGATAAACCAGAAATGTCCTGAATTACCAAATCATCTTCCATAGCATCAAATTCTGCTGCTGTGACTGAACTAACACCAAATTTTGTAGAATTTGTGGTTGACCATTCATCACCACCAGTCCAGTTAAAATCACCACTGCCACCATTAACAGTAGCATCATCCGGAGCTGCAAATGTAGCATTATTACTTGAACCATAATAATATAACAAATCTATTACTGAAGAATTATCAGCCGCTTCGTTATCGGAAATATGATATGTATCTCCAGTATGAAGATCAAGACAACTGGGATCTGAAGTTTTTTGTGCGCCCAGAAGAATTGCAGTAAACTCATCAATCGCTTCACCGCCCGGGGTAAAATTGATGGTAAAAACCTTTGCGGAGGTTTGATTTTCCTTATCTGTGGCCGAAACCTTAACTTTCAAATTATCTGAAATACTAGTTACCGTATGAGAAAACGTCCAACTTGTATTATCCGGAAAATCATCCACCAACTCTTCCTGTGTCTCATCACCATCATCATTTACATAGAAAAACACTACCTGATCAAGGCCTGCCTCAGATGTGATCGTACCGGAAACAGTCCAGGAAGTTACCCCAGGATCAAGGGTTGTCTCATTAATATTATTTGTAAATGTAATATCAGGTGAATTGTAGGTTTCTTCTTCACATCCCGTGAATACAAATAAGGATGAAATTAAAATTGTCCCAAGAATTAAGTTAACTTTTTTCATTTTATTTCATTTTTGATTAAACATTCTGTAAAATTATGAAACGCAAAAAACACTATAATGTTTCATGGTAAGCAGATTTAATTATATTTTATTATACAAATATTTAAGAATTTTCATTGAACTCTGTTTTGAATATTTTTATGTGTCAGGGAATAATCGCCATACTAGCAGTAATCATCGTTATTTTGCCTGCCTTCTTCTACTTTTCCTGTTTTTTCAAACTTACAAACAATACTCTTCCCATCAACAGATCAAATGTATTATGTATATGATATGGTATGGATTTAATTTTACAATACAGGCGAATAAAAGGCACCATAAAAATCATTAACATGGATGTTCTCTGGTGTTTATCCACTGTTAATTGCATGTCCGTAAAATTGTACCGGACAGCCAGGCTTTTGTACTGATCAACTGAAAGTGAAGCAAGATGTTGTAAGCCATCATTTATGTCATGTTTCAATGGCGGGAAGGAATAAAAAAAACCGGAAAAAAGGAAACGAAACCTTGATTTAAGCGATAAAATGTTGGGAGTAGTAAAGATCAGCTTTCCGTTTTTTCTCAATAATCGGTCAGCCTCACTGAAAAAAGTCTCATGATCATGCACATGTTCCATTAACTCAACAGCAAGGATCACATCAAACGATTGATCATCAAATGGCAGTTTTGCTGTTATATCAACCTTTTTGCATTCCACCCGGTCATAGCGAAAATATTCCGGGAAAAGATCACCCGCGACTACCTCATAACCATCTTCGTGCAATTTTTTTACCAGGTACCCGTGTCCTGCACCGATATCAAGGATACGGGGATGATCATATGCATGAAGTATATTCTTCAGGTAATTATAAAACCGGTCATGTATGCCCGGCATAGCAATGGGTTTGATCTCTTTATCATCATTATTTGTCATAAAGTGCAGATTTTTTCAAATTAAGGATCATTCAAATCTACTTTTTCGATCTTCTCTTACGCTCGTTCTCATCAAGGAAGATCTTTCTAAGCCTGATGGATTTGGGAGTAACCTCAACATATTCATCCTCCCGTATATATTCGAGAGCTTCTTCCAGGCTGAAACGCACGGGAGGTGAGATCTTCACCTTATCATCGGAACCGGCTGCACGAATATTGGTTAGTTTTTTCATTTTTGTCACATTCAGCACAATATCACCGGAACGGGTGCTCTCTCCTACTACCTGGCCTGCATATACTTCTTCCTGTGGTGCAACAAAAAACATACCCCTGTCTTTCAATTTATCAAGTGCATAAGCAAAAACAGTCCCTGTTTCCATAGCTATCAGTGATCCGGTTTGACGCTTTTCAATTTCACCCGTGAATTCCGCGAATTCTTTAAACCGGTGTGAAATGACTGCTTCTCCGGATGTCGCTGTCAGCATTATATTACGTAACCCGATAATACCACGCGAAGGTATAATAAATTCAAGGTGAGTACGGTCACCATGACGTTCCATATTGAGCAGTTCGCCTTTGCGCTGGGTGATCATTTCAATAGCTTTGCCGGAATATTCATCCGGCAGGTCAATAAATAATTCTTCCACGGGTTCGTGCTTTTCACCACCGATATCTTTTATTATAACCCTCGGCTGACCGACCTGTATTTCGTATCCCTCACGCCGCATGGTTTCTATCAGGATTGAGAGATGTAACACACCCCTGCCATAAACATTGAAAGCATCAGCAGTACCTGCAGATTCCACCCTGAGTGCCAGGTTTTTCTCTGTCTCGCGTTCCAACCTTTCTTTTATATGCCTTGAAGTAACGTATTTGCCCTCCTTACCAAAAAAAGGGGAATCATTAATTGTAAAAAGCATGCTCATAGTAGGCTCATCAATAGAAATAGGATCAAGTGCTTCAGGGTTTTCAAAATCGGCAAGCGTATCTCCAATATCAAAATTTTCCAGGCCTGTAATTGCACATATTTCACCTGAAGAAACCTGTGTGCTTTTGCTTTTCCCCAGGCCATCATATACCATCAGCTCCTTAATCTTTACACGTCTGATACTCTGATCTCTTTTGACAAGAGATAACTGCATTCCCTCTTTCAGCTCACCACGATAAACCTTTCCCACTGCTATTCTTCCCACATAGGGTGAATATTCAAGAGAGGTTATAAGTAACTGTGGTGTGCCTGCACGAATTTTCGGAGGTGGAATATGTTCCGCGATACAATCCAGCAGGGGTGAAATATCACCTGAAGGTTTCGACCAGTTATCCGACATCCATCCGTCACGGGCGGAACCGTATATAGTGGGGAAATCGAGTTGATCTTCAGATGCACCAAGGCTGTACATAAGATCGAAAACTTCTTCCTGCACATCCTCGGGCCGGCAATTGGGTTTATCTACCTTATTGATCACCACAATGGGTTTCAGATCCAGATTTATGGCTTTCTGCAAAACAAAACGAGTCTGCGGCATTGTACCTTCAAAGGCATCGACCAGCAGCAACACCCCGTCAGCCATATTCAGCACACGCTCCACCTCACCACCGAAGTCAGCATGACCTGGCGTATCAATGATATTAATCTTTATATTTTTATAATTTACCGATACATTTTTTGACAGGATAGTAATACCCCTTTCCCTTTCAAGGTCAATATTATCCATTATCAACTCTCCCGGGGTCTCATGGTCTTTAAACAATTTTCCCTGTACCAGCATCTTGTCCACCAGTGTGGTCTTACCATGATCTACATGAGCTATTATTGCAATGTTCCTTAAATTCTGCATGACATATATTTCGGCGTGCAAATGTAGTGCATTCCGTGAATATATTGTTCCTGCAAAGGAAAAAGTTTAATGATTCAGCACTTGGCAAAATGTTTAATTGGCCAAAGCAAAATAATACAGGCACTAATCAATCTTCCTCCAGTTTATTCCACCATGTATATTTAAGAATTATAACCCCTATCACCAGGATGCTTATTGCAATTGACATAGATGAAAATTTTCTTATAATCAGGAAGATTGGCATCGCAACGATAGCGGTCTGGGTAATAATTCCAATAAAAATATTGAACATGTCCCGTTTAAAGTTTTTGTTAGCCTTAAAATCAGGGTTTTCAGCCACAACCTTATCATGTATGGGTTTCCAGAAACCCCAGGGCCTTACCTTTGAATAAAAGTTCATCAATGTTCGCTCATCCGCGGGAGGCTTCATGTAAGTACCGATAAAACATCCGATCAGAGAGATCACCAGGAACAAAGGGAAGAAATATAACAATATAATATCTTCCGGGATCATTGGAAACAAAGGAGGCAATATCTCAGGGAACAGCAGGGCAGCCAAGATACCAACGGCCATCCCCCAGAAATATCCATGGCCATTAAATCTCCACCAATACCATTTCAATACATTGGCAGCTATATATCCACCCCATAAACCCGATACGATCCATTGTAAAATACTGTTAACATTTTTTGCAAATAACCCGAATAAAATGCTAATCGCCACGATAAGCAATCCTGTTAAATAATTTGTGATCTTTACCTGTTTGTTGCCAGCCCCGGGGTTTATATACTTCAGATAAATGTCATTTACCATATATGCCTGGGCTGCATTCAAGGTTCCGGCAAAAGTTGAATTAAAAGCTGCAAGCAATCCCGCGAGCAATAAACCTAATATTCCCACGGGGGCAAACTGATGTATGGCTGATGGAAGTATTTGTTCAAAATCAATCTGACCGGCAACAATCAGATCAAGCCTTTGATAGAATAACAGTGCAAGTACTCCAAATCCCGCTATCATAAAATAACGCACCGGATTGAGCACTACCGATACAAATCCGCTCATCTTGGCAGCTTCCTTGGGGCTTTTGGTGGCAAGGATCTTTTGCATATCATAGTTGGGGGCAGGACCTGCAGCACTCACCAGTATACCCTTGAACAGCATCATGCCGAAAAAGAGCGAAAACAGGGAATATCCGTCAGATGCTATCTTTTGCTTCACTTCGGGGATAATACCGCTCCAATCAAGGTCAAGCCTGAGACCGAAAAAAGGACTCGTCCATCCCTCAGGTACATTCAACTCATGGACAGCAAGTGCATTCATGGCCATTATGCCAATAACAACAGATGATATGGTCATAATAACATACTGCAAAACATCAGCCCATACAATACTGGTCATACCGCCCAGCACCGCGTAAAACACAGCAAATGCAGTAAAAGCTATACCATATAGATGCGGCACAAACTGGGGTTTTACGTGAAAAGGCACATACTGGGAAACGATCTCCCAGGGAATAAATATCTCTATGAATTTACCCAGCCCGATGAAACCGTATGCCAGAAAACCAAGACAGCTTATCAATGCAAATACAACAACAACATTATGCGATAACTCGGCCCCCCGGCCAAATCCAAAACGAGTGCCAATCCATTCGGCACCGGTTGTAACATTTGATCTTCGCAACCAGGCAGATAAATATACCATTAAAAAGATCTGATTAAAAACAGGCCACAACCAGGGCACCCAGATACTTTTCAAACCGTATACAAACATCAATGTAACCAGCCACATAGTACCCGAGATATCAAACATGCCTGATGCATTTGACAGTCCGAGAAGATACCATGGTAATTTATTACTGCCCAGAAGATAAGATGCTTTATTTTTATGGGCAAGTTTCTTTAATACAAGGCCAATAACAACTGTGGAAGAAAGATAAAGAAGAATAATAACAAAGTCAATTAAGGTTAGTTTCATGGTTATGTTAGGATTTATACTTACTTAGTGATTAAATTAAAGGCCAAAAATAATAAAATATATCATTCGTGAAACTTAACCTAAAAGGACTAATCTCATGTGTTATATAACCTGCATTATTATAAAGGGTATACATGGAAATGGTACAAAAAGAAGAAGTTGATTGAATTTTCCCAGGTTTTTTAACCGGTTTACAGCATCAGATAAGAGTATAACATATAACATAAAAGAAAGAACCCACATAACTGTTATATTGAACCATATTGTGTCTATAAACTGATAATTGAACTGTTTGACAGAGGATCCGAAACATGCACGTCCGGTATTCGATAAAGGTTCTCTGTAAACAGGAGAGGTCAGGTTTACAGGCAAAGAATCTTTAAAATACAGGGAATTATGATCCTCTTTATCCAATAAAATATTTTCAACAGCTATATTATGATAACGGTTTCTTAATGAAGCAATATCATCATAGCCAAGCCTGTCACAACAATCTTTCAGCATTTTTGCTTTTTGTTGAGGCCCGTTCTCATATATATCATAATAAACCAATGCAAGATATGTAAGATATTCAAGAGTTTCGTTTGCTATTTCAGTGGAAAATTCACCTGTATTGAGTTGATCTGTATATTCGAAAGGAAAAACATCCGGATTTGCTGCCATCATTACCAGTCCATGACGTATGGCTGTAAGATCATATTCCAGGCTATCTTTGTGTGATGGATGATAAAGATGATAGTGAATTGCAGATTCCATCCATGGTATCAAATGATTATAATAGAATGAAGCTTCATTGGTTTGTTTTTCAATCCCGAAAATTTCCCGCTCATAAGGATTCATTGTATAATGTGCAATTAACATAGCCTCGTATGCCCATCTTGCAGGAATGATCTCACAAATAGACGGTATATCAAATAATTGTTTTTTTTCAGCGTCATAGTATGGAATGATCCCTCCCCCGAGTAATAAATTAATCAACAAAACCAAAGGAACGACTTTTCCATATATATTTGATAGTTTTGATATAAATGAGGAAAACAACAAACCCAGGATAATGCCCAATGATTCCATAGAAAACAAAACCAGCCAGTAATATAATGTCATCTCTTCAACTTGAAGAATGAGGTTACCCGTAAGCGCATAAAGAAAGCTTTGTAACAATGCAACCAAAAACAGAAATACAATCTTGGCATTTATATAACTGAACCTGCTGTAATTTAAAAATTCCTCTTTATTTAACAGGTCTTTTTCCTTTAATATCTCCCCGGCACTCATCACCAATCCAAGGAAAAGCATAACCAAAGTGCTAAGAAAAAGATATAAAGGCAGATTATTGTTTTGTGCCGGAACATAATCACTTTCTAATGTCAATCTCGCGGATAATGCCATGATAGCCGCAACTAACGGTCCGGCAAAAAGACTAATTACGAGTTGTTTAAAATTGGAAAAACGGGTCTTAAAATTTCTCAGGCTGTAAACTGCAAATTGTTTCCCCAATGGAGGAAGACGATAATTTCCGGGTGGCAATATCCCGGATTTTTCATTACGGATGCCGGGCAAAGTTTTATTTAAAAACTTAGTATACCACTGTTCGGGTGAAACTTCCCGTTCTACATTATTTTCATTAATAAAATATGGCCTCTTTTTTTCAAGAATATCAATTACTCGCGCGGCACTTTGCCTGTTTTCGGTGTATCCCGGCGATTCCTGTCCCGGGTCAGTAACATCCTTAAAATAAGAAACCGCTTCTGCCGGATTACCATAATAAACCGGGTATCCGCCTTCATCAATAACCAGGATCTTATCGAAGAGTTTAAATGCATCTTCACTTGTCTGGCTGATGCTTGTAATGATAAGCTTCCCCCTGAAAGTAAACCCGGAAAGTACCTTAATAATAGCAGATGCATCCGCCATATTTAATCCCTCAACAGCTTCATCTACAAGTAAGATCTCAGGGTCCCTCAGAAGCTCAATCCCTGTGTTTACCAGGCGGCGCTGACCGGGTTGTAAGTTCTTATCAAGTATACTTCCAACTTTTTTATCCCTTAAATCATAAATCTTTAAGTCATGCATTATCTCACATACCAGTGAATCCTGTTCCTGATAGCTACGATCATGATTATACAATCCGGCCGCCAGTAAAAGATTTTCTTTCACGGTCAATGCATCAAACAGATGATCATTCTCCCTCACATAACCCATGATATTTTTCAATAAATAACTGTTATTCCTGAAATTGTAACCATTAATGATAATCTGACCCTCCTGCGGCTGAATACTTCCTGAAAGCAAATTCAGAAAAGTTGTTTTCCCAACGCCTTCATTGCCGACAATACCAATAAGTTTGCCTGACTCTTCACTAAAACTGAATGGTTTCAGTCCCCTGTTTGTTTTCCTGTTGGAATACCCGATATTTTCTGCATATAAACTGATCCGGTTAAGTCCTTTTTCACTCAGATAATAAGCTTTAAGATCCTGATAATGCAGGCTTATGTTATCATTAATTTTACAGGTTTCACCAGGAGCCAGTTTAAAAAACGACCTTTCTTCAAAAACCTTTTGATCTGCCAGCCGCCCATAAAAAATCCCTGTATGATCGTAAAAAAATACAATGATTTTTCCCGGAAATCCGGCAAGTTCTCCGGGTGCTGAACTTTTAAATTTTTCCGGCCTGTGACTTTCAATCCAGCTACCTTCCGGAAATAAATCATCCTTCATATCCCCCCTCAGAATAAAGGTAAACTCATGATCTGTTTCTTTCCCGGAAGTAATAAAATGAAAAAACGATTCAAACCGGCCTGAGCGAATAAAAAGATTGTCACTTAATTTATAAAGAACTTCATATATTTCGTCATTTATCCGATCACGCGTAAAAAGAAAATCAATCAGATATAAAAAGAGTATTAGTCTCTGGTTTGCAGTAAGATTAAAATGGAGGCAAAATCTTTCAATAGAACTAATATCATGCACACCGGTTTGTTGTTCCGGTATATTATTGTATGTTATATTTTTAAAGAAATCAAATTTACTGCCATGATATAAAGAAACACCAAACATTTCCCTGATATAATCTTCAACTGCCTTAACCGTATCCGGGCGGTCATCATCAAAACTTTTACAGAAAAAAAGAATAAGCTCTGCAGTTAGCTGAGGGTTTTGCCACATCATTTTTGGTTTATACTAATTAGTGTCTGTCCATAAAGCCCCATTTGCCGCGTTACGCTTGTCCGAAAATTGCTCATTCACGACTGGTAAACTCCGCGTTTTCGGACCGCGCGAGCCTTGCAAATGGAACCTTCTGAACAGACACATGTTCGGTAAAACATTTTGACTACTTTATAGATAGACGGACTCTAATTAACGTAAAAAATCATGAATTTTGTTTATAAATTGCAGAAAAAAAATTTTTCTGTTTGAAAAATTTTTATTTTATTTACATATAAATTATAATTAACTTTGATATAATAAAACATCTTTATATAAAAATAAGTTTTTTTCGTTTGATAGGGTTTAATTAGTTTTAGGTGTTTAACCCCTGGCTTTAAAACCAGGGGTTTTTTTATATTATAATGATGTATATCACCTGTTACCGGTAATCAATTATATGTAATATATAATAACAAACAAATCACTTAACCGTAAATATTATAGGTTTAATTCAATACTGTAAATAATAAAAAATATAATTTTTTGTTTGATAGGGTTTAATTAGTTTTAGGTGTTTTGCCCCTGACTTTAATTGTCAGGGGTTTTTTTTTATTTTTTTTTAAAACAAATATTTTAATATGTATTGTTCATGCCCGTGTTTGGGCAGATTCAAGACGCGAAAAACAGCAGTATGAAAAATGTATATTAAGATGAGTATCATCATTATATTTTTCCTTATTGATAAAAATATCCACCTTTAGTATTATATCAGGTATTATCTTTATTTTTGTTTTTTCAAAGATTAATTAAAAGAAAATATAATGGGTATAATAAAAAAACAATTTGGAACACTGCCTGACGGACGTACTGCTGACCTTTTGAAGTTTGATAATGGCACGATTGAGATCGGCCTGACTAATTACGGAGGTATAATTACACAACTTATCATACCTGATAAATCCGGTATGAAAGAGGATATTATTCTGGGTTTTGATGAGCTTAAAGGATATATAAATGACACCTCCTTTCATGCCGCGCTAATTGGCAGGTATGGTAACCGGATCAGGAACGCCGCTTTTACACTCGACGGGAAAGAATATAAGCTATCAGCAAATGAAGGAAATAATCACTTGCATGGCGGAAATAATGGATTTAACAGGGTCCTTTGGGATTACAAGGAAATATCGGGAACAGGATGGACCGGGATTGAACTGAGCTACCTGAGCAAAGACGGTGAAGAAGGATATCCGGGTAATGTAACTATTATTGTAGAATACAGATTAACAAATGATAATGAATTAATACTGGATTATACTGCCACAACAGACAGGTCTACAATTATTAACCTCACCCATCACGGGTACTTCAATCTGAATGGTACGGTAAAAAATATCCATAACCATTTATTAAAATTACATTCGAACCGATTTCTTCCGGCTGATGACGAATCTATTCCATCGGGTAGTGTTGAATCTGCTGAAGGTACCGGCATGGATTTTACTGATTTTGCCAGAATCGGTGATAACCTGCAAAAACTGGATGATGAGGGAATTGACAATACATACCTGATCGACCGGAAAACCAATCAACCCGAATTGGCTGCTGAAGTATATGATCCTGATTCAGGAAGGTTTATGGAAGTAATGACAACCGAACCCGGCGTACAGCTATATACAGCCAATCACTTTGACGGATCAGTCAGGGGTAAGAATGGAAACCCCTATCAAAAGCACGATGCATTCTGCCTTGAAACCCAGCATTATCCTAATTCACCAAATCAACCTGATTTTCCTTCTACTATTTTACGGCCCGGTGATGTATATAAGCAAAAAACCATTTTCCGGTTCAGCATAAAAGATTCTCTTTAAAATTTACATATATTATCAGACATTATATAAAATATGGCGGCATTTGCCTGTTATTGATCTTCTTTATATTAGACTCACAGGGAAATAGCTGTTACAGGTCTTTAATCCCGGACACAGGGTTATTTGCTGCTTCAGAGAATGATCATGATATAGATAACTATGATGTTAAGTTTTACTTTCTTGATATTGAAGTCAGCGACACAACTACATGGCTTACCGGGTCAACAACTATCCTGATAGAAATACTGGATAATAATACGGACAGCATTGTATTTGACATGTCAGACAGCCTGTTCACTGATTCGGTACATATTGACGATCACGCCGTATCATTTGGACGGTCTGACAATCAGATCATTGTTTATCCCTGGAGAAAAACAGAACAGGGAAGTAAATTGAAGGTAAAGATTTATTATCATGGTACCGGGCAGGGAAGCGGTTGGCTATCCGGAATATACAGCCGGTATGTTGCAGCTTATGATCTGAATGTAACCTGGACCTTATCCGAACCGTTTTCTGCTAAAAACTGGTTTCCATGCAAACAGGTACTTACAGACAAAGCGGATTCTGCATATATTTTCCTCACTATTGATTCAACCCTGAAAGCCGGATCAAACGGACTTTTAACAGGAATATCCAAATTAAATGACAATAAAGTAAGATACGAATGGAAAACATATTATCCTATTGCCTATTATCTGATCTCATTTACAGTTTCCGATTATCTTGAATATAGCTTTTATATTCCGGAAGAATCCGGTGATTCAATATTTTTTCAAAATTACATTTATAATGATTCCGTTTACCTGGAACAAAACATAGAGAAAATTCACCGTACATCTGATATAATGCAACTTTTCAGCAACCTGTTCGGTCCTTATCCTTTCAGGGAAGAAAAATACGGACATTGTATTGCTCCTATAGGAGGTGGAATGGAACACCAGACCATGACCACCCAGGTAAATTTCAGTTTTCTGCTTACAGCACATGAGTTATCCCATCAATGGTTTGGCGACCAGGTAACCTGTGCAACATGGCAGGATATCTGGATAAACGAAGGATTTGCTTCCTATTGCGAATATCTTACTAACCAATATCTTGAATCGCGGAAAGCAGCCCATATATGGATGATACAGGCGATGGATTTTGTAAAGAGCGTGCCGGACGGAAGTATTTATTTGCCCCATGAAGAAAAAGAAAACGTAAATCGTATATTTGATAACCGGTTATCTTACAAAAAGGGCGCAGTATTTATCCATATGATCCGGCAGGAACTGGATAATGATACACTATTTTTTAGCGTTTTAAAAAATTTTCAACTTGATTTTGCTAATGGTAATGCCACCGGACCGGATTTTAAAAATTATCTCGAACAGCAAACAGGCAGAGACTTTACAATATTCTTTGATCAATGGTACTTCGGAGAAGGATATCCAATTCTGAATATTAATTGGGAACAACAAAATGATACACTCACGATATATACACTTCAAACTACATCAGTACCCGATATTACAGACCATTTTAATATTCTGATCGATTATGCTATTACCGGTTTCGATAATGATTCCGTCATACGCTTTAGAATGGAATCCAACTACAGTGAAAATAAGATATATTATCCGCATCCTGTTAGTTCAATAAGGATAGATCCTGATTACTGGCTGCTTGCTGAGGTTGAATCCATAAAGAATATCAATGACACAACATTACCCGATAAATTATTCACCGTATTTCCCAATCCGGCTAAAAACAATATCAATATTAGTTTTAAGGAAGTACGGCAAACATATAATATTGTTTTAACTGATATCAGCGGTAAAATATTCAGAATTATTGAACACAGCGGAGAATTGCTTACAGTTGATATTTCGCCGTATCCCCAGGGTATATATATTATATTGATTAACAATGATCATTCGATGCATCCGGCAAAGTTTATTAAGATATAGATTTTAATGCCGATTACTATCTTACTTCTTAATTAGTGTCTGTCTATAAAGTCCCATTTGCTGCGTTACGCTTGTCCGAAAATTGCTCATTTACGACTAGTAAACTCCGCATTTTCGGACTGCGCGAGTCTTGCAAATGGAACCTTCTGAACAGACACATGTCCGGTAAACATTTTGACTACTTTACAGATGGACTCTAATTAAAATTTAACAACAAACTTATAGTGTTTGTTAAGAATATTCGGGATCAGGGCGCGTGAACCAAACGAAGTGAGCAGCAACGCAGATATCGGACATTATGGACGAACTCTAATTTTTTTCCGGTCAGTGATGGCATCATAAATGACCTGTTGAATCTCAGTCCTGGTATTTAATCGTACCAGCATATTATCAGCAGCATCGGGAAATACCCTGTTTGAAAGAAATATATAGGTGATCTTCTCATCGGGATCTGACCAGACTAAAATACCTGTAAAACCTGAATGTCCAAAACTTTCAGGTGAAATATCCCGTATCACGGGACCCGGTTTGGTTGTATCTGTCTGCGGTTTGTCAAATCCAAGCCCTCTTCTGTTCCCGTTATTGCATTCAGGGCATGAAGTGAATTTATCAATCGTTTTTTGTTTAAAAAACCTGTCACCGGCGTATTCACCTCCATTAAGGTATACCTGCATTAATTTGGCAAGGTCATTTGCATTTGAGAAAAGTCCTGCATGACCGGCAACCCCGCCTAACATTGCAGCTCCCGGATCATGCACATACCCGTGAATAATTTGCTTCCTGAACACCAGGTCATTCTCAGTTGGTGCAATCCTGTCTTTATTAAATCTTTTCAAAGGCAGATATCCCATAGTGCCTGCTCCGATCTTCCCGTACAGGAAATCTTCTGTATAATGGTCAAGCGTCGAACCGGTAAGCGAGTCAAGTGCCAGTTGCAACATATAATAGCCCAGATCGCTGTAACAATAATCATCTGACCCGTTAGGCTCAGAAACAGCTATTTTTGCATATATAGTATCGATCAGGCACCGGTTCATAAATAAATTTTCGGCAACCTGTACCGGAAATTCATCAGATTGTAATGAAGAATAGTACCCGTCTTTATATTTAAGATGCTTATTGGCATAATAATACTTCCCTAAACGAATAGGATATGCATAGGAATAACGGTTACTGGAAATGTTCTGGCCCGGGTAGAGCGGTTCTATGGTTGACTTGTAAAACGGGATCCATGACTTTAAACCTGCCTGATGCAACAAGATGTCCCTGATAATAATATCTCTTTTATTTGTAGTGTCCAGAAAAGGTACATATTGAGCAATCCTGTAACTAATATCAATTTTGCCCTGTTCATACAAATGCATTAAAACAGGCAGGGTAGCAGAAATTTTTGTCACTGATGCCAGATCGTACAGATCTGTCAGTTTAACCCGGTGTCTTTTCCTGTATGTGAAATGCCCGTATGCCTTATGAAAAACTACCGTCCCGTCGCGGGCCACAAGTACCTGGCACCCCGGCATGGCTTTTTGGTATATGGCAGACCATACAAGCGAATCAATTTTTTGAAGAGAATTCTCATCCATATTGGCCTCTGCCGGAATTGAATATTTCAGTCTTAAATTACCCCTTGTATTAATACCGTCTCCTGATTTAAAACTATTGCTTACCGTCACGGGCAATCTTCCCTGTGCTCCGATTCCACCAAAAAGCAATTGTGCAGAAAGGCTTTGTGTAATATCATTATCCTCATATGAAACAATAAGGGATTTTAATGATCTGAGATTTGAAAAAGAAGACAGGGCATAAGGATTTGCAAAAACATCCACTACAAGAGGTGTAAGATCTGCAAGGCTGTCAAGAAAAGTAATGGTCTGACTTGTTATTCCGAAATTTCTGTGTGCACGCATATCAGTATTATGTATACCGGCAATCACAAGATTGTAGTGTTTTAATGTATCAAAAAGGCTATAAAACCTTTCTATGGGTTCATTCTTAGCAATAGTGAAATGATCGGAACCAAGGTAAAGATCGATGGTTTTCTGGAATTCATTGATATTCCTTTCCCCTATTGCAAGTGTCGCAATACGCAACGTATCAAGGCGTTCAAATGGTATTAGCTCTTGTTCATTCCTGAGAATTGTCAGCGAGCTTTCTGTCAGCTTACGATTTAATAACTGATACCTCGGATTATTTAGCTTAAAAGTAAGACTGTCGGTTTTTACTTCAGCAATTGAATCCAGCCCCATCCAATACTTTGCTTTTAGAATCTTTTTACATCTTTTTTCAATTTCCTGCTCACTGATCCTTCCCCTTTTCATTTCCTGCCTGATAAGATGAATAGTGCGGTTAACATCATCAGGCATCAAAATAATATCATTACCTGCCATAAAGGCCATTACACTTGCTACCCCTTTATGGAAATGCCTGGTTACCCCCCCCATATTCATTGCATCGGTAAACACAAGTCCCCTGAAATTAAAGTCTGATCTAAGTAAAGAATCCACGATAAGCGGAGTTAATGATGAAGGTATGTTGGAAGTTGAATCAAGGGCGGGTACATGTAAATGCGCACTCATAATGCCTCCTATACCTCCATTTATCAATTCTTTAAAAGGAAATAGTTCAATACTGTCAAGCCGGCTACGCTCATGTGGAATTACCGGAAGATCCAGGTGTGAATCCGTATCAGTATCTCCATGGCCGGGAAAATGTTTAGCCACAGCCAATACATGATTATCCTGCATGCCCTGCATATACAATAAGCCTTTTGTTGCCACGTTTACACGGTCCTCACCAAATGAGCGGCTGTTAATTACAGGATTATCAGGATTATTATTAACATCCACAACAGGGGCAAAATTGATATGCATTCCCATCAGGGCGAACTGTTCGGCTATATGTTGCCCCATTTCATAGATCAGCCTTTCATCACGGATAGCACCCAGCATCATTTGCCTGGGATAGCATAAGGTACTGTCGAGCCGCATAGCCAGTCCCCATTCTGCATCCATGGCGATCATCAGCGGGGTCTTTGCCTGCTGTTGCAGACGGTTGGTTATTTGAGCCTGTTTAAAAGGATTACCCTGAAAAAAGATTATTCCACCTATATTGAATTTCCTGACATTTTCAAGCACATCTGCTGTATTTTCCCTGCCATTTTGAGAGTAAGCGGCAACCATTATGAACTGGGCAATCCTTTCGGACATGCTCAGACTTTCGTATACCGAATCTGCCCAGCTTGCCCCGCTGTCCAGAAATGGCGGGTCAGCTATGCGCCTGTGTAACGTAGATTCACTTTTCAGAAAATTTCCTTCTGTAGAAAACTGGAAAAAAGTGCTGACAACAAGTAACCCTCCTGCAAATGCAAAAAACCGATAAAGTAACCTTTTCATACAAACAAACCTCTTCTTCATGCAAACTCACTACTCACTTTATACTAAGTTTATATAAAATTGTTATGCTTTCTGTCAAAAATTATCACCACCACGCGCCCCGATTCTGATATAAGGTAATAAAACCCTCAATACTCCTGTCATATGTACCTTCATAATCATCAGGAAAATAACAGGCGGGGAGTTCCCCCATCTTCCTGTGGTAATGAAGGCAATCGCAACAAGTTCCTTTCCTGCTGCAGGGATAAGAACAGTTGCAGTAATTCATATTGCTTTCTTTCTTACATTCCATAATAAACCTTTACTTTATTCACTCTTCAGGTTTGCGGAAGATGCAGGGTACCTATAGCTGAGCCTTCAGCCAGGTGAAGCCAATAATGTATGTTATAATTAAGAAATATATTATTAGAATTTAAAAATTGCACCAACCGTGATTGCACCAGTTGTGAAAATATTATTTGTATTCACACCAAAACCAATATTTGTTGTCTTATCTATAACTTCAGTACCTGCGAATTCATCTTTTTCCCTTTCATGACTGATCCCGATATTGAATCCATTGATCCGTGCTTCAAGTGAAACAAGGTCGCTGATGTTATATGCTACCCCCGGAAAAACGGAAAAACTAATATTTGTTGTTTTTGGTCCGTCAACACTCGTACCGTTACTTTCGGTTTTTGAAGATCCGAAAAGCACCCCAAGCTGACCTTGTCCGTATATGGCAAAATCACCAAACTCAACAGCATAATACCTTGCAAAAGGAGTAATACCAAAACCGGAGTTTTTCTGAACCATATCGCCTTCACCCGTGAATTTCTGACTGGATGTGCTTAATCTCAGTCCTGCCCCGGCCATAAAATTATCTGAAAAAAAATAACCTGCCTTTGGCTGGAAACTGACAGATGTGCTTGTTTGTTTGTCAGTTTCTACGTTACCTGTTTTCGTTGAGCCGCCTTCTGTACTAAAACTAAAACTTCCGCCAATAAATGATTGTGCATCGAGAGAACCAGCTGACAATAGAATAATTACAAAAAAATACAGGATTCTTTTCATGATAATAAAATTTGATTATGCTTACTCTTAGGTTTTTCAGCATCCACCCCCTGGTTTATTTTCAGGGTGATCATACTATATGATTATTAATGTAGGTTATGAAACATAGCTTAATCAAACTATCATTCCGGCACAGATCGTAACATTTGTCGCCTCATCGATCAGGATAACACTCCCCGTTATACGATTTCTCTGATAGGAATCATAGAATAAAGGTTGTGTTGTTTTAATAGTGATCCGTGCTATCTCATTCAAATTAATACTACAGTCGTCTGATATTTTTTCAAGTGTATTGATATTCATCTTATAATCAACAGACTTGATCACGCATTTTACATCCTTTGTAGTATGCTTAAGCAAATATTTGCCATCAAGTGACATGGGTTTTTCGTTCAACCAGCAGATCATCATGGTAATATCCTGTCCGATATTTGGAGGGTTATTATCACCTACCAGCATATCTCCACGACTGATATCGATATCATCCTTCAGTGTTATTGTAACTGACTGGGGAGCAAATGCCCGGTCAATTTCCTTATCCATAAGATGTACCTTATCTATTTCAGTATTAATACCAGAAGGTAAAACGGTAACCTTATCCCCGGGTGAAAAAACACCTCCTGCAATACGTCCTGCATATCCCCTGAAATCATGATATTCATCAAGTTGCGGCCGTACAACATACTGAACCGGGAACCTCTTATCTGTTTTATTACGGTCGCTGGTAATTTCAATATTCTCAAGCACATACATTAAAGTCGGACCCTTATACCAATCCATCATTTTCGATTCATCAACAACATTATCTCCTTTTAATGCACTAATAGGTATAAACCGTATATCCTTAATATTCAGTTTATCTATAATGAAATCGAAATCCTCTAAAATCTTATCGTACACTACCTGACTATAACCTACAAGATCCATTTTATTAATACACACGAGTATATGTGGGATATTTAAGAGGCTTGCAATATATGCATGCCGTATGGTTTGTTCAAGGACCCCGTTTCGGGCATCAACCAGAATAATCGCGGCATTGGCCGTTGATGCACCGGTTACCATGTTACGGGTATATTGAACATGTCCGGGTGTATCGGCAATTATGAATTTCCTTTTGGGTGTGGCAAAATACCGGTAAGCCACATCAATAGTGATACCCTGTTCCCTTTCAGCACGCAACCCGTCTGTCAGTAGTGCAAGATTGATCTTTTCCTCACCCTTATGAATACTTGCCCGTTCAATGGCTTCAAGCTGATCTTCAAAAATAGCCTTACTGTCATACAGCAACCTTCCGATCAGCGTACTCTTTCCATCATCCACACTACCCGCGGTGGTAAACCGGAGTAACTGCATATCCAGGTATCCTGATTGTTTTATGTCAATATCGGGCATTAAATTATTTGTCATCTTTTTATTAATTAATAATCATTTATTTAGTTTTCTGTTCATAATGGACAGACATTTTAAAAATAACCTTCTTTCTTTCTGTCTTCCATAGCAGCATCGCTGCGCTTATCGTCAAAACGGCCACCCCGTTCAGTTACCCGTGTAATAGCCACCTCGGTAATAATGTCTTCCAGGCTGTCGGCCTTGGACAAAGTCAGGCCGGTACATGTAATATCACCTATAGTACGGCAACGTACATCTGTTACCACGGGTTTCTCATCTTCACGGCGTTGCATAAAGGGAGCGGTTGCAAGCCATACGCCATCCCTGTTAAACACTTCACGCTTGTGTGTAAAGTACAGATCCGGTATCTCAATATCTTCCATATAAATGTACTGCCATACATCCATTTCAGTCCAGTTACTTAGCGGGAATACCCTGAAATGCTCACCCATACGTTTTTTCCCATTAAATATATTCCATAATTCCGGACGCTGGTTTTTCGGGTCCCACTGTCCGAATTCATCCCTGTGAGAAAAAAAACGTTCCTTTGCACGTGCTTTCTCTTCATCTCTCCGACCTCCTCCAAGTGCAGCATCAAATTTATGCTCTTCAATTGCATCGAGCAGTGTCACCGTTTGTAATATATTGCGGCTGGCATTATATCCTGTTTCTTCCGTTACCTTCCCCTGATCGATGCTATCCTGCACAAAACGAACAATACAATTCCCGCCTGTTTTTTCCATCAACGTATCACGAAATTCCAGTGTTTCGGGAAAATTATGACCCGTATCTATATGAAGCAGGGGGAAAGGCACTCGTGCAGGCCAAAAAGCTTTACGTGCAAGATGATACATGACAATTGAATCTTTTCCGCCTGAAAAAAGCATAGTTGGATGCTCGAACTGGGCTGCTACTTCACGAATGACATATATCGACTCTGCTTCCAGTTCTTTTAAATGATTGATATAAAAATTATCCATTATATAATATTTGAATTCATTGGGGGTCAGATAAACTATTCCCCTGTTTTTGAAAAACTATAGAAAGTGCAAATATAAAAAATTACTGTAAATTGACTTGATTATATTTGCCAATTGGTGAATAACTATTTCCAACTGATCAATGCAATTGGTTTAAGGTGTGCTTTAAAATGATACCCGAAGTGTTTATTCATAATGTTCGGGATCAAGGCGCGCGAACCGAACGAAGTGAGATCTTGAACTCATTTAAAAGTGAGTTCAAGAACACTTTTAAATGTGTTCAAGAACTCATTTAAAAGTGAGTTCAAGAACACTTTTAAATGTGTTCAAGAACTCATTTTAAAAGTGAACTCTTGAACATCTTTAAAAATAATTAACGTTGTGAAAAAAATTTTAAACCGCAATATACTAAAGTATTCGAGGATTTAAAATTTTGACAGCAACGCGGATATCGGACATTATGGACAAACACAAATTAACTTTTCAATAATAGATCACGGGTTATCATTCAGTCTCTATGTCTTACTGCAGGATTAATTTCTCCGAATATAATTCTTCTCCTGACTTCACCTGCAGCACATAATTTCCAGGCTTAATGCCGGATATATTTACCCGGTGCTCAAATTGCCTGTTATTTTTCATTATGTTTTCCCGGTGAATAATACTTCCATCAATACTGATCAACTGTATATTCAGCTTACCGTAATTATCATCGGTGAATTCTATTCTGAAGTATTCACTGGCCGGATTCGGGAATATGTTCATGCTTTTATTATCCGAACTTTTCTCCCGGGTGCTTACCAAATTCAGGTCAGCAGTCCATATCCCCCTGCCATGGGTTGCAACAATCAGTTGATTATCCATCACTGCCAGTTGCCATACCGATACTGCCGGTAAGCCGTTATTGGCAAAATGCCAGGTCTCCCCGTTATCAGTCGATTCAAAAATACCTATCTCCGTACCGGCCCAGATAGTATTTGTATCATACGGCATTACCAGTAAAGAAAAAACCATTACATCAGGAAACCCGTTTACAGAAGAATCACTGTCAGTGAAACCGGTAATATCTTCCCATGAATTTCCCATGTCGGTCGTTCGTAAAATCTTCGGCCGCTCTTTTAATGAAAACAATAAATATGCTGTATTTCGATTGAAAGGATGGGTGGCTATACCTGTAATGTAACCTACCTCCTCCCCTGAATAGTTTAGAGTCGGGTTAAAACTTTCCCCGGCATCTTCAGACACGAAAATATTAAGTTCCGGATCATCATGCATTCCCGCACCGGCCCATACAACCGAAGAATCGGCCAGTGATACCCTTACATTAAAAAAATCATTCATCCTCAGCCGGTTGGAATACCAACCTTCATCAAGCTCAACCAGTTCCCATTCGTAACGGCCAAAACCAAAATTACTGTGTTTATATACACCACGACTGCCTACAGCAAAAATCAAATTTGGATTTTTGACATGATGTGACAGGCGTGAAAAGAATGGTCCGTCTTCATTTATACCCCTGTCGGCCTGTAACCATGTTTCTCCTCCATCATTGGAAAGACGAAAGCGGTTATTATATATGCTGGCAATGATACGATGAGGGTACCAGGGGTGCCAGAGAGTTTCAAACCCGTCACCTCCAAGCCGGTCAAGATAAGAAGAAGTAACACTTGCAGTTTCCCCGGAAGGCGACTGCCATGTGCCATTATCCTGCATTCCGCCTATGTATTCGTGTGCACCGGGTTTCTTTGCAATACCGTAAAACTGGGTTGTAATGTAACCATTCCTTATTTGTTTCCAGGTATCACCACCATTGTACGATATCGCCAGTCCGCCGTCATTCCCGTTTAGAATTGTAAATTCCTCCTTTGCAATATCGGTTGGTATCATAATGATTTCATGATGGTCAACATGCAACTCGGTATTCTTTTTATCATCTGAAAGCACCGTTGTTGTTGCTTCCTGAAAAGTAAAATTACCATATGTTACATGAATATCCGATTCAGGTAATGAATCTGCATTCCATTCCTTATCCTGCATCAGTGTGGGCCAGAAAAAATATAACAATTTATTTACATACCCCCCGTCTTTTGCCATATTGGTATCGGGTTGCAATGAATCATACCCGTGAGCACTGACAAAAATATATTCCCTGCCGGAGATCTCATCATCATAATCACGCTCAAACAAATTGAATTCCCCGTCACGTTCCTGATCCCTGAAAGAAACCATCAGTTGCCTGTTATTGTCAATGTCCCACACTTCAAAAGGAACATCAATATAATCCATATAAGTATAATCTTCAGGTGGCACACCGGCACCTTCCCCTTCGGGAACAATGAAACGGTGAGCTTTTTGAGTTTTCCCCTCACCAAAACGGATCTCCACCGATACCCAGTCGGATAAGATAAGATCTTCGGCATCCTCAACATCACCTGTAGACATTCCTCCACCAAGGTAACTACCGCCGAAATTCACAAAAGACAAAAACTCACCTGTTCCTGAAGTGTCTACACGAAGAACCTGGGGTTCACTTTTATAAATATTAATGCCTTTGGTAAGGAATTCCACTTTACCAAAATATACCCCCCCGAGAAATGCAACATTTTCATTAAATGGATGTGCCCTTACAACATTGTCATAACCGCCCTGTGTTTGAAGAAAGTGCATAAAACTCCCGTCAGGATCTTTCAGCTTGTTCCATGTTTCCGCCCCATCTGATGATATATACACATCGGTTACATAATTGGGAGCCTCCACCTGGCTGAACAACCTGTCAGGATTTACCGGGGATACTGCCACTGTATAACGGTACCCGGTACCCATTCCTTCATAAGCATTATCCCATGTATCTCCTGCATCAGTGGATTTAATTATCCCGAGGGAATTCACAGCGGCATAAAGAACAGAAAAATCATAGGGATCACTGTCAATATCCTGAACCTGGTAGCCGGTGGAATATGTCGTATCCCATGTTGATCCGCCATCGATCGATTTAAATATACCTTTATTCGTGCAGGCAATAACTATATCTTCATCCTGCGGATCAACGATCATCATATTCACATACCTGAAGTTTTCATTACCGGTTGTTGACGACAACTGTTCCCATGACATTCCACGGTCAACACTCTTGAAAATACCATTACCAACAACCGCGGGATATCCGGTAAAACCTTCACCCGATCCCGCATATATGATATTATGATCAGAAGGGGCCATAACGAGAGCCGAGATAGCAAGGGTTGGAAAATCCTCCGTGAGCACTTCCCATGACCGGCCCCCGTCATCAGTCTTCCATATCCCGCCGCTGGCTGAACCTGCATACCAGGTTTGATAATCCG
>Ga0307422_1000123_pt1 | contig 43463 bp, 41 predicted proteins | sample SalMarWE160290MG_FD_202153 | JGI IMG/M metagenome (GOLD analysis project Ga0307422, IMG submission 202153) | Salt marsh sediment microbial communities from the Plum Island Ecosystem LTER, Massachusetts, United States - WE1602-90 | ecosystem: Environmental > Aquatic > Marine > Intertidal zone >...
TCTATAATGTATTATAAAGATTTTAAATAATTGAAATTATTTAGGATACTTAATTATTTATAAATGAGCTTTATTTTAATAATTTCTTTTAAAAGCTGGTTCTAAATTTCGCAATCCGGGTCAGCCAGTTAATAATACAATCGTCTTTACAAGCAAATCAAATGGTTTATTCCAGGCATACTCTAGCTTTTGGCCTCTTAGCTTTAAGTTCATGAGTAAAAAATTAATTAACTGTCTTTTTTACTCTATTTTAGAATTTTTAAATAATCCTGGTGCTATAGAGCATAAACTTAATAAGTAAATAAACATAATTGAGTATTTTTCATCAGCTTCGGTTATCCTTTTTAATCTATCTATCAATTCATATTGTTTCTGTTTAAGTCCTGTTGCCTTTTAGTCATATTCATCTTAAGTAATTCTCATATTTTTACGAATTATCAATAAAGTAGCACCGGTTAAATGAATTTCAAGAACTGGGTACATAATGGTGCTTGTAGCTAAAATTTTTATATAGATTTCTTAAATCTTTAAGGTATGGATTCAGGTTAATAGAGAAATATCATAACTAATTGAAATATTTAAATATGAAATTATAATAAAGGTATAATTATCATCAAAACTAAAAAGATGCTGGATTTAAAAACAGTCATAAAGATTTTAAAAGCAATATCAGATGAGGGAAGGTTAAGAATTATCTCACTCTTAATCAGTAAGAAAGGCCTCTGCGTATGTGAGATAAGGGAGCTTATTGGGCTCTCCCAGCCAACCATATCAAGCCACCTTAAAAAACTTGAAAACAGCGGCCTTGTAAATTTCAGCAAAGACGGAAAGTGGATAAACTACAATTTAGATCCTAGTCTTGATTCTGAAACTAAAAAACTTCTAAAAGATATAATTTTCATAATAAAAGATGACCCCCGGATTAAAGACGACATTACCAGGCTAGCCACTGTAAATAGGGAAGATATCTGTAACAGGCAATGAAACCTTAAATATTGAAATTCCTGAATAATTAAATTATCTCTGTATTCTGCAAAAAAAGGAAATAAATTAAGTAAAATAAATTGACAATTTTAAATATATAGATATGATATACAATAAGATTATTGCTATTGTCAAAAAAATGGAACAGTTAAGAAAACTAAATAGGATACTAAAGTCCCTTTCCGACGAAGGCAGGTTAAGGATTGTGTTTTTACTTAATAAAAAGAAAAGTCTCTGTGTAAATGAGATAAGAGAAATTATTGATTTGTCCCAGCCAACTATATCAAGCCACCTGGAGGTCTTAGAATACCAGGAAATCATGCCTGGTCTTTTTGGTTAAAGCAAAGCATGTTCACTGGTGCATAATAGACCCCGCAAAAGCCAGAGGGACAAAGGAAGAAAAGCTTGCGATCTTCAAAAAAGTAAGAGACGAGGTAGAAAAAAAGATACTTAATTTTATAGAGAGGAACTAGATATTCATGGAAATTTTTATTGAGGCAGTAAAATTAGGATGGGGCGCATTAATGAAGTATCTTTCAGCCTATGCACTTACCTGTCTGGTACCCGCTTTCTTCATAGCAGGACTGAAAAGGTTGATACAAAAAATAAGCTTCTTTGACAAATACCTATCTATATGGGCTATCTTCTGTACTGAAGCAGGGGTAGCCATTTTAAGACTAATTCTTCGTAGGTATCTTAATCATTTGATCCAAAAAAGTCTATTCAACAAGAGGAAAAATATACTTCTTAATAACTATAAAGTTTTTATGCCAGCCCCAGATCCACACCTCTGGTATCTCAAGATAGGCACCTTACATTATGCTTTCAAATCTGGGATTAATAAACCAGCTTATATACGATGCTGTTGAAAACCTGGATAGAGAATATCTGGTTCGTATTGAAAATGTTGCGAAAGAATTTACTCGGCAGGATTCCTGGCGAAAGAAAAATAATTCCTGACTGCATTCCCAATCTTATGCCAGCGGGACTGGTGAATTGGTTTGATTACCGGTACATCAAAATTTAAATAATTTGTCGTAGCTTTACTCAGATCTGAATAATATCCCCGGTACTCTGCCGGTAGGAGCTCTGCCACTTGATACATTATCTCATCTGCAATCAACTGGCGTTCTTTTTTATCTGGATAGGCACTGCCCGGGCTAGTCATGAATGGCGCGCCAACCTGAATTGTGACCTTTGTCCTGCGCAACTTTTTGATGTTCTCAAAAAACTTTTCCCCACCATACTGGACAACAGGCATAATCGTAGCCTTGCTTTTCATGGCAATTACCACCACACCGGTATGTGCCTTGATTAGCCGCCCATTTTTTGTGCGTGTTCCCTCAGGTGCAATAACAAAAAAATGTCCCTGATTAAGAGCGTCGGTTGCTTTGTTTAAAGCTTGGAAATCAGCAGTACCCCGGTCAACCGGAATGGACCCCCAGGTATTAAACAGGAATTTTAAAAATGGGGACTCAAATGTCTCCTTTTTAACCAGAAAAAAGATCTTACGGGGGTATGAAAAGGCCAGAGCTACAAGCACGTCTAAAGAGTTTATATGATTTCCAATCAATATCAATGGACCATTACGCGGCACAGCCTTCAATACTTTTTTATTTATATCGCATGTCACAAATAATATAAACCTCATAAGAAGGTTGATTAGAAATTTAATCATTTATTATCAGCCTCCAACTATTAAATCAATCTGTTTTGTGAATATTTTTGCATTCAGAGAATCTCCCTTTTCACAAATCGTTTCTCCGTCAGCATGCACTGGAAGGCTTCCTTTCAGCGCAGTGATTTCAATACTGCCGGTCAATGGCATTTTGACGGAGGGATGACCTTCTTGCTTCCCGGTCATAATTTTGCCCATCAATTTGATAGCGCCAATCCTGCTTACCTGCTCTACTATCATTAGACTGAACAATCCGTCATCAGGTTTCGATAAAGGTGTCATCTTGAATGAAGTGCCCATCCGCCACCCATTCATAACTGATATGATAAGACACTGTTTCTCAAAAGTATCATTATCAATTTTAACCCTCAGGGTTGGGGCTTTGAAATACAAAAATATCGTTTTTATGGCAGCAATCAAATAACCCGGTATCCCTGATAGGAAGCCGGGTAATTTTGCTGCTTCAAAACCCACGATGGTATCAAAGCCAATGCCAATTCCATTCCCAAAATACTTACCCTGAGGATAATTTCCTCCAAAGACCTGTCCCACATCAATTGTTCTCGTTTTTCCGGCTGCAATTGCTTTTACAGCATCTTCAAACTCTGCGGGAATCCCCATGCTGGCAGCAAAATCATTACCCCGCCCTGCGGGGATCACTGCCAGCTTCGGGATTTTCTTACCTTCAAGTTTAGATGCCATCAGGCCGTTAATGATTTCATTTGAAGTGCCGTCACCGCCTACGGCAACGACTACATCATAGTCTTTTTCTGCAGCCTCCCGGGCCAGGATAGTAGGATCACCGGGTCTGGCTGAAACTATCAGTGAATAATCTGACAGATACTTCTCTAATAGTTTTTCAATTTTTGGTTTGTTTTTTAAAGCTGCACCCTTTGCAGCACTTGGATTTAGTATAACCAGATATTTCATATTGATGATAATAACCCTTATTATTAATAATTTAAAGATATTTATCCTGGAACAGGCATACTGCCCATTAACAATTTGATTCCGCTATAAAAATATCCCTGCCAAAGCTCAATAATTTAGTTCTAATCTTAATATTTTTTTAAATTTATAATTGTTATTGCATTATAATAATATTTAATTTATAATGATTATAATTTATATAATAAGATTCCCGGTAGAATCAGAAAATGAAAAGTATTGCTGAAAAATTAAAGGAGAAGAATATAAGGCCTTCTTACCAGAGAATGAAGATATTTGAGTATCTTAACAATGAGAGGAATCATCCAACGGCTGACCAGATATTCAGGTATCTGGTTAAAGAGATGCCAACTCTTTCGAAAGCTACTGTATATAATACCATGGATATATTCAGGAAAGCAGGGCTGGTAAGGGTGGTAAACATAGAAGATAATGAGGCAAGGTATGATAGTGAAGTATCTGTCCACGGTCATTTTAAATGCGAGTTATGCGGAAAGATATATGACTTTCCGATAGATACCGATGCTTTATCATCTAATGTCTTGAAAGGTTTCAAAATAACCGAGAAGGATGTGTATTTCAGGGGCATTTGCCCGGAATGCCGTAATAGAAACAAATAATTGAAAGGATAATGGACAATGGAAGGATTAGAAGAAAAAAAAGAATACCAGATGCCGCTCATAGGAGACCCTGCTCCATCATTTAAGGCTGTAACTACTCAGGGCGAGATTAATTTCCCGCAGGATTATAAAGGGAAATGGGTAATACTGTTCAGTCACCCGGCAGACTTTACACCGGTTTGCACCACAGAATTTATAACTTTTGCTTCCATGATTGGTGAGTTTAGAAAACTAAATACCGAACTAATCGGTCTTTCGGTGGACTCTCTTTATGCTCATATTGCCTGGCTCAGGACCATACAGGAGAAGATTGAATGGAAAGGACATAAAAATGTAGAAGTAACCTTTCCTTTAATCGAAGACATAAAGATGGAAGTAGCCAACAAGTTTGGCATGATACACCCCAACCAGTCTACCAGCCAGGCAGTAAGGGCAGTATTTATTATTGACCCCAAAGCAGTAATCAGGGCAATTTTATATTATCCATCTTCTACCGGCAGAAATTTTGATGAAATAAAGAGGCTGGTACTGGCTCTTCAGAAGGCGGACAAAGATAAGGTTGCAACACCGGCTGATTGGAGACCGGGAGATGATTGCATAATTCCTCCTCCGGGTTCATGTGGAACCGCAAAAGAGCGGATGGAGACAAAAGAAGAAGACAGGTATTGTCTTGACTGGTTCCTTTGCTTTAGAAAAGAGAGGAAGTAGTGGTGTTTGTTCGGTTAAAGGATTTCCGGTAGTTGTAGGCTTAGCCCCTACTTTTTACTGGCCATATTTGTACTATAAAAATTTTCACGCCTGTGTTCCAGACTAATGGGTTATAATCTCCCGGGTAAGGAGTAATTATTTAGGAATATGAAGATATATATAATTATAACAGTAATAACTATCGTGATTATTGCGACAGTACTGGGGTTTATATTTTTCAATATAAATAACAATTCTAAAAAAGATAACCAAAAGGAATCTGTAATGATTGTTCCGGATTATAAGAACAGCCGGTATAAAGAAATATATCTGGCAGGGGGATGTTTCTGGGGGCTTCAGGCCTATATTGACCGTATAAGTGGAATTGAGTACACCAATGTGGGATATGCAAATGGAACAGGTGATAAAACAGATTATAACTCTATCAAAGAAACAGGACACGCAGAGACTGTATATGTGGTTTATGACCCCGAGAAAATATCCCTTGCCCGGCTTCTCGGTTATTATTATGCAGTAATAGACCCGACAGCCCTGAACCGGCAGGGAAATGACAGGGGCGGTCAATACCGTTCAGGTATATATTATGTGGATGAGGGAGATAGAGAAATAATTGATTCGGTAACAGCGGATGAACAGGCAAAATATAGCGAAAAGATTGTAACGGAGGTAGAGCCTGTTAAAAATTATGTTTTAGCAGAGGATTACCACCAGAACTATCTTGAAAAAAATGCCGGCGGCTACTCTCATATAAATTTAAGCAAAATACAGGAAGTAAAACCATTAGTCAACCTGGAAGATTACCCAAAGCCAACCGATGAAGAAATAAAGAAAAAATTAACCGGTCTGCAGTTCAGTATTACCCGGGAGAGCTTTACGGAAAGCCCTTTTGAAAATGAATACTGGGATAACAAAGAAGCCGGTCTGTATGTTGACATAGTAACGGGAGAGCCCTTATTCTTGTCTACGGATAAATATAATTCCGGTACAGGATGGCCATCTTTTACCAGACCCATACAGTGGAGTGTTGTAACCTACCACACGGATAAATCTGCCGGTATGGAAAGAATAGAGGTAAGAAGCAGAAGCGGAGACAGTCATTTGGGCCACCTGTTTTATGACGGGCCTGCTGAAGAAGGAGGACTGCGTTATTGTATAAATAGCGGCGCACTGGATTTCGTAAGACTGGGTGAGCTGGAAGAACGTGGATATGGGAAGTTTAAAGTATTATTTGAATAGGCGCTTGATGCTATAAGCAGGCTCTCACAAAATAAAATAAAGCTTTTTTATAAGGTTTGAAGCAGGGTTATTATGCATTTAATTATTGGAAACTTTATTCAAATAACCCAAATTGCTGTTGGCTAAATTAAAACAAGCACAGGAATATGCAGTTTTTTTCATTTCTGATTGCAGGGGTCATGTGGAATTATATAAACGTCTTGGTTCCATTTTCTCTGACGGCATAACAGCATTAATGGCCGCAATTCTGTATTGTTTAATCTATTTTAAAAAAGCTGTCCTTTATGTCTACAATGTGAAAATTGTAATTTAACCTGGAAGCAAAAAAAATACCGTAATTAAATTCAAAGATATTTATGCAGCACGGGTCCTGGTTAATTTTCCAGATGCCTGATTCCCCAATATCCAGCATTTCTGAGATAAGCAGCTTGTTAATAATCCTATGAGTTACTATTGCCAGAAAAGAACCGGCATGGTTTGCTACAATCTCTTTTAAAGTTTTCCAGGACCTCTTCCGGGCATCATACAGCATTTCTCCTCCCGGAATAGTTGCTTTGTATGGTTCTCTCATCCACTGATTGAAAATTTCCGGATACTCTAATTTGGCTTCATCGTATCCTTTCCCTTCCCAGTCACCAAAATTCAGGTCTAAAAATCCGTCTTCCTTCTTGAGCTTAACATTATTTTTCTGGTATTTTTTTATAATCTCGGCTGTTTTATATGCTCTGCTTAAGGGACTTGAAAATATCACATCAAAATCTATGACTTTAAGAAATTTTCCGGTTTCTTCTGCCTGCCTGATGCCGGTACTATCAAGAGGAACGTCAATATGTCCCCTGAAAAGCTTTTTTTCATTGAATTCTGTATTTCCATGCCTGATAAGAAATATGACTTTTTTATTATTTTCCATATCTTTTCCCCTCTATTTATGATGGTTATTTTAAGACTACGGCTAACTGTGAATTTTCGTACCTTTTATATTATCATAAAAGTGTGGTTTATTTTAAACAGAAAAAGGAACCAAAAATACTGCTTTCATCTTTAATTATAGAAAAGGTAAATTATTTTATTATTAAAAATCCGGATATTTTGAAATCGAAATGTAAATTATAATCCGTTACTTCAATATCTTATCGGCGGTAAATGTTTAAACTCTTTTTGAATATGGTTTTGTGAATAATATATACGGCCAGATATATAAGCGAGAGTCCGAAATATATATAAATTATTAAGTTCCCGTAAACAGTGTAAAAAGTCTTATTAGAGTTTAAATATATAGTTTCATATAGCACAGTCCTTTTGCCCAGTTCTGTTTTCGATATTATTTTACCTATGGGGTCTATAACCGCGGATACGCCCATATTGCTGCTATGAACAACGTAACAGCCATTCTCTATTGCTCTGACCCTTGAAAAAATAACATGCTGCCAGGAAGCAGGGCTATCCCTGAAACCGGCATCATCGGTAAACACAAATATTGCTTCTGCTCCATTGTTCCTGAAGGTCTTCGCAATTATCGGTAGTGTAGATTCAAAACATATATTAATTCCCAGGCTGCCTTTTGAGGGAAAATTAATCATCTCAAATTCTCTTACCGGGGTTATATTTAATTTGGCTATATTTAAAAAACTTAAAAAACCCAGAACATCGGGGTATGGCATATATTCTGCACAGGGGAGTGGATGAATCTTATTGTATCTGCCAATAATCTCTGATTCAGGTGAGTAGAGGACAACTGAGTTATAATATTTTTTTTCTTCGTCCCACAGAATCTGGCCCGTGATTAAATATAGATTCTGCCTTTTTATGGTTTTTTGGGCCCATTCGCCAAAAGTTTTATTTCTCTCCAGAGTCCCCCATATAACACTTTCTGGGAAAACTATAAGCTCGGTGCCTTTATTAAAATATTCATCACTGCTGTATGGTTGTGGTATCAATACACTGCTATCCTTCTCAAATTTATCATCAAAAGAGATGTTGGTCTGGACCAGTGCGATATTTATCCCTGTTTCTTTTCTGTGATTTGTATCGTTTCTGTATGAATTTATACTTATAAGACCAGAAACCACGATTATTGGCACAAGACATATTACAGGCAGAGCGTACCGGAAGTTTTTAACATTTATTTTCCTTTTTTTTATAGAATCAATAATAGATTCAGAAAGAGCAGTGTTAAGTAAAATTAATATAAGTGATACTCCATATGCCCCGGTTATTTTTGCCATCTGCATTACTGCAAGGTAATCATGCTGTGAATAAGCAATCATCCCCCAGGGGAATGCTAAAAAAGTCCGGTTTCTAAAAAACTCAATCGCCATCCATACTGCTGAAATTAATATAAATCTTAGTACCGGCCATTTAATTTTTGAATATATAAGATATAAAAATATCCCGAATATAATGATATATGATGCTAAAATGCCCAGAATAGGCAGCCAGAAGACAAAACTATATTCCAGAAACCAGTAAGTGACTCCCGAAAAATATGCCAGTCCCAGCAGGAAACTAAAAAAGACAGTTTGCCTGAGATTTGAATAATATGCAACAATAAAATAAGGAACCAGACAGAACCAGGCCAGAAAACCCGGGCCATAGAAGCTTGAAACCAGCAGGGCTCCTGATACCAGAATTAATATAAATTTTGTTCCAGATCTCATCGCATTTCTCACTGCTCTGGCAGTTTTTTAACAACAGGCTCCGTTCCTGAATTTTTTAACTTATCTTTTTAATTTATTATATACTTATATAAGCATGTTTTCTTCGGTGCCGGTAATTAATAATTCAGTTTTATATTCCGTACTTCTTTAATATATTCTCCGGTTAATAAATGGCAGACAGCTATATTTATATATAATGATAAAATAACCTTATAATGTTGTAAAACACTTATAGTCTATCATTTTTTATAATTTTCCTGCACAGCCTTTGAAGACGGATTTTTGAAACTTCCCGGGTCCTGGAATTTATAAATTAAAAACGGGTTTATAATATATACGATTCTCTGTACAATTGAATCAAATGATTTTAAAAAAAACATCACCCTTGAAATTATGTTCCTCTAAAATTCTCCGGTTTTTTGGTCAGCAGGCTAATATTGCAGGGAAATATTATTAATAGAGGATAAAAGGGTAATAACATGAATTTTAAAAGAGAAGAAGTGCTGGAAATTGGCAGGGTAAAAGGCAAGACTTTACTGGATATAGGAGCAGGAAATTTAGCTGTCATTGCTGCCAGGGATTTTAATTGTGAGGTTACCACGGTTGATGTTTCAGAAAGCGCCCTCAGGCAGGCAGAAAAGGAATTACCGGAAGAACTCAGAGAGAAAATTAGATTTGAAAAAGAAGATGCCACTGCTCTTACTTATTCAGATAATTCTTTTGATATCGTAATTAGTTATGGAGCCTTGCATCATGTAGAGAGAAAGAAAAGAAAAGATTTTATTAAACAAGCCCATCGGGTGGCCAGAGAAAAAATTATTATAGCAGAATTTAACCCGGATTATTTTGAGGAAGTTCACTCTGAAGACCCCTATCAGGCAGTAGATTTTTTTTGTCTGGAGAAAAAATTAAGCGAAATGGGAATAGTAGAAAAGTATAAAGGAAAAGAAATGTCCGTTTTTATTTTAAATAAAAATTAGAAGATTTACCTGTTTATCAGAACTGAATTAAAAAGTATTTTGCTTTCCAGTGTCTCGTTTTGGTCACTACCGCAATGCACGACCTGTTTAAAAACACTTTACAGTAAAAGCTCCTGCACCTTTGCCAGATTTATCTTAAACAATTTATCCTGAGCATTCATTAAATTATTAAATATCTGAAAACCCTTTGTTTCAAAATACGTCTTAAAATCAACAGGGTTGTTATTAATGACTAAAGTATTTGATTTTTTATTAAATATTAATATAGACCAAGACATGGATTTATTTTTATTATATCAGTATGCTATCACCGCAGTTTTAGTATTTGTGATGCTAAACTTTTTAGTGAATAACATTTTTTTTAAAGATATATCCAGGTTTAAACTACCGCGAAATATACTGGAAAAGAATCCCCTTATATCCATACTTATTCCTGCCAGGAACGAAGAAAATAATATAAGAAGATGTATAACATCCTTAATGAAGCAGGATTATAGCAATATTGAAATACTGGTACTTGATGATAACTCTACTGATAATACGGCGCAGATAGTAGAAGAGATCTCAGAAAAAGACAGTAGAGTCATTTTATACCATGGTAAGGCGCTAAAGAAAGGATGGATGGGAAAAACTTATGCCTGCCATCAGCTGGCAGAGTATTCCAGGGGTGAGTATCTTATTTTTACTGATGCAGATACCCTTCACTTTCCTAATTCCGTTTCCAGTGCAGTAGCCTGTCTTTTAAAAAATAAACTGGATGCGCTCTCCGTATTATCAAAGCAAATAATGGTTACCATACATGAGAGGATGGTAGTCCCCTTTGGCCAGTATATGATTTTATGTTTTATGCCGGTTTATCTTATAAATAGAACAAGAAGTGCTCTCTTTTGTACTGCGATAGGACAGTTTATGCTTTTTAAGAAAGAGGCCTATAAAAAAATTGGGGGGCATGAATCTGTTAAGAGCGAAGTGCTTGATGATATCAGGATATCAAAAAGGGTTAAAAGACATGGATATAAGTTTATGATTTTTGATGGGCGAAATAATTTATATAGCCGGAACTACAGGAATTTTAAAGAAGTGGCCCGGGGACATTCAAAAACTTTGTTTGCTGTTTTTGATTATAAAATATTTACAATATCAATCGGTATTATTCTGATATCTGCTTTATTTTTAGCACCTTTTTTCTTGCTTATGCCGGCGATTTTCTTCAGGTGGCCAATGATTATAACCGAGCTTATAACCCTGCAGATAGCTATTATTTTAATTACTAAAATAATTCTTTCCATTAGATTTAGATTCAAAGCTGTAGATATACTGCTGCACCCGGTTGCTATGATTTATCTGATATTGATTGCGCTGAAATCAATCTATGACACTTCCAGGGGGATAAGGGTAAATTGGAAGGGCAGGATATATGGCTCAGAAGAAAATAATTTAATACTTGTTAATGACAATTATAAATCTAAATTATGATAACTGTTCTATTTGATGAAGATAAAGTTTTTATAACATGGTTCAAAATTTCATTACCCTTATTGATATTTCCCCCGTCCTTCATACGCTGCCCATCTCTCTCAAAACCATCGGGTATTCCTCTCTCCTGAAATCCCCTCTGCTGCATATTCATTCCGGGAAGTAATGATACGGCACCCAGCGCCCCGGTAACAACAACCAGTATGGTTAAAATTATTGCAAGTACTTTTGCCCATCTGGGTTTCTTTTTAGCAAAAATAACCCAGAGAACTATAGAAATAATAAGCAGCCCTATAGCTATATAAAGGAAATATTGCAGGTATGGTAAAATTCTGAAAATCGTGAATATACCCCCGGGTCTGCCAAATTGCTGTTCCATCTGATACCTCCATGTATAAAAAGATAATAAATTTAGATAGTAGATAGAATTATATGAAAAAAAAATGAAGAAAATGTGGAGCTTATAATCAAAATGTCCATGGATTTTTACTCATATCTTAGCGACTCTATGGGATTCAGGCTGGCGGCACGCATTGCAGGGAATATTCCAAATATGAGCCCGATAATTGTAGAAAAAGAAATAGCCAGCACTATTGGATAGGCTGTTATTAGAGAGGTAAGATCCGTAAAGGTTTTTAATATCCATGATATCAGAAATGCAAACCCTACTCCAATAATTCCCCCGGTAAGACTTAGGACAATACTTTCAGTTATAAACTGAATAAGTATATCCCTTTTCTTGGCGCCTATTGCTTTCCTGATGCCAATTTCTCTTGTCCTTTCTGTGACTGAAACAAACATTATGTTCATAATCCCTATTCCTCCAACCAGAAGAGATATAGCTGCAATGCCTCCAAGGGTAACCGAAATGGTTTCTGAGATAGAGGAAGCCATCTCCAGCAGCTGGGTGGAGCTGCTTACTGTAAAATCATTGAATCCGTCTGGAATTATTTGATGCTGCTCTCTTAATATGGCAGTAATTTCTTCTGTTGCCCGATCTATCAGTTCCTCGCTCTTTACCTTTACTATTATGCTGTCTATAGTATTTGTGCCTGTGAGTTTATTCTGGGCTGTAGTAATTGGTATATACACGCTATTATCGGGGTCGGCTCCGAAAGTGGCCGTACCAATAGACTCCAGTACCCCGATTACGATAAAATTCTGTCCATTTATTTTTATTGTTTCACCTACAGGATTAATCATTCCAAAATAGTCATCCACTATGGTATCGCCTATAACTGCAGCATTGGATAAATTTGATATATCGTTGCCGGTAAATAAACTCCCGTCTGCGACTTCATATCCCATAACTGAAAAATATTCTTCAGTTGTCCCCGTTATACCTGTCTGGCCGCTCCAGCTTAAGTATGATATGGTAGAGTTCATACCGGAGCTTACGGTTGCTATTGCTTCATTTATTAATGAAGATTCTGCTTTTAGTGCTCTGGCATCCTCAAGGTAGAGTTCACCGGCTACCGTTTCCTCCTCGGAACCCATGCTGAACATGTCGCCCCCGTACCTTTCTCCGCCTCCATGCCCTCCAGGTCCCATTGAAGTATCTCTTGCGGGAGAAACAGTCAGAATATTGGTTCCAACGCTCTGCATGTTTTCAGTGATGGTCGCTTCTGTACCAGCCCCGACTGAAATTACTGCAACCACTGCGCCAACACCTATTATGATGCCCAGCATGGTAAGAAAAGCCCTCAGTTTATTTAAAAATAGCGAATTAAATGCAATCTTAATATTTTCAAGTATCCTTCTCATTTTTTTTCCTTCTATTAGAATTCATTTTTTATACCGAAATTCTGCTAATTATTCCTTCTGTCAGGAATTTTATTTATTTACTCCGGAATTATTCATCTTATCCTCCAATCCGGGCATTTTATTTAGTTTCGCTATAGCGTCAACAGGAGAGTCTACTATCTCTTCATTTGTTATGATGCCGTCTTTTAGATATATAATCCTGCTGGTATGCATGGCTATTTCAAGTTCGTGTGTAACAAGTATTATGGTCTTTCCTTCCCTGTTTAATTTCTGGAATATGGCAATAATTTCCTCCCCGGTTCTTGAATCCAGGTTACCTGTCGGCTCATCGGCAAGTATGAGAGAGGGGTTATTTACCAGGGCTCTTGCAATAGCAACTCTCTGTCTCTGGCCGCCTGAAAGCTCAGAGGGCCTGTGCTTTTTCCAGTCTGTTAGTCCTACCGAATCAACCACTTTATCTATAAGTGTCCTTCTGATTCGTATCGGGGCTGATTTGGAGTAAATCAGTGGCAGTTCTATGTTCCCTGTAATATTTGACCTTGGAAGAAGATTGAAAGTCTGGAAAACGAAGCCTATCTTTTTATTACGTATCTCTGCAAGCCGGTCATCTTTTAGCTTGCTTACATCTTCATCCTCAATTACATACGAACCGGAAGTAGGGGTATCAAGGCATCCTATAATATTCATAAGTGTGGACTTTCCCGAACCTGAAGGTCCCATTATGGAAACGAACTCTCCTTTTCTTATTTCCAGTTCCAATCCTCTCAGTGCAAAAAGTTTAAAATCTCCGATTTTGTATATTTTCAAAATTTTTTTCATATCTATTATTTTGTCACTCATTTAAAACTCCCAAAAATTTATTTTTTTCTACCTTAAATTTATCATCTTGAAGTAGCTATGATATCGCCTTTACTTAATCCTGAAATTACTTCTATATAATAATAATTATTAACACCTGTTGTGATTTTGGTTTTTATTACATTTTGGGCTCTTTCCTCTTCTTCGCTCTTACCTAATACAATTACATCTACATAACTTTCCCCTTCTTCCTCATATACTGCCTGGATGGGTACATAGAGTACGTCTTCTGCCATAATATCTACTATATAAATATTGGCCGACATTCCGTAAAGTATTTCCAGGTCTGATTCATTTTTAAAACTTATGGTAGTCTCATAGTAAACTATATTGCTCTCTTCACTGCCTACGGGAATTATTTTTTCTACGTTTCCTGTAAGTGTAATATCAGGGTAAGCATCCAGCGTAACATTTGATTCCTGGCCGACGGATATTTTAACTATATCGCTTTCACTGACCATAGCTTTTATTATGAAATCATTACTGATAATTGAAATGGAGCCACCTTCATTTATCTCCCCTCCGGTCGTAAAATCAGTTGAAACAACTACACCATCATAGGGAGCGTGTACTGTATATTCCCCCAGATCTTCTTTTGCATTTTCGTACTCTTTATTCGCAAGTTCCAACTGTATTTCTGTCTGCTTCAGATTTTCAGCGGCCTGCGTCATTGCCTTTTCTGCAGACTGCAGACTGGATAGATTTGACCAGTATGTAGAAGACTGGCTCATAAGTGCACTTTCATATGAAGATTCTGATTGTAACTTTGTTGATTCTTCTGAAAGCTCTGCCGATTCCACTTTTTCTTCAGCCGATTCTACATTCGACTCATACTGTGCAAGCTGCATGTCAGTTGTAAGGGGGCCATCTTCGTACATTTCCAGTAATTCTTCTGCTTCTTCAAGAGCTCGCTCTGCACTCTCTACAGATGCATCTGCACTTTCCATTGAAATTTGAAGAGATTTGAGGGCATTTTCGGTAGATTCTGCTGCCTTCTGTTCATTAATCTGAGCCTGTTGTATTGCAATATGATTGGAGTCCAGGGCACTCTGGTAACTTAGTTTTGCAAGCTTAAGGGAGCTTTCAGACATTTCTAAATTCTTTTCTATTTCAAACAGACTGTCCTTTTTTTCACTATCATCAATTTGTACCAGAAGCTCTTCTTCTTTAAAAGCGTCCCCTGCTTCTAAGGCTCCCAGTACCTCTCCTGAAACTCGTAGATTGTAGGTGGTGTAATTTTTGGAATCAACAGAACCGGTTACGGATATTTCCTGTGAAATATCACCCATTGATACCTGAAAAGTCTGTGATTCTTCCTGAGTTGCACCTGATGTATCATTAGAAGCTCTTCCTCCCATTAATCCACCCATGCAGGATGTAAGGGTCAGCATAGTGCCGGTTACCATAACAACTGCTGCAACTGTTATTAAAATCCCTCTTCTTTTTCTTTCCGCCCTGTCTGTCATATTTAATTGCGCTCTTATTTTACCGGATATCCCGGCTTGCATTTTTTTTAATATATTATCTGTGGCCATTGAATTTTCTCCCTGTTTTTTATTTTTTATGAAATGTATCATAGCAACTAAAAATGAGGAAAATCTGGAGATCTGAAGGTTTATAATTAATGAAAAATATCTTACTGATTTTTTTAGCATCTTTGATACCGCAAATTATTAGAATGCAGCTTTATTTAGTTGCAGAATTATTCTAAAATATATCCTTATCAAGTATTTAATCCCGGAAAAGGGAATCCATGGATTCTTCACAGATAATTGAACTGCTTGCAAGATACGGGTATCCAGTAATATTTCTGCTGGTTTTAATAGAAGGGCCCCTGGTTATGATTATTTCATCTTTTCTTGCAGCGTCGGGATATCTGAATATTTTTATTCTTTATCCCCTGATCGTAGTTGCGGACCTTTTTGCAGATATTTTATGGTACTGTGTCGGATATCTGGGAAGGAAAAATATCGTTAACCACAGTAGCAGATTTTTAGGCCTTACTCCGGATAAGCTTGCCTGTTTTGAAGAATTAAATAATAAATTTAAAAATCATCAGGGTAAAATCCTATTTACGGCAAAAATTACCCATATAATAGGATTCCCTTTTCTTATTGCGGCCGGAGTTTTCCGTGTAGATATAAAGAAGTTTATATGGTTCAATTTTCTGGCAACAATTCCCAAAGTTATGTTTTTTATGCTCCTTGGATATTTTTTCGGAGAGGCAAGCGAACTTATTGGAAAGTACCTCGGATACAGCACTCTTATCGGAACACTGGTATTAATTTTATCTATAGCTGTATACTTCTTAATCCAGAGATTTACAAGAAAGTTTTTTAAACGATATGAACCGTAAGTTAAAAATATTATTTGCCCTTGAAAGCTATCCCCCTGAAATTACGGGATCCGGAATAGCAACCATTCATCTGGTCAGGGGGCTGGCCAGAAGGAGGCATAAAATTGCGGTTGTTTGCCCCGGGAAAAAACTTAAAGGCAGGAAAACCGATGAGGATGGTATCAGTGTATACAGAATAAGCTCGCTTCCGGTTTTATTCCACAGGGAATTCAGGTTTTCTCCATTTGCTCCCCTGAGCCTGAGGAAATTTTTTGACAACTTTGACCCTGATGTAGTTCATATAGCGGATCATTTATTTACGGCAAGGGCAGCAGCGGTGTTTGCAATAAAAAAGAATATTAAAATAGTGGGGACCAATCATTTTACACCTTATAACTGGATGTATAATTTAAATTTAAGGGAAGGTACCCTTTTATATATGATGATGGAAAAAATACTATGGAGTTATTTCTCGGGACTATTTAACAAAATAGATATTGTAACTGTCCCCACCCTATATGCCAGAAGAATAATTAAAAATTCAGGAGTAAAAAACCCTGTGAAAGTTATCTCAAACGGTCTTGAACTAAAAGAATTTATAAAACCTGAATCCGGCGATAAGGTCTTATCAAAATATAAAATTGGCAGGGGTAAATTAAATTTCCTTTCTGCCGGCAGGCTTGATAAGGAAAAAAGAACCGACCTTCTCCTGAGTGCTCTTAGCCGGATAAAAGATAAAATTGATTTTCAATTTATAATAACCGGAAGAGGAAAGGAAAAAGAAAAGCTGGAAGAAATAACCCATGAGAGAGGTCTTTCCGGTCAGGTTGTATTTACTGATTTTGTCAGCAACCGGGATTTAAAGAATCTTTACCATGCCAGTGATATTTTTCTCAGCGCCAGCGAAGTGGAGTTGCAGGGGTTATCTATCATGGAAGCAATGGCGTGTGGATTACCGGTTATTGCGGCAAGGTCTATGGCCGTGCCAGAGCTGGTAAAAGATGGTATAAATGGCTATCTTTTTGAACCGGGTAATGAAAAGGACGCTGCTTCTAAAATCCTCAGGCTGGCATTAAATAAAAAACTACGGGATAAGATGTCAGAAAATAGCCGGGAGCTCATAAGCAAACATGATATTGAGAGAACCTTAGACCGGTTTGAAAAAATCTATTACCGGTCTTTACTTTAAAAGGCTAAATATTAATCTTATATACCCTCCAGGTAAACGCAACTTTACCCAGTCTGAAAATGGGATTTATAATATCAAAATTTATATCGGCCAGCTGTGAACCCGAGGCGAAGCGAAACCCATGGTTAACCGCACTCTTACTGATGGTGTTGAATATTCTGGATTCTATGCCTGCTTTTCTAAAATTTTTTTCCACTCCCAGCAGTAGAATTCTTAATCTGGTAAAACTTTTTGTTTTAAGTCTCATTTTGATCTGGTTATAAATTTTAATGTCCCGGCTTAAATCCCTGGGGTTAAGAAAAAGCTCGGAAGGCATGTACGGCCAGGTTTTATCAAAATTATAGATTACTTCATTTATATCGGGTATATTTATAGATAAACCTATGGGCTTATTATCCAGTTCTATTAAAAAAATTAGCCCCTCCATAGACACGTCTTTGATAGCCATGGCCAGGTAGTTGAATTCTTTATCTGTCAGTCTGACCTGCTGGGGGTGATTCTCACTCTCCCACAGGTCATTGTAAAGTTTTTTAATCTTTTCGATATCATTTTTATAATGTTTAAAATTTACTTTTCTTATTTTTACCTTACCCAGAATGCCCGGTCTCCTGTTTGAAACTTTATCCAGGACTTTTTCAATCCGTTCCATATACTTACTGGAAAGAGTTTCATCAGTGACCACGCTGTACCAGTCGTTTTCATCGGTCAATCCATATCCTTCAAAAAAGTCCCTGTAGTAAGGCGCGTTGTAGGGTTCCATAAAATAGGGCTTGTTTTCAAATCCATTTACAAGCAGTCCAATTTCTCCTCCCGCGTTAAATTTTGCAGGACCTATAATCTTTCTGCATCCATTGGCCTTTAGGTAGTCTACAGCTCCGTCAATAAGCATTTCTGCAACATGCCTGTTTTCAATTGATTCGAACAGCCCAAACCAGCCAATGTTATCCCCGTATTTCAGGTTATATGTATAATTAATAAAAGACAGTATCCTCCCCACAGGTCTGTTATTGTCACAGGCAATAAAAAATTTAATCTGAGCATGGTCAAAAAAAGGATTTCTACCTATAATCCCGGGTATGGTAATATTCGTAGGATTAAGATACTCAATTTCCTGAATGAACAGGGGGTGAATATTATTTGACTGGCTGCTTTTGTACCAGTCTATATAATAGGGAACAATTACAAATTCTTTCAACCTGTTTAGGTTTAAACTATTAAAAGAATCTGGCTTATATTCCCCGATTACCCTCAGGCTATATTTATGCATATATAATATATATTAACTTATAATGCTACTTTTGTTGTAAATAACAATATTATAGAGAATATCCAGATAGTTAACAATTTTTTATTAAAACTATTTATCTTTTTAAAAATAGCTTCGGGTAAAAAGCGAAAGTAGTAAGTTCAGTAGATATGAGGAGCGTTAGCCATAAAGAATTATCAGCTGTTTAAATTTGTTCCAGATATTTAAAACAAACCCTGGAAGTTTTTCAGTCTGGCCTGTTTCTCTTACCGTTTTTATATCTGACGTGTAGTTTAAATCAATAATTTCATCTAAATCTATTACCGCTAAAATGTGATGTTTTTCAATAATCTTTTCGGTATCCAGCAGGTCTTCAATATTATTTATATTTATACCAATACTACTGGTGATTTTTTCTTTTTTAACTTTTAATATTTTTTCCAGCAAATAATCAATTTTAATAATAATGCTGTCATGATCTTCTACCGGGTTGATTTGTTTACTATTGGATTTGACTTGTTTAACCGGGTTTTTGTTTGACTCTCCGGTGTCCCCGACCTTTTTATCCTTTATATTTATCGTGTAATTTTTACCCGCTAAAACACTATTATTTTGTCTGGATATATATTTAGAGATGTATTGAATAAACCCGTTACTTATGTTATCCAGCCAGACATTTGTATTTTTTTTCTTTTTATTTTTATTATCCTTATCTTCTTTATCTATATTTATATTAATTTTGGGTTCTGTATCTCCGTTAAACTGTACATCTGTATTAACTACAGGTTTATCCTTATAGTTAAGCTGTATATTTACGTTTACTTCAGGTTTATTGTCTTTGTCTTCGGCATAAGAAAATTTTGGTAAATTAAATAATATCAGTGTAAATACAGCCATATACACAAATATTAAAAATAAAACTTTCAATATTCTGTTTAAACGGATTTCTGACATTTATAATTTACCTCCGACTTGATAATATTATTTGCCTGTGCAACCTAAAATAAAATTAACATACTTATTCTTTTACCAGTAATTGATTCATAAAAGTATCTACAAGAGCAGGGTCAAACTGAGAACCCCTGCATCTTTTTAATTCTTCTATAGCCATTTCCCTGGTCAGGGCTTTTCTGTACGGTCTATCGCTTGTCATAGCATCATAAGCATCAACGATAGATATTATCCTTGACTCCAGGGGTATTTTTTCACCGGCCAGGCCCCGGGGATAGCCTTTTCCATCCCATCTTTCATGATGATGCAAAATGGATTTTGCTATGTATACCAGGTCAGGGGATGACAATGCTATCCTGTAACCAATTTCAGAGTGTTTTCTCATGATTTTCCATTCCTTTTTGTTAAGTTTGCCGGGTTTAAGGATAATACTATCAGGAATACCAATCTTTCCAATATCATGTAGAGTGGATAACAGGCTTAATTTATCAAGTTTAGTACCGGGGAGATTAAGGATATCACCGAAAAGCAGGCTGTACTTTTCTATTCTTTTTGTGTGCTCCTCGGTTTCATAATACCTTTCTTCAAGAGCTTTGCTCAGTGAAGATATAATTAAATTCCGCACGCTCTGATTCTCTATGAGCTTATGTCCGTACATCCTGTCCTCTGCTTCAATTAATAACTTATCAGTATTATTATAGGGTTTTTCCGTAGTAATGATTCCTGTAGATATACTTATATGCATGGTTTCTGTGCTGTGCTCGCGGCATTTTTTATGAACCCTGTTTACTATTTCCACGGTGGTGGAATATGAAGTTTTGGGTAGTAAGATACTAAATTCGTCTCCTCCCCACCTGGCCACAATGTCTTCCTCTCTAAAGCATGCTTTTAATATATTTGCAACTTTTTTAATAAGTTTATCTCCATATATATGACCAAAAGTGTCATTTATTAGCTTTAGTCCATTTAAATCACCAAGCACAAGACTTAAAGGCATCTGTCTCTGGGCGTTTAGTCTTTTTAACTCAATATCAAAAAAAGCTCTATTGTAAACACCGGTTAATTTATCATAAAAGCTTAAATATTTTATATCCTCTTCCGCTTTTCTTATTTCAGTTATATCCCTTAATACGATTACCTTACCCAGGGATTTGCCACTGTTAGTTTTTAAATCTGTTTGTCTGGTATTAAAAAAACACGTGCTTCCGCTATTACCTATTTTTAAATCTTTATTTTCCAGGAGATTGTCAGGGTTACCATTCATATCAGATATTAAATAATCAAGAGGTTTACCGGCCACTTTATTTATAGAGGTCTGGAATATTTTCTGGGAAGCAGAATTTAATTTTAGAATACTGCCTTTTCCATCTGTAAGTATCACCCCGTCATCCATATTCTCAAAGATGGTTTCAAATGCTGCGGGCATAATTTCCTTTATGCTGGTCTTATTAAGAAAGAAAATGATAGAAATGGTACAGATAGAGATTATTATGGGATTTTCATCTATATAAGGGAAAGGGTTAAAACCCACAAATTTTATTATAGTAATTAGCCAGGGGATTGATATATAAGGTATTAAGAAAAACTTTTTCCAGCGATTCTGTCCATCAGGTTTTGAAAATAGCTTTATTGTATTTACCAGGACAACAAATATCCCGGTTAAAATAAGCAGTCCGCTGTAGATAATAGATATAAAATGTAATATGTTATATTGTTTAACAATTAAACTAAATGAATCAAATAAGACAATCTTCGCATCGACCCAGACTAATTTATGCAACTCATTGGTCAGTGCTAAAAAAAGAGTGACAGCGGGGATAATACTAATGGGGATAAGGTATCTTAATTTGAAAATCTTATTAAAGTCAACATATCTGGCTGCCAACAGGAATAAGCCCAGCGGTAGCAGAATAGAACTGCCATATTGAATCTTATCAAAAAGTACTTTTAGATAATTTATTGAGGTAATCTGTTCAAGTATATAAGCTGTCATCCAAATTATTGAGAGAATCATTATCCAGGTGCCGATAATGTCCTGAATGCCTTTTTTATTTATCCAGATACAAAAAGTTCCGAGAAAGGTTATCAGGACTATTGCTGCTATCGGAACAATAAAATTTATGTTATGCAACATTATTTAAAATAATCCTTTTTAAAATGATTTAATTCATGGCTTCGTTTTGGCTATATATTAATTAATTTATCAATAAAAAACCGGCTTAATTAGCCGGTTACGCTATTTGCTCCATTTTCCTCAAGCGTCCAAATCCAAGGAAAACTTCATTGCTTCTAATAATATATTTTAAGTAAATTTAAACCATAAAAAAGTAAATGTCAATAGTTATTTTAATTGATTTAAAAAACATAGTATATATATAATTATATATACATATATTTCTAAAATTTTCTAAAATAAGTCTAAAAATTTTATTAATATTTAACTAAATTTAAAATTTATAAGTAATTAATAGCATAGTGATCAGGTATTTACACTGTACAGTTGAGGGTAAAAGATTGATATGATTAAGAAAAGCAATGTCAGGTGCATAAGGTGTAATATATTATTTTCTGTATAAATTAGAAATAATATTATGGTAAAATAAAATCAATGTAATAGATAATAAGAGGTGAGAAATGCCTGAAATTAAAGATGAGTTTATGGCGTTAAGAACCGGTAGGTTGAGCAGGGAAGAAGTTCAGCTAATATTCGATATGCTGCCTGTTGATATAACTTTTGTCGGGAAGGATGATGATGTAAGATATTTCAATAAATTGGAAAGCAGGATATTCAAACGGGCTCCATCGGTAATAGGCCTGAAGGTGCAAAACTGCCATCCAAAAAAAAGTATAGATAAGGTACAGCAGATTCTTGATGAATTCAGAGCCGGGAAAAGGGAAGTGGCTGAATTCTGGATTAATCTAAAAGGCCGTATGGTTCACATAAGATATTTTCCAATTTATGATAGCCGGGGGGAGTACACAGGATGCCTGGAAGTTACCCAGGATATAACTGATATAAAAAAGATTAAGGGAGAAAAGAGGCTTCTTTAAAGAATCTCTTATTTATATTAAAAACTCTTAAATTATTTTATAATGAAATAAATATTAAAAGTATACTTGATAGCTGGAGTAATTAATAATAATCTTTATCTTTTACTTTATAGGAGAACTATGGGATAAAGATATAAGTTGTAAGATTACCGGACCGCGTATTATTTTTGAGAGGTGGTTTAAATGAAATTTACTCTGAAAAATAAAACTCTGCTGCTACTTGTTGCAGTAAGTCTGATTATAATTATTCTTACAGGTACGGTCCTCGCATTTCATCTGAGAAACAGCATGTTCCAGATAATACGTAAAGATTATGAGAATCAACTCCAGCATATAGATTTCGCAGTTTATAATTTCTTCAGTGAAGTAGAAAGTAATGTAGAAACGCTGGCATCATTAGAGATAGTTAGAACAAGGGATGACAGTGAATTTACCAGTTTTCTGGATGCTGATAAAGAAAGGTTTCAGTATAATATTGGGACTACAGAACAGGAAATAATAGATATTTTTAATAGTTACAGAATTACTCATCACTATGTTAATTCTGTTTATATGGGCAGAGAAAATGGTAGTTTTGTAAGATCACACAGAAGAGCTGAATCAACAAAGTATGATCCAAGAGAAAGACCCTGGTATATTATTGCAAAGGAAAATCCCGATGAAGTTGTAATGACAGAGCCATACCGGTCGGTAACCACGCCTGATATTAATATTGGAGTAGAAAAAGCGCTGGTGGATGAGAATGGGGTGGTTTTTGGTGTGGTAGGCATAGACATTACACTGGAGAATCTTACTGATTATATTTATGATATAGAAGTAGGAGAAAAAGGATGGGCTATTTTAACCAATGAGTCCGGTACTATACTCGTGAGCCGTAATAAGGAAGACCAATTAAAGAATATTTCAGATTTTAAACAGGAAAATTTTAATAAATTTTTAGAACGGCTCAATGGATACACAGTTTTTGAGCAGAATTCAGAGGAGTATTATCTTTTCTTTAGAACTTCACCAGAGCTGGGATGGAAAATAGGCCTGGTCATTACGGTTAATGAGATAAATGAGGAAGTTTGGGTCTTCATATACAGTAATATTTTGATATTGTTTTTCTCTTTGTTTATTCTCGGTTTTCTGATTCTTATAGGACTGCAAAAATTTGTATTAAATCCCATAAAGAAGCTAAGTGACAGCACAGGGTTAATTGCGAAAACAGGCAATCTGGAACACTCAATTGAAATAGAATCCCGTGATGAAATCGGTGACCTTACATGGTCTTTTAACCAGATGATGAAGAGTATTAATAAATCAAATAAAGCTCTCAAAGATTCTGAGAGAGCACTTCGAAGACTCAATGATGAGCTGGAGGTAAAGGTTGAAAAAAGGACAGAAGACCTGGCCCGGGCAAACGCCAGGCTTAAAGAGCTGGACCGTTTAAAAAGTATGTTTATTGCCAGCATGAGCCATGAATTAAGAACACCTCTTAATTCTATAATCGGCTTTACAGGTTTGATTTTGATGGGCATGGCCGGGAAAATTAACAATGAACAGAAAAAGCAGCTTTTAATGGTAAAAAGCAGTGCAAATCATTTACTGGGGCTTATAACCGATGTAATAGATGTAAGCAAAATTGAAGCGGACCAGATAGACCTTTCAATTGAGAATTTTGACCTGATTGAAATTATAGAGGAAATAAAGGATTCATTCAAAATTCTGGCAGAAGAAAAAGACCTCAGCCTGGTTATAGATGCTCCGGACAATCTTATGATAAAAAGTGACAGCCGTAGAGTTAAGCAGATTATAATGAATTTTGTAAGTAATGCTGTTAAATTTACCGATAAAGGTGAAATAAAAATACAAGCTGCAAGGAAAAAAGAAAAAATAAAAATAACTGTATCCGATACCGGAATTGGTATAAAGAAAGAGGATATGAAAAAATTATTTAAACAGTTCAGCAGGATATACAGCGGGGGAGCACCAAAAGTGGAGGGTACCGGTCTCGGGCTCTATCTGTCAAAAAAGATGGTAGCTCTTTTAAAGGGAAAAATTAGAGTAGAAAGTGTTTATGGAAAGGGCAGCAAATTTACTCTGGAGTTACTGTTAAAATATAATGGGGAATAAAATGAAAAGAATTCTTGTAGTGGAAGATAACGAAAAAAACATGTATCTAATTAGTTTTCTTCTGGAAAGCAGCAATTATGAAGTGATAAAAGCTGTTAGGGGGGAGGAAGGAGTAAAGGCTGCTATAAAAGAAAAACCAGATTTAATTTTAATGGATATCCAGCTCCCTGATATTGACGGCCTGGAAGCAACGAAAAGAATAAGAAAATCAAAACCAGGGAAAGAAATTCCCATAATTGCAGTAACATCATATGCAATGAGCGGTGATAGAGAAAAATTGATAAAGGGAGGATGCACCGGGTACATTGAGAAACCTATAAATATTGAAACTTTTCTGTCGGAAATTAAAAAGTATTTATAAATAAAAATAATGGACTAAAATTAATTAAAGCCAGCGATTTATCAGGTGGGGATAAAAATGAAAGTTTTAATAGTAGATGACAGTGTTGAAAGCCTGTATTTACTTAATAGTCTCCTGACCGGAAGCGGTCATAAAACTTTGACTGCAGAAAATGGTCTGGAAGCGCTTGGAAAACTAAAAGATAGTATGGTTGATATTATAGTATCCGATATACTGATGCCAAAAATGGATGGATTTCAATTATGCAGGGCCTGTAAGAAAGATAAAAGGTTAAGAAAAATCCCTTTTTTATTTTACACCGCGACCTATAAAAGGAAACAGGATGAAGAATTTGCGCTAAGCCTGGGGGCGGAGAGATTTATAATAAAACCCCAGGAACCCGGGGTATTGCTAGAAATTCTGGAAGAAGTTATGAGCGAGAGTGAAAAGAAAAAGTCCCGAACGGGTCTGGCGAAGCCACTGGAGGAGGATTCATATCTCGCTGAGCATAATAGGAGGGTCATAAAAAAATTAGGGGACAAAATAATAAGTCTGGATAAAGAAATCGCCAGACGAAAGAAGACCGAGGATGAGCTTTATAAAATGGTAAGAAAACTGGACTGTCTCTATTCTATAGCCAATCTGGCAATTCAAACAGGTATGTCGATGGATAAGATATTTAAACAATCAGTAAAAAATATATGCGAGGGGATGGAATGTCCCCGGGTAGTCTGCAGCAGGATATTATTTGATAAAAGGGATGTTAGAACAGAAAATTTTAAGGAAACGGAGTGGAAAGAATTTAAGGATATTAAAGTTGAAGGTAAGAGAAGGGGGGCAATAGAAATATATTATACCAGGAAGAGATTTAAAAACCGAAAGAGCCAGTTTTCAAAAGAAGAAAAAAAATTGCTGAGTGGTGTTTCCGAAATGTTAAGGGTATTTATAGAACGAGAGCTGTCTATGGAAAAACTGATTGGAAGTTATAATAAAATAAATACAATGCTGGGCTGCATAACAAATACCCTTGCTTATATCGTGGAAGCAAGAGATCCATATACTTCCGGCCATCAAAAGAAAGTGGCAAAACTGGCAACTGCTATTGCGGAGAAGCTTGGTCTGGATAAAGAAAGGATAGAAGCCATAAATACGGCATCATTAATTCATGATATCGGAAAAATAAAAGTTCCTGTTTCTATATTAACAAAGCCTGGAAAATTATCTGATTTAGAATTTGAGATGATAAAAATTCATCCCGAGGTGGGATATGAAATATTAAAGAACATAGAATTTCCTTACCCGATTGCAAAAATTGTGGCCCAGCATCATGAGAAAATCGACGGTTCAGGGTATCCAAAGGGATTAAAAAGCAAAGACATATCTATAGAAGCTAAAGTAATTGCGGTTGCTGATTCAATGGAGGCAATGATATCTGACAGACCATACAGGCCGGGTCTGGGATTAAATAAAGCAATTCAGGAAATGAAAAGTAGCAGGGGCAAATTATATGATTCAAGGGTTGTAGACGTCTGTATAAAATTAATTAAGAAAAAAAGTTTCAGAGAAGGCCTGGATAAATAATATATGATAGAGAGGGCTTTTAATCATTCTATAATATATTAACTATAAACTGGTGTTATTAAAATCAAAGAGGAATTACTGAAAACTTACTTTTTCTGTATCCTGTACTATTGCTATCCAGGTTGAACCTCCATTAAGTGAGACCGTGTTACCGTTGCTGTCTTTAAAAATAAAAGGTTCATAAGCGCTGCCTCGCTGCCAGCTGCCGGGAATAGCTCTACCGTCAAGGAAAATATAAGCGGTCCCGGTGCCCGTAGTTCTTACATTCATGTGGCCGTATCTGTCAAGGGGTCCTTCAATATCAGAAACCATTACTATAACATTCTTTGCCGTAATCTGTTTGCCTGTATCGTAATCCCTATGAGCGCTGCCTCCCATATACCTCAGATAATAATTTCCACTTTTATTATAAATATAATTTAAATCAAAACCTTTTGGTGAATATGCATGGGTGGAAAAATCAACATGGATATTTGAAACGCTACCCCTGGCTGATACCGGAGCTTCACCCTTATAAAGAAATGGTATTCCATTACCTTCAACAGGGTAACCCACCTGGCTGGCTTTTTCCCTTAGTTTTGCTACTGACATAAAGGCGGTATGCTCCTGGATGGAGCTTCTGTTCCAGTCTCTCCAGTAAGGGGCTATTCCGGTAATGGAGCTGCACCCTGAGCTGTCCGACATTGCGCTCATAGCATAAAGTCCCATATTTTCTATTACTTTATAGCAATCCGGATAAGTTCCAAAGAAAGCATATATGGGATTGAATCCTCCTGCAATTTCTGCATAATATGGCCTGGCACTTCTTACCGGCCCGACCACTGGAGCGTCATTTGAATTGAAGATTGCAACAAACCTGGTGATGCCGTACTCATCTACCACCTCAAACACCACATCGGCAAGAATCAATCCTGACTGTGGTCTGGCAGCGAAGCTATTTTCAACCATTACAGCGACGGGCCTTGTGCCTGTTCCCAGCAAAGGCCGGTAATCTGTTGTCCGGAATTCACCGGGTTCCTGGATTGCCCATCCTGAAAGAGAAATTACACCAATTAATACTGTTATAAGGCTCAATGCGATTAAAAATGGCCCGTATTTATTTGTTTTTTGTTTCATTGCATCCTTCTTTTATTTATTTGGTTAGGTATTTTATGTAAGATTATACTTTATCAAGAGCTGATATTAAAGAAATATTTCTATTAAAAATAAAAACTTTTACCAGAATATTTAAAGAAGGTATATAAATCTGACAGAGTAAAAATGGGTTGATTAAAATGAGCTCTAATAAATTCTGGGGGTAAAATTAAACAGTAGATGGTATTCTGAATAATAATAAGCTATTCTGTTTATTGATAATCATTTATGCTATATGATTTAAAATTAATATGAAAAATCTTTCCAGTAATAAAGTGGATAGTGTTTCAAATATCAGGCTTGCTTTTTTTCTTAACCTCGGGTTTGTTATCATTGAAATAATTGGCGGGTTATGGACAAATAGTATAGCCATCATCTCAGATGCCCTGCACGATTTAGGAGATAGCTTTTCTCTTGGATTGTCCTGGGGCCTGGAAAAGTATTCAAGAAAGAAAAGGGATGGGAGATATTCATTCGGGTACGGAAGATATTCCCTGCTGGCGGCATTGATTAATGGCTTAATATTGATGGCAGGTTCAGTCTATATATTATCTGAAGCGGTCCCGAGGTTATTTAAACCCGAGCAGATAAATGCGAGGGGAATGTTATTGCTTGCGGTAGGAGGAATTGTTGTAAATGGGATTGCTGCATTCAGGGTAAAGAAGGGGAAATCATTAAACGAAAGAATTATAGCCCTGCACCTTTTTGAGGATGTTCTCGGGTGGCTGGCAGTTTTGATAGTGAGTATTGTAATGATTTTTAAGTATATTCCTTTACTGGACCCCATACTATCAATATTATTTATAGTTTATATTGTATATAAAGTCATTATTAATCTTAAAAAAACATTTTCTATTTTATTACAGGCAGTACCAGAAGGAATAAGTATAGATGAGGTTGAGGAAAAACTTTTAAAGATAGAAAATGTTGTAAATCTCCATCACATACATGTCTGGTCAATGGATAGTTTAAATAATGTGCTGACCGCTCATATAGTTGTAAAGGATAATACAACCAGTGGTGAAATTAAAGAAATAAAAAGAAAAGCAAAAGAGATTATAGAATCAATAAATATCAATCATTCAACTATAGAAATTGAACATGAGAGCGATTTATGTAAGATGAGAGATAACGAATGCTTCTAAGTGTCGCTGTGGAAAACCCTGTAATCACCCCGAAGATAATACTGCACCCTCTCGCCGATACTGACTGAATGGTCCCCGACTCTTTCAAGATATCTTGCTACCAGGGAGATATCCGCAATAATTTTTATATTTTCTTTTTTATTGAATTTAGAGCAATACAATTTTTGGATAATCGTTTTTTGTATTTTATCTATATCGTCATCTATCCTATCAATATTGGAGGCAAGTTTGAAATCGCTTTTATCAAAAGCAAGAGTGGCTTTATCAATAATCGTCTTTGCCAGTTCAAGCATTTCCAGTAGCAGATTTTTCATATCGCTATCTAAATATTGTGTACTCAATCTGGACAGGCTTTTAGCGATCTTGGCAATATTTACAGAAAGGTCGCCAATCCGCTCCAGGTGGATTATTATGTTGTTAACGGAGTGAATATATCTTAAATCTTTTGCAAAAGGCTGGTACTCTGCCTGCAGTATGACACATTTTTCTTCAATAGAAATTTCATAATCGTCTATCTTGTCGTCTGCATCTATTACTTTCTGGGCTAAAGTTGAATCTGCATCAATTAGTGCATTCACGGCATTAGATAACGAATCCCTGGCAAGGTTAGCCATTGACAGCACATTTTTAGAAATTTTATTTATATTTTTATAAAATGCTTTTCTCATATAGGTATGCCAGGTTTGTTAGCTATATTGTACTCTTCAATGTTTAATAAATTTCTTGAAATACCATAAAGCAAATCCCCTGTTCTTTCAAGGTGTAGAATAATATCTGCAAAGACAACTCCAGAAAGGGGGAGGCAGTCACCATTCTGAAGTCTTTTTAAATGGCTGGTCCTGATTTCTTTGACCAGCCGGTCTATATCTGATTCAATTTTTTCGCACTGTCTTAGCCTGGTTAAATCACTGCTTTCCATACCTGAGATCAGGGAATCAAAAAGATGATTGATTTTATCAAGTGTCAGTTCCAGTTCTTCAATAGCAATTTTACTAAAGGTCATTCTATTTTCTTCTTTTACCAGTATAAGGTAGAGTATGCTCTCAGCGTGGTCCCCGGCCCTTTCTGCATCGTAAGCAATATGAAGCAGGTTGGTTAATTTGTTGGATAGTCTCAGCCCAAGGGATTTCTGTGATACCCTGGTAAGATATCTTATTATATCTTCCGTAATACTGTCTACAGCTGTCTCTCTATCAAGTACTTTTTTTTCAATTAGAGTATCCTTTTTGTATAGTCTTTCAAATGAAAGGTTTATCATATCCCGGGTTATTTCTGTAATTCTCAGGAGCTCCTTCTTTGTCTGTTCCAGTGAAAGTGAGGGAGTGTTTATTAATCTATTATCCAGGTATAAGGCATTCTTGTGTATGGTTATATCCTTGCCGGGAATGAGCTTTAAAACTGTTTTTTCAAAGAAGCCAATAAGGGGGAAGAGGATTATGGTAGTAATTACATTAAAAGCGGTGTGAATATTGGCAATCTGATGGGCGACACTTTTTCCGGTCAGGTTTACAATGAAAGGTTCAAGCCTGAATCCATACAGGAGGATAACAAAAATTACGGTACCGAATATATTAAACATAAGATGTGAAAAAGCTGTTCTTCTGGCAGTAACAGTTGTCCCGATGCTGGATATCAGCGCTGTTGAACAGGTTCCTATATTATCTCCGATAAGTACCGGAATGGCTGCTTCAATGGGTATAAGCCCCTGGGCAGCGAGAGCTATAAGGAGGCCAATAGTAGCAGAGCTGCTCTGTAACAGTGTGGTAAGAATCAGTCCTGCTAAAATCCCCAGGAAAGGATTCCTGCTAAAAATTAAAAGAAAGTTTTTAAAAGCATCATTATCTCTCAGGGGCTCAAGCGCACTTTTCATTACAGTCATGCCAAGGAACAAAAGTCCCAGTCCGAGTATAGTCATTCCAATATTCTTATATCTCCGTCTTTTGCTTAAAAAATAGGTAAGGAAACCTATTATGATTAAAGGATAGGAAAGCATATCTATATTGAATGAGACTATCTGAGCAGTTACTGTAGTGCCAATATTGGCGCCCATTATTATCCCTATTGCCTGTCTTAAGGTTATCAGGCCGGCGTTTACAAAACCGACGGTCATTACAGATGTGGCGCTGCTGCTCTGTATGAGCATGGTGGTAAAAATCCCCACCAGAACAGTTGACCATGATTTTTTTGTAAGGGTATTTACGACTGTTTTTAATTTATTGGAGGTTACTTTCTGGAGGCTGCTACTGAGTCTGTTTATTCCGAAAATAAAAAGTGCTAATCCGCCCAGTACTTCTATAACCAATTTTAAATACATAGATTATATTAAATTGAATTTATTATGATCAACAATGATTATAATAGAATAAAATAAATTATTAAATATGAAAAGAATTAAATATTTTTTATCGAGGTTATTTTTTACCCGGGGTTAAATTAGAATCATTAAAAATTCTATAATAGGATTTTTCAGGTATTATATAAGTTCATCAATTTATTAATTGGTGATTGGTATTTTTTTCGGGTATAATACAATATTAACAGTTATATTTAAATAAAAATAAGCTTAGAATATATGAAAGTTTTTAGAGTCATTCTGCATAGTTTTATCCTTTCGATGGTAAATATAATCTCTATTCTTTTTGGTTTCGGAGTTTATCATTTTTTTATGGATTATAATCAGCTATCAATTCAGGTACCTGTTGGTGCTGTATTTTCCATTATAGTTTTTATTTCCTGGGTGATAATTCTAAAATATAAAGGTGTTTCATGGCTACTACTGGAGAGCAGGCTCGAGCCCCTTTTGATTTTATTATTATCTTTAGCCTGGTTGCCTGTAATATTCATTCCCCTTCATTACCTGACCCAGGGGTATCTTACCACCTTTGGGAATATATATGTTCACTGGATTTTTCAGATACCTGTTAATCTTATTATAGTTATAATTTTTTACTTTATAATGTTTACAGGGTCCACCAGGAAATAAAGAAACTGATTCAGTATAAAATATGAGTTCTACCGGGGGATTTTTACTTTTTCAGATTTATGCCGGTTTTAATCTTTAAATCTTTTTATAGAATATATCAGATCATTGCTTCTACTATAAATTTTATTCCGAGGTAGAATAAAAATATGCTGCAGGCAATAAGAATGGAGTTATATATTTTCTGGTTAAAAAACCTGCGCCCGCTGCTTATCAGAAATCCAATAGATAGATACCAGATAAAGTCTGCGCTGATGTGCCCCACATAAAAGAAAGAAACACCTGTTAAGTTGAATTCAACACTCTTTAAGAGAAATGCTGCTCCTATACTTAACCACCATATGAACCAGTAAGGGTTCACAAGACTGATAATAACACCTTTAAGAATAGCAGCACCGCCTGACCTACCGGTGATAGTTTTCTTTTTTAATGCTGATTTAAAATCCAGTGTAAATTTCTTCTTAAAAATTGAGACAATAATATCGATCCCTATGTATAAAAGGAAAGTTCCGCCCAGGATGCTGATTATTTTAGTAATTAGAGGATTATCCAGAAATTTTAATATTCCCAGAAAAAAGAATATCACTACAATTAATTCAAGTAAGGCGTGACCCAGAACAATAAAAAAAGAGATCCAGAACCCTTTTTTGGCCACGCTGCTTATAACCAGAGTAAGCATTGGTCCGGGAACCAGTGCGCCTGAGAAGGCCACTACCATGGACCCAAAAAAAATTTGGAAAATATCATTCATTTTTTTACCTGAAAAATCTTTATATTATACTTATAAGAATAGAATATCTTTTGGTTGTTCAGTCTGTTTCTTTTATAATTTTATTTTCCAGTATTCCTATTTTATCAATCTCACAGGTTACAGTGTCGCCTGGTTTTAGCAATTTTTTCTCTTTCATAAATATCCCCACCCCGGATGGTGTTCCTGTTGATATGAGATCTCCTGCTTCAAGGGTAATGGAACGGGAGATATAAGATATCAACTCGTATATCCCGAATATCATATCCAGTGTATTTCCATTTTGCCTGAGTTCACCATTTACGTAAGATTTTAAATTAAGGTTACAGGGGGATGATATTCTATCTTTTTTAACAATAACAGGTCCTATCGGTCCAAAAGTATCAAAACTTTTTGCACGGTACCACTGGGATTCATTTTTCTGTATGTCTCTTGCTGTAATGTCATTCATTATGGTGTAACCGTAAATATGTTCATATACTTTATCTTTAGTAACATTTTTTATTTTCTTCCCTATTACTACCGCCAGCTCAACTTCATAATCAAGTTGTCTTACTTCTGCAGGGTATATTATATTCTCTTCATTTTTTATAATGCAGCTGGTAGCTTTTGAGAAAAGAACCGGTTTTTCAGGGAAACGACCATCCTGTTCTTTTATGTGTGACCTGTAGTTCATTCCCACACATATTATTTTCCCCGGAATATAAGTATCAATATCTGGATTGAAAGACATATTTTCTCCCCCGTGTTAAATTCCAATCAGTACTTTATTCTAATTATTTTAGAATTTTTTAGAAAGACTTTTTTGATTTTAATTTCCAAATTAAATGACAAGGCTTAATAAATGCTTGACAAAGATAGAAAGTTTTGCTATTTTATGGTTTGAAATAATGAAACTTAATATTATTATATGAAATTTTCTTATGGTTGAAACACTTTTAAGATTTTTCAAAATAGTAGAATTATTAGAAAAAAGTGGTGAGCTAAGGCTCAAGGATATAGCTGATAGATTAGAGATAGACAAGAGCACCATACACAGATTTCTAAAAACGTTGTTAAGACATAATTATGTTAAGATGAACCCCACAAATAAGAAGTATAGCCTCGGATTAAAATTCTTAAATATTGCCACAGGAGTAATTGATTCTATGGATATCAGGAATATTGCACATCCCTATTTAATAAAGCTTGAGGAAATTACAGGTGAAACCATACATCTTACTACTTTTGATGGCAAGAGGGTAGTTTATATAGATAAAATTGAGAGCCCAAAACCCATAAGGATGTATTCAAGAATTGGTAATATAGCTCCTATTTACTGCACTGCAGCAGGCAAAGTCATTTTGGCTTTTCAGGATGATGAAGTTATAGAAAAGATAGTTAATGAGCTGGATTTTATTCCACGAACCGAAAAAACAATTACTGACAGGAAGATATTTATCAGGAGCCTGGAAGATGTAAGGGAGAAAGGATTTGCTGTAGATAATCTGGAAAATGAAGAGAATATAAACTGTATTGCTGCACCAATCAGAGATTACAGCAGAAAAGTCAGGTATGCTATAAGTATATCTGCCATAAAGGCAAGGATGAATTTATCGAAGTTATTCACTTTTAAAGACATTTTAATGGATACAGCTAACATAGTCTCTAAAGAGCTTGGATTTGTTGAAGATTAAATTTATGTATATAAAGTTATTTTTGGTGTGTTTTCCGTAAGCAATAAAAATACTATAAAAACACAGGAAATTGATTCAAAGCGAGGTGATGCTAATGAGGAATAAAGAGAGATTTGTTTATGAAGTCTAATATAATCTTATAGCTTAAAAAATTTATAGATTGTATTAGTGCTAAAACACAAACAAATCTCAAGTGAAATTTACCAGAGATGATTTCAAAAGTAAAGTATTATGGGGAGGTGATATAAAGCGTATTAGATTATTTTTTTAAGTTTGATAGCTTTCAACGAAAGGATTGATAAATGAAAAAAACAATATTATGGATAACAGTGTTAGTGTTAAGTATATCGATAGTTGCGACTTTCTCGCTTATAGGATGCAAGGAAGCAGAAGAAGCAGCTGAAGCAGTCGAAGAAGCTGTAGAAGAAGTCGAAGAAGAAGCAGAAGAGGCAGAAGAAGTAGTAGAAGAGGTTGAAGAAGAAGTAGAAAAGGTACCGGCAGGTACATATACCATGAAAGTAGGTCATTCGCATACAACCAGTGCACCAAGGCATATGTCTTTGCTGGTTTTTGAACAGCTGGTAGAAAAGAACTCGGAAGGTGCCATAGAGGTAGAATTGTATCCAGCAGGCCAGCTTGGAACTGAAGCCGAGATGCTTGAGCAGGTCCAAATGGGGACTATACAGGCAACCAGAGGCGGAAGCTTTGATGAGGTTGCAACAGAACTTTCAGTATACATGATGCCTTTCCTGTTTAATGAGCCAGCTCAGTTTACGGCAATTGCCAGTGGACCCATTGGTGATGAGATTGCTGCAGCAGCTCTGGAAGTAGGAATTTATATCCCGGCAACAGGAGATGCAGGTGGTCTGAGACAGTGGACTAACAATGTAAGACCTATTGAAAAACCGGAAGATATTGTAGGACTAAAAATGAGAACTCCTCCAATAGAAAGCATTATAAAGATTATGGAAGCACTGGAAGCAAACCCTGTTTCAATTGCTTATGCTGAACTGTACATGGCATTAAAGACCGGTCTTGCGGATGGACAGGAGAACCCTCTGGTTAATATTGACGATAAGAAATTTTATGAAGTACAGAAATATATGACAATGGCAAATTACCAGATACATCCGGACCCTATGTTTGTAAGTAATGACTGGTATCAGTCGCTGGAGCCATATCTGCAGGAAATAGTTACAGATGCAGCAAAGGAAATGATGAAATACAATGATACATTGATGACTGAAAGAGGAGAAGCTGTACTGCCTACAATGGAAGAAAATATGGAAATTACTTACCTTACAGATGAAAACAGGCAGGCATTTATTGACAAGTGCGCACCTGTATATGACTTCTTTATCGATGAAGGCTGGTTTACCCAGGAGCTGCTTGATAAAGTAAGGAGCTCTATTCAATAGTAAAGTAAGGTAACTATAAAGGTTGTGTTCTATATAAGAAAGAGAAAGTGCTCAGTCACTATTCTCTTTCTTATATAGCAGGTAAGTGCTACAGGGGGAAGAATTGAAAATTCTAAAAAAAATATTTAAATGGTTGTTCGTAGGTCTTGATGAGGGCTTATTTTATTGGAATATTGCTCTTATGAGCAGCATGATTGTTGCTGTTATATTGTCAGTATTCCTGAGATATCTTTTTAACGTTGTGTTTAACTGGACAGAAGAATTGATTGTTTTCCTATTTATTGCAACGACTTATTTTGGCATTATTATGGGAATCAAGTGGGATGAACATATTAAAGTATCGCTGTTAATAGATAAATTACCCCGAAAAATTGGAATAGTATTTGAGATTCTTATAAGTGTAATCACCATAATTACTGTTGCAGCGGCAGCATATCTAAGCATGGACTGGATCGAAACAGTTGGTGCCAAGGTATCATCAGGGCTTAAGATCCATTATTCCACTATTTATTATATGCTTACGATATCTTTTATAATGGTTGCCATATATGAGATAAGAAAAGTTGTACTTAAAATTGCTAATTTTAGAAGAGAAATTAATGAATCCTGATTTATTTAAATATATAGGAGGAGATTAATTAAATGTCGGTAGGGTTATTAGTAGGGTCGTTTTTTTTACTTGCTGCCATAGGGGTACCGATTGGTTTTGCCATAGGGGCATCAAGTTTATTATATTTTGTGGTATATAATCCGGGTTTTATTTCGATGGTTCCTCAAAGAGTATGGGCAGGTACAAATAGTTTTGTAATGATTGCACTCCCCTTATTCATACTGGCAGGTGAACTGATGAATGGTGGCGGAGTTACCAAAAGAATTATAAATTTCTGTGGTTATATAGTAAGGCCAATTAGAGGCGGGCTCGGGGAAGTAAATGTAATTGCCAGCATGATTTTTGGTGGCATCTCCGGTTCATCGGTAGCCGATACTTCAGCAATAGGCTCTATACTCATACCACAGATGGTTGAAAAGGGATACCCCAAGCCAGTAGCAGTAGGTATTACGGTTGCTTCATCTACTATAGGGATGGTCATACCGCCAAGCATACCAATGCTTATGTATGCCATGATATCAGGGGAATCGGTAGGAGCCCTTTTTCTGGCTGGAGCAATACCGGGAATTCTGGTTGGAGTAACCCAGACTGTGCTGGTCTGGACTATTTCAAAAAAGAGGCATTATCATCCGGAATATACCAGATTTGATAAAAAACATTTTGCTCATACCATGAGAGACGGAACCCTTGCAGTGCTGATGCCTGTTGTAATTGTTTTAGCAATATCATTTGGTATTGCAACTCCAACCGAAGTTGCCGGAATCGCTGCTTTATATGCTCTGCTATTGGGGTTTTTATTGTACAGGGAATTGAAGTGGAAATCGGTTCTGGAAGCTGTTAAAAGAGCTTTTTTATCTTCAAGCAGCGTTATGATTATTATTGGGTTTTCCATGATTTTTTCCTGGATTCTGGCAATAGAACAGGTACCTCAGACTATTGCTGCTTATTTTTTGGGCTTGCAGGTTCATAGAATCTGGATTTTATTAATGCTTGACATTATTATCCTGGTTATAGGAACTTTTATTGATGTTACGCCGGCCCTGCTTCTGGTGGTGCCGATATTATTACCGGTAATGGAAGGGCTGGGAGTAAGCGCGCTTCAATTTGGAGCAATAATGATAGTTGGAACTGCAATGGGTCTGGTCACGCCTCCGGTTGGAATGTGTTTGAATGCAGCTGCCAAAATTTCCAAGATGGATATTGTGGATATATTCAAGGGTGCGGCACCTTATTTAGCCTGTAATTTTACAATTTTACTGCTGGTCACTTTCGTTCCGGCTCTTTCAACATGGCTGCCGGGTTTATTTTTCTAATGATTCAGGTCAGCAGGTTTGGATATATTTATACGCCTGAATAGTCAGTCAGGATGTAGGGGGATTATATTAAGTGTTTGATTTAAGATAGCAATATCATATTTAATTTCTTTGCAGTACCGGTAAAATTTTGTAAATTTATACGGACAGTAAAGAAAACTAAAATTAATAGAATATTAAATAAAAGGGATAGGAGAAAAGAATGGAAATTAGAGAACCATCAAATTCAAAGGATGCGAAGCATTACACTACAGAGAGGCTGAGAGAAGAATTTTTAATAGAAGATTTATTCGTTGACGGAGAGATTAAAAGGGTTTACAGCCATATCGATAGAATTATCGTAATGGGAATCGTGCCGACCGGAAAAGCAATCGAGCTGGGCCAGAATCTGGATATTATGCATAATCTTGGAACGGATTACTTTCTGGAAAGAAGAGAACTGGGAATCATTAATATGGGACAGAAAGGTAGCATTATTGTTGATGGCAAAAAATATGAGATGAATCCCAGGGACGGGCTTTATGTAAGCAGGGGAACAAAAGAAGTAGTATTTGAAAGCAGCGACCCCGGCAAACCGGCAAGGTTTTATGCATTAAGCGCCCCGGCGCATAAAGATCTTAAAACAGTTCATATAGATATCAGCAAGGCCAATAAGGTTCCCATGGGAAGCGATGAGAACAGCAACAAAAGGGTAATAAATCAGTACATCCAGCCGGGCGTAGTTGAGAGCTGTCAGCTTTGTATGGGGCTTACCCAGATGGCTCCGGGAAATGTCTGGAACACCATGCCCTGTCATACGCACGTAAGGAGAATGGAAGTATATGCATATTTCGATGTGCCCGAAGATGCCAGGATATTTCATTACATGGGAGAACCAGATGAAACGAGGCATATTATTTTAAAGAATGAACAGGCTGTAATATCTCCAAGCTGGTCCATTCATTCCGGATGCGGAACAAGCGCGTATTCGTTTATATGGGGCATGGTAGGAGAAAATCAGACATTCACCGATATGGATGCTGTTGAACTCAAAGATATGAAGTAATTTTTGTAAATAAGGAAGGATGAATATTTATGATTCTGGATAAATTCAATCTAAAAGGAAAAGTCGCCATAGTGACAGGAAGCAGCACCGGTCTTGGCAGGGGTATGATACTTGGTCTGGCAGAGGCAGGTGCTGATGTAGCCGGTGTAACCAAATCAGGTGCAGAGGGAACTAAAAAAGAAGTTGAAGCGCTGGGAAGAAAGTTCCTGGAGGTAAAGGCAGACCTGTCAACCATAGAACCGATTGAGGACATAATGAAGCAGACGGTAGAAGAATACGGCAAAGTAGATATTTTGATAAATAATGCCGGGATTATAAGAAGGGAAGATGCCATAAATTTCACCGAGAAAGACTGGGATGATGTTTTGAGTATAAACGCAAAGACGGTATTCTTTTTCTCTCAGGCTATTGCCAGACAGTTTGTCAAACAAAAGACTGGGGGCAAAATAATCAGTATAGCTTCAATGCTGTCATTTCAGGGTGGAATCAGAGTTCCTTCATATACCGCAAGTAAGAGTGCTGTTATGGGAATAACAAGAGCTCTGGCAAATGAGTGGGCAAAATATAATATAAATGTTAATGCAATCGCCCCCGGATATATGGTTACCAATAATACAAAAGCATTAAGGGAAGATAAAGCCAGGAACCAGGCTATACTGGATAGAATTCCAGCCGGAAGATGGGGACTGCCGGAAGATTTAGCAGGAATAGCAGTATTTCTTTCATCTGAGGCTTCAAATTATATAAATGGATATACCATTGCTGTGGATGGTGGCTGGCTGGCAAGATAAGTGCGCGGTGAAGTGGTTACATAAGTTATAGATAAGGATTTTAAAATAAGATATAGAGTTTTATATCCATAAAAATAGAGGAATAGTAGCGGCAAAAAAGAATGAGATGAAAGAGTTATGGTGATATCGGATAAAAGATGTCATAAAATCCAGGTTTTATTTTAAACAGTCTTAGTATTGAGTTAATAAATTTTAGGAGGATTAATGAGCGATATTCTGAAAGAGATAGGGGATATGGGGCTGGTTCCGGTTGTGGTTATAGATGACTCGGAACTGGCGGTGCCTGCTGCAAAAGCATTAATAGATGGCGGCCTGAATACCATGGAAATCACTATGCGTACCGAGGAAGGTATAAAATCAATAAAAAATGTAATAGAAGCTTTCCCGGATATGCTGGTAGGTGCGGGTACGGTCCTTTCAATAGAAAAAGCTACAGAATCTATAAGCGCGGGGGCAAAATTTATTGTGTCACCCGGATTGGACCCGGAGCTTGTTGAATGGTGTCAGAAAAGAGACATAGTGGTAACTCCGGGTGTTGTTACCCCAACGGAAGTAGCACAGGCTTTAAAATTTAATCTTAATGTACTTAAGTTTTTCCCGGGAGGTATATTTGGCGGCATAAAAGGCTGCGAAGCTCTTTACGGTCCATACAGGATGGTTAAGTTTATGCCCACCGGCGGGGTGAGTCTTAAAAACCTGACAGATTTTGCGGATAAACCCTATATACATTCTGTAGGAGGCAGCTGGTTATGCTCGGCTTCTGATATTAATAATAAAAATTTTGATAAAATTACCGGCATTGTCAGGGAATCCATTGATATATTACTTGGATTTGAACTGGCCCATGTCGGAATAAATACAGAGAGCAGGGATAAATCCCTGGTGGTTACTAAAATGTTTTCAGACGTTTTCGGGTTTACATTAAGGGAGGGTAATTCCTCTATTTTTTCGGGAAATGGAATAGAAGTAAATAAATCTAAAGGGCCGGGAGATATGGGCCATATAGCGATTAAAACAAATAATATATCGAGAGCGGCATATTATCTTGAAAAACGGGGCCATAAAATTGACTGGAGCACGAGGAAAGGAACTGAAGAGAGACCGGTTGCCGTGTATCTCAAGGAAGAGATAGGTGGTTTTGCTATACATCTTTTACAGAAATAGAAGGGAAGTGAAATGAAAATTAAAAGAATCATAACCTTTGGAGAAGTAATGTTGAGATTAAAATCTCCTGGCACCGGGAGGCTTTTTCAGACACCTATACTGGAAGCTACTTTTGGCGGCGGTGAAGCAAATGTGGCCATTTCCCTGGCGAACTTCGGGTTCAATGTTGGTTTTTGTACAGCGCTGCCGGATAATACGATTGGAAATTCCTGCGAAGGTGAGTTAAGAAGATGGGGAGTTGATACTTCTTTAATAATTCGCAACAGTGGCAGAATGGGTACTTACTATATGGAAAGCGGGGCAAACCAGCGTCCATCGGTTGTAGTTTATGATAGAAGTTATTCGGCAATATCAATAGCAAAACCCGGTGATATAAACTGGGATAATGTTTTTTCCGGTGCGGAATGGTTTCATATTACCGGAATCACCCCTGCTATATCCGAAACTGCGATGAATCTTTCTTTTGAGGCGGTAAAAAAAGCAAAAGAAAAAGGGATAACTATATCATTTGACTTCAATTACAGGGGGAAACTCTGGAAATATGGAAAAGCAGCTACCGAAGTAATGCCCGAACTGGTAAAATATGTAGATTACGGAATTGCCAATGAAGAAGACTGTCAGAAATCCCTTGGTATAAAGGTTGACGTGGATGTAGAAAGCGGGGTTCTTGATGTAAATAAGTATGAAAAGCTGAGCAACAAAGTTTTAGAGATATTTCCCAACCTTAAAGCTATAGCAATAACCTTAAGAGAAAGCGCGAGTGCTGATATAAATGGATGGTCGGCATGCATGAATGATAGGAAAAATTTTTATTTAAGCAGGAAATATGAAATTAGAGATATAGTGGACAGAGTGGGTGGTGGTGATGCGTTTGCGGCCGGATTGATATACGGCTTGAATGCTTATGGAAATACAAATCAGGCATTGGAGTTCGCAGTTGCTGCCAGCTGCCTTAAACACTCAATATGGGGAGACTTCAACAGGGTATCAGTTTCAGAAGTAGAAAAATTAATGGGAGGCGATGCCTCTGGAAGGGTGCGGAGATAGTTCTGAGGCATCTTTTCATTGCCACAATATTTATAAACCTCTTTTTATTTGTCTGAAGTTGGCCCTGTCGTTTGATTATAATATTAATAAATAAACTCCAATTATTTATGCCTGTTAATCCGCCCGGATAAATTGGAAGGTTAAAATAATAGTGATTATCGAGTAAATTGGCGGTATACTCTGCGTGAAGTACAAAATTAATTAAAAAATAAATAATAATAGAAAAACTATGAGCGCGCCACGCTGCCCGTAATTGCAGACTGAGACATTGACATTATATTTTTTTTTAATAAAATGTGTTAAACCCTGTAAATATATACCAGGGCTATCTTTGATGTGGCCGATTCGATTCATATCATAGAATATATTTTTCTTTTTAATACCGGAGCATTTTTAGAGCCAGCCCTTAAAGATAATAAAGAGATATACTATAAAAAGATAGGGTTATAAGTGAATAATTCAGATATAGACAACAATGTTATAGAAGTAGAAAACCTGGTAAAGGAATTCAGGGGGCTGAGAGCTGTAGACGATATTTCTTTTTCTGTGAAGAAAAATGAAATTTTTGGATTCCTGGGACCCAATGGCGCGGGAAAAACAACTACCATAAATATGATATGTACGCTCCTGTCAAAGACATCGGGGAAAATTACTCTGAGTGGCCATGATGTGTCAAAAGAGAGGAATAAAATAAGAAGTTGTATAGGTATGGTATTTCAGGACCCCAGTCTTGATGATAGATTAACTGCCCTGGAAAACTTACATTTTCATGGTCTTCTTTATAATATCCCCCGCAGGGTTCTTAAAAAGAGAGCGGAAGAAGTGCTGGAGATGGTAAATCTTACCAGTAGAAAGAATAGCCTGGTAATGACTTATTCTGGAGGAATGAAAAGAAGACTTGAAATCGCGCGGGGGCTTCTCCATTATCCGGAAGTTCTTTTTCTGGATGAACCGACACTGGGTCTTGACCCGCAGACCAGAAATAAAATATGGGACTATATAATCAAGCTAAAAAAGAGCAAAGAAATTACTATCTTTTTAACTTCCCATTATATGGAAGAAACAGAGATATGTGACAGGATAGCCATAATAGACAGGGGTAAAATCATTGCCCTGGACACTCCTGAAAATCTTAAAAATAAAATTGGCGGGGATATTATAACTTTAATCTCCGAGAATAATATTAAATTAAAAGAATACATAAAAAATATAACCGGAGCCGAAGCTCACAGCGAGAAGGAAGACAGAATAAGGTTTGAGGTTAAAGATAGCTCCAGATTTATTCCAAAACTTATTAAGGATAGTCCGGTAAAAATTTTATCCATAACTGCAAGAAAACCGACTTTAAACGATGTGTTCCTGGATCTTACAGGAAGAGAGATAAGAGAAGAGAATGCAAATTCCATAGATAACATGAGGATGAGGATGAGAGGGAGAACGAGGCATTGAAGAAGGAACTAACAGGGGTATATACGGTATGGTTGAGGGATATAAAAAGATATTTCAGGGATAAGCCGAGAATAATTGGTTCATTTGCGCAGCCCATACTGTTTTTATTTGTACTGGGAACTGGAATTGCAAGCTCCTTCAGTGTATTTGGAGGAGGGGGCGGAGAAGATTTTTTGAATTTTATGTTCCCGGGAATAGTAGGGATGACTGTACTTTTTACTTCTTT
>Ga0307422_1000124_pt1 | contig 43417 bp, 35 predicted proteins | sample SalMarWE160290MG_FD_202153 | JGI IMG/M metagenome (GOLD analysis project Ga0307422, IMG submission 202153) | Salt marsh sediment microbial communities from the Plum Island Ecosystem LTER, Massachusetts, United States - WE1602-90 | ecosystem: Environmental > Aquatic > Marine > Intertidal zone >...
TAACTTTGATTGGCCACAAAGATATCGGGGCAGAAAATCGTTAGAGTGTTAAAATTCCAAACACGTCGTTCCGCACTCTATTACGTTTAATGCGTCAACAAAGTTATACCCAATACCTGTTTGTATTGACTTTTTTTATTTTTTTATTATGATTAGTACCATGTTAATATCAGTTTTCTTAATTGGAGGTTTGTTTTCATCATCAAACGATACTCTGGGGCTAAAATTTTTAAGGGAATATGATCCCGAGTATTTTTCATTCCATCACTTTTCTGCTGGGCTCGACGGGCATGAGTATCTCCGCAGTGGTTCGGATAATTCAATAGGCGGAGATGGTAATTTTGATTATTACAGAAGGACTTATTCCAACAGTAAAGATTGTTATTTTGAAGTTTATCCATATCAATATGTATATTATAGTGAGGGTAATTTCCGTTTTTCTTCTATATTGGATTTACAGAGTGGTTCTAAATTATATCCTTTTTCGGTTCCCCTTTTCACCCTGATTGAAACAGATTTGTATGGTAGTTATGAGGAAAGGAGTGAAACCGATATTTCCAAAAATGGAATTGCGGAAGTTAAAATAGGTTTAGGTTTTGGTAGAATTATTCCCCTTTTGAATGCTTATAAAACACTCAAAATTGAAGAAGAATTAACCGATTTAAGAGAACTTTCCGAAAAATTTGACAGAAGGGAGCTTGAAAAGATTTCAGACCAGATTATGAAAAAGGAAAAATACCTGGATGAACGTGATTTTTGGAGAAATTTAGATTCTATTATAACAGAAACTGGAAATTTTAAGCATAAAAGGTTAAATGCGGTTTCCGCTATCAGGATAAGTGAAATATTAAACAGCAATTTGAAAAGGAGAGGGACAGGTGTTCCTTACATATCCGGAATCGATAGAGGATTTGAAACAGGTTTTTATTTCGGATACCGGTATCGTTATACCCGAATTATTGATGATTATTTCGAGGAAGATCAAACAAGAAAAGAAAAGGATATATATTCAGGGATTAGATTTGATTTTGCCTATCCTCTTTCGGTAAAACTCCATTTATACGGTCATTCTCTTGGGGAAGGATACCTTTCCGATTCTCTGGGTTTAAAAGAGATTAATTTAAAGGTTGGGTTAGTCTATGAGGTTTTTAATAATTTCTTTTCTGATTTAAGCATTGAATACTGTAATCGCAAGAACAGATATTTATCCTGGCCTCGAGACGAGGATTACGTGAGTTTAGATTGGAGAAATATATATTATATCGATTATAGATTATCGATCTCTATTAACGGTTATTTCCATTACTATACGAGAAGAAGAGATGATAATTCTAATTTTTACTCTGGCGCACTTAGAACTTCTATAAATTACCATTTCTTCTAATTTTGGCCTGAAACCCGAAACCTGATATCTGACATCCAACCTACAGCAATTCTTTTCTAAGTTCCGCCGGTGATTTACCGGATAGGTAGGCGAGAGGTATGTCAAAGACAGTCCTGGCGCCTGTGTGTCCTTCTTTATGTAGTTTATAAACTGCTCTTGCATAAGCTACAAGTACTTGAGCTGTAAATTCCGGGTTACTATCCAATCTCAATCGAAATTCCATAATTTGATTGTTTTCTTTGTCGATGCCGGTCTGACCGCTTCTGAGCACAAAACCTCCGTGGGGCATGGCGGAATGTTTTTCTTTCAATTCTTCTTCGGTTATAAAATTGACTTTGGTATTGTAATCCGCGAAATAATCGGGCATGTTTTTTATTTCTTCGGCTATTTTATCTTTATCAGCTCCCGGTTCAGCAACTACATAGCAGTCTCTGAGATGTTTTTCGCGGGTGGATAAATCTGGATTTTCTCCGCCGCGGACTTTTTCTATCGCTTTTTCTATTGGTACCGTATACTGTACGGCATTTTTTACTCCTTTTATTCTTCGGATCGCGTCGGAATGACCCTGACTGACACCTCGACCCCAGAAGGTATATACTTTCCCTTTGGGAAGAATAGCCTGAAACAGCATTCTGTTCATGGAAAAAAGTCCGGGATCCCAGCCGATACTGATAGCGCTCAAATTGCCATGGCTGCGGGATATTTTATCCATCTTATCGAAGTATTCGGGGATTTTAGCGTGAGTATCGAAACTGTCGACGGTATTAAATTTTTCCGCGATTCGAGGTCCCTGTACAGGGATATCCGTTGCCGAACCGCCGCAGAGGATCATTACGTCGACGATTCCTGTATAGTTATCAGCGTTTTTCACATTTTCTACTTTGGTGTTATAGCTGTTAGTCTTAAGGCTGTCTGCCGGTCTTCTGGTGAAGATTGCCTTCAGTTCAATATCAGGGTTTTGTTTGACAGCCGCTTCAACGCCTTTTCCTAAATTTCCGTAACCGACAATTCCTATTTTTATTGTTTTAGCTTGAATGTTTGCCATTTTTATATACCTCCGGTATTTTCTTTTGCAACCATGCAAAATTAATAGTTTTCTTATTTAAGTCAAGATATATGCTAAGAGCTGTGTTTTGGTGTTTTGTGTTTTGTGCGTTTTGGGGTCAAATCTCATTGACAAATCAATTCATCGTTTTATAATATAGGCATGGTGAGGCCATTACGTATACAGTATCCCGGTGCCTATTATCATCTAACATGCAGGGGAAATGATAGAAACAGGATCTTTGCAGATGATAAGGACAGGGAACGGTTCTTAAAACTATTAGAGAATTCATTAGATGTTTATCGGGTAGATTTATCTTCTTATGTTTTGATGACGAATCATTTTCATTTATTGATACGAACTACTTTAGGGAATCCTTCCGAATTAATTGGACATTTCAACGTATGTTATACGGGTTATTATAATTACAGACATGGTAGAAGTAGTCATCTGTATCAGGGAAGGTATAAATCTTTCTTGATAGACGTGGATAATTATCTTTTATAGGTATCCAGGTATCTTCATTTGAATGTAGTACGGGTTCATAGTTTGAAAAAAGCGAGTTTAGAAGAAAAGATAAAGCTTTTAGAGAATTATATAAGCCCTTATCGTTTGCGATGCTAATGGAAAATTAAATGCGGAATGAAGTAAAACTTCTGATATTAAAGGAGGCAATAAAATGAGAAAACTGTATCGTTCAAGTGATCGTCGCCAGATTGCGGGTGTTTGTGGCGGTTTGGGCGAGTATTTTGATATCGATCCGATAATTTTTCGTATGGTGTTCATTGGATTATTAATCAATGGAGGTGCAGGCATAATAATTTATATCCTCATGTGGATTTTTGTTCCGGTTAAACGTTAAATTCTTTGAATCTAAGTTGAGTTTTTAAGGGTATACAACAAATAAAAACAGAGGCTCTTTTTTTGTGTTTTTGTACTGCCTAATACAATATCTCTACAGCCGCCAATCCTTCTGAGAAATCTCTTGCTTCCAGAAATTTGGGTTTGCATACCCACATCCCATTTTTAGAGAAGTATCCGTATTGTTGTCCCATTTTTACTTTCGCGACTCCTTCAGAAAAATCCCATGCTCTATCAAATTGCGGTTTTATTATCCACTTTCCGGTTTTGTCTATATATCCATATTTGCTTCTTTTCCATATCGGACCCATTACTTTCGCCAATCCTTCGGAGAAATCCCCTGCGTCCCTGAAACGAGCTCTGATTGCTCGTTTACCTGTTTTATCGATATACACAAAGATACCGTTTTTCCACTCTGATATCTTTACCCTGGCTAAGCCCTCAGAAAAATCCCAGGCATAAAAAAAATGAGGTTCTATTACCCAGTTACCGGTTTTGTCGATATATCCGTATTTGCCATCTATTTTTGCACTCGCCAGCCCTTCGGAAAAACTTCCAATATCGTCGAAGCGGGGTTCAATTACCCAATTACCGGTTTTATTTATGTATCCATATTTGTCGTATTTTCTTGCTATCGCCATTCCCTCTGAAAATTTCCCTACATAATCGAACTGCATACTGTTTACCCATTTCCCGGATTTATCAATGAGTCTGTATTTATCAATAATTTTTACACTTGCCAGCCCTTCGGAGAAATCGCTCGCATAATCAAAATTAGGTTTGATTATCCATTTACCTTTTTTATCTATATATCCGTTTTTATAGTCTTTCTCTGTTGCTGCCAGCCCTTCGGAAAAAGGCATTGCGTCATCGAATTTTGAATTGATGGCTATTTTACCTTTCTTATTTATATATCTGTATTGATATCCTATTCTTACCACCGCCAATTTACCGGAAAAATTTCCTGCATCATCGAACTGCGGTTCAATAACCCAGTTCCCGGTTGTATCTATATATCCCCATCCTCCGCCAATTAGAGTTAAGGATATAATTAACAGCAATAATATTTTCTTCATATCCATTTTATACATATTATATGAAAATATTTCAGATTGTCAAATACTTTGGATAAATAATTACGTGCAATTAGTTAGTATTATGGAGGGAGCAATAAGCAGTAAGTAGTCAAAAGCAACAAAAAATTTTGTGCATTGGTGTCGTAGTGGCAAAGTTAGAATTTTAGATTTGGGGGTTGGTATTTAATTAAAACAAAAACAAATTTGGGTGTTGTGTGGCTCTGTGTTCTATGGTGTGGAATTTAATTTGAGGTCAGGGGTGTGTTTTAAAAGACGAAATTGATTTTGGAGTTAGGGGTGAGGCTTTGTGTGCTTTGTGGTTCAATCCTTTTCCTTACACTTTCGGGGGTTTGCCGAGTTCTTTATCGAGTTCTTTTAGTAAATCTTTCGCCTTTTTGGATGCTTTTTCAGGCGTCCAGATATATACTTCGGCTAAGAGATCTCCTTTGCCGCCTCCGTAAAGACTTCCCATTCCCTGGCCTTTCAATACAAATGTTCTTCCGGATTTTGTTCCGGCGGGTATGGTAAGTTTTACTTTTCCGTTAAGTGTTGGAATTGTAACTTTCCCGCCTTCGATAGCGGTTCTATAGCTTATCGGCACTTTGAGTCTTAAATTACTGCCTTCTCTTTTAAATTTCGAATCGGATTTAACGATTATTTCTACGATTAAATCACCTTTGGGACCACCTCGTATACCAACATTACCTTCTCCTCTCAGAGGAATATAATTTCCGGTTTCGACCCCAGCCGGAATTTTCACGGATATTTGTTTTTCTTTTTTTACTCTTCCTTCACCGTGACAATCGGAACAGGCATCTTTCACTACTTCTCCCGTACCTCTGCAAACCGGACAGGTAGAAACGGAAATCATCTGTCCGAAAAAGCTGGATCTGCTTACCTGAACTTCTCCGTTTCCGTTACATCTTGAGCACATGGTCGTAGTTCCGCCCTTTCCGTTGCATTTGACGCATTTCTCGAATAATCGGATTTTTATCTTTTTAGTTGTGCCTTCGGCTGCTTCTTTTAATGATATTTCTAAAGGAATACGAACGTTTTCCCCGGAAGGTTTTTGAACCTTTTTAGTCCCTCTCCTTCTGGTTGTCTGTCCGAATATGTCGCCGAAGATCCCACCTCCACCACTTCTTCCAAACCCAAAGTTTTCAAAGATATCTCCGAAAATGTCACGCAGGTCATCCTGGTGGGTAAAATCCTGCCATGTGAAATTGCCGCCTTCAAAATGAACTCCTTCTTTTCCGTAGCGGTTATATCTGGATCTTTTCTCGGGGTCCGCAAGTACTTCGTAAGCTTCAGAAATCTCTTTAAATCTCTTTTCGGCTTCTTTAGTGTTTTCTTTGTTTACGTCCGGATGATATTTCCGCGCAAGCTTTTTATAGGCTTTTTTAATCTCCTCGGTACTCGCGTTTTTATCGACCTCGAGGATCTCATAGTAATCCTTAACTTTTTGCATATATTCTAATTACTTTCTTATTCTTCCTCCTCTTTATCTTCTTCATCTATTACTTCATAATCGGCTTCGACTTCACTTTCGCCTTCTTCTCCCTTTTTCTCTTCCTTTTTCTCCTCCTGTGGTTGTTCTGCACCGGCTTGGTCGGCGGATTCTTTCCCGGCTTTCTGATACATTTTTTCGGATAAAGAATAAGAAACTTTCTGGAGATTTTCGATTTTTTGTCTTATGTTTGCGACATTTTCCGTTTTAATGGCTTCTTTTAAGTCGGATATCGCGTTTTCAATATTACCGCGTTCTTCGCTGGAAACGACATCGCCGTGTTCTTTCAGTGTTTTTTCCGTGGAGTAAATCAAAGTATCGGCTTGATTCCTGGCATTGATTAACTCTTCTTTCTTTTTGTCTTCTTCCTCGTGGGCCTCGGCTTCGGATTTCATTTTTTCGATTTCGTCCTCTGTGAGTCCGGAAGAAGATTCGATTCTAATCGATTGCTCTTTATTCGTTCCGAGATCTTTAGCGGAGACATTAAGTATGCCATTAGCGTCTATATCGAAGTTGACTTCTATCTGAGGAACGCCTCTTGGCGCAGGGGGAATACCGGTCAATTCAAATCTTCCCAGAGTTCTATTATCAGTTGCCATTTTTCTTTCTCCCTGAAGTACATGTATCGAGACAGCGGGTTGATTATCATCCGCTGTTGTGAAAATCTTGCTCTTTTCGGCGGGTATTGTGGTATTTCTGGGTATTATTGTTGTCATAACTCCACCCAGGGTTTCAATTCCGAGAGATAAGGGGGTAACATCAAGAAGCAGGACATCTTTCACGTTTCCCGCAAGCACGCCTCCCTGAATGGCAGCGCCAATAGCAACGACTTCGTCTGGATTAATTCCTTTATGCGGTTCTTTTCCGAAAAGCTCTTTGACTTTCTCCTGCACAGAGGGCATTCTGGTCATACCGCCCACCAGAAGTACTTCGTCGATGTCTTTTATTGTTAAATTCGCGTCTTTGAGGGCATTTTTTACAGGATTTTCCACTCTTTTTAACAAATCTTCACATAGGGTTTCTAATTTAGCCCTCGTTAACTTCTTTTCGAGGTGTTTCGCGCCACTTTTATCTCCCGCAAGATAGGGGAGATTTATTGTGGTTTCTTTCATTGACGAAAGTTCACACTTTGCTTTTTCGGCGGCATCGCGGACTCTCTGGACAGCGCTTCTGTCATCGGAGATATCTATTCCCGTTTCTTTTTTGAATTCTTCTATCAACCATTCCATTATGACATGATCGAAGTCATCTCCTCCGAGATGCGTATCGCCGTTAGTGGAAAGAACTTCGAAGACGCCTTCACTTATTTCGAGAATAGATATATCGAATGTTCCTCCTCCCAGGTCAAAAACGGCTATCTTTTCTTCTTTCTTTTCTCCCAGTCCGTATGCGAGAGCAGCAGCGGTCGGTTCGTTTATAATTCTTAGAACTTCGAGACCGGCTATCTCCCCGGCGTCTTTTGTGGCTTTTCTCTGAGAATCATTAAAGTAAGCGGGTACGGTTATTACCGCTTTTTTAACTTCTTTTCCTATATGTTCTTCCGCCGCTTTTTTCAGATATTGCAGGACTTTCGCCGAGATCTCCGGTGGAGAGTAAACTTTATCTTCTATTTTAATTCTTGCGTCTTCATGGGGTCCTTTCGTAACTTCAAATGGGACTTTTTTCTTTTCGTTTTCGACTTCTGAGAACCTTCTTCCCATAAACCTTTTTACCGAATAAACGGTATTCTGGGGATTGGTGAGCTGTTGTCTTTTTGCCTGCAGTCCGACTAATTCTTCTCCTTCCTTAAATCCGATTACCGAAGGAGTGGTTCTTTGTCCTTCCGGATTTGAGATTACTTCCGGTTCAGATTGTTCAACGATTGCTACGACTGAGTTTGTTGTACCCAGGTCGATTCCTATTACAGGTTCTTTCATTCTTCTTGTCCTCCTCGATTACTGTCTTTTTCATTGTTTTTGTTTTCTTTATTTTCCGTTTTTTTCGCTACAATAACTTTCGCCGGTCGCAGGACTTTATCTCTGATTTTGTATCCTGTTTCCGTTTCTTCCAGTATTTTGCCGTCTTCTTCGTCGTTTTGTTCGATAACGTGGATTGCTTCATGTTTTGACGGGTCAAATTCTTTACCAACGGATTCGAACGGTTCGATATTATACATTTTTAGCAGGGTTTCAAGATTGGAATGCACAAGGCGAATTCCTTCCTGAAAAGATTTATAATCTTTTTTGTGTTTTTCGCTTTCATTGAAGGATTTAAAAGCTCTTTCAAAATCGTCGAGAATGGAAAGGATTTTTCTGAAAACTTCTTCCAGAGCGAAATTATAGATTTTTTCTTTCTCCTGTATGGCTCTTTTACGAAGGTTTTCATAGTTAGCCAGTGCTCGAAGATATTTGTCCTTGAGTTCTTCGTTTTGAGCTTCTAACTCTGAAATTATGGTTTCCATACTTTCGAAATCCCTTTCCTCTCTATCTTTTATTTCTTTTTCTTCTAAATTTTCAATATCTTCTGCTTTATCTCCTTCAAACATCTTCCCTCCTGTATTCTTATGAATATTTTAATTTAAGAAGTTGCCTATTAATGTCAACCCCGAAAACTGTAAATCTTGTAACCAATCTTAATAAAAATTTACGATTTGTCAAGGTGTATAGCTATTTTATTTAAGGTGTTTTAGTGGATAATTGTTCGAAATTAATTGGGTTGTTGTTGGTCGTTTTAAATCATGAATCGGGAGAGTTTTTTGATTAAATTGTTATCGTTTTGCTTTTAGGGTTTGTCTACATCGAGCCAGGTTTTAGCTATTTCCAGGGTATTAAAGACTATAACTTTGTGTTTTTCGGCAGGTCCCCTTTTTTCGTAAAATTTAGCCTTGTCAAATGAATCCGATTTACTTACGACTATAGCGAGCTTATTTCCGAATATTCTTTTTTTGTCCGTGATGACTTCTTTGATAATTTTTGCGAAACTCTCGATCGTTACCTTAGATTCTGTGATAAATCTAACATCAAAAAGTTCTTTATAGCCTTCTTTTATTTTGGAATTTGTTTTAATTTTCTGGACATAATCAATTATTTCCTCGGGTATCAATTTACCTGTCGCTTTTGCGTAAACATATTTACCGTTATCGTGAATCTGATATGTAACTGGCATTTTTTATTGCAGTGAATATAATATGAAATATTTTTGTGTCAAGTTAAAGCTTTTCCCTATTTTGATGTCATATGTTTTATTAGATTTGAATATCGTTGAACATAAATGCGAAACTTTAATACGTTTTTTAATTATTTTTGATTTATTTTCCTTTTCCGCATAGCTGTGAATTTCCACCAGGGTTTTGGCGGGTTTCCGTTGCAGAATGACACGACTGAAATAAAGACGTCCAGAAGACAGAGGTCGTGGTGTCTGCCGGTTAACTTAAAAAGCTTTTGATACATAAAGTAAGGGTCGGCGCCTTTTAAATCTGAAGGAGTTTTGAAACCGAGTAAACGCAGTTTTGCGGCGATAGCCGGTCCTATGTTTGGTATGGATTCTAAACTGTCGGTACTTATTTGTTTCTTGCGCATATAAATTGTTTCCTTTTATTCATATTTCCAGTATTCTTTTACTACGAAGTTTTGCTTCTGTGATTGTTGTAATTCCTTTCTTAAATAGTATCGGTGTTGAAATCCGTTTATTACGATAATTCTTTTCCCTTGAAATTCTGTCGCATATTTAATAATGTTTTTGACCATAGCTTTATTTCGTTTGTTCCAGTATTCTATAAGAGAGATAATGAACTCATTAAAATTTTTTAACTCAGGAATGATTTCTGTAAACTTAATATAATTGTTATGCTGATCTCGATTTTTTATGGCGCATATGGAATCTGCTGTCGCCGAATTTATAATCCTTGGATATTCCTGTAAAAGAGTTTCGTTAAGTTTATTATGTTTTAGGTGTATTGCAATCCGCTCTTTCAGAAAAGGCAAAGAGTCGTTCTTTTTGTTCTTTTCGATAAAATCATCTAATTCTTTTAAAAAGGGTTTTAGCTGTTCGAAATAGCGGGTTTCTATATAATATTTATTGCGATTAGCTATATCATAATATCTAAGAAGTACTGAGGAATTTTCATCAAGATATTTTTTTACCATTATTGTCTCGAGGGTTGGATTCTCAATTTTTGGCACTAATTTGCAAAATTCTTCGGCGTTCCAGGAGATCGGATGTTCAAACAAAATTACATCAGGGTTCATCTTTTTTAATATATTCAGTCCATCTTCAAGGTCAAAATTTTCCGTTGCCCGGTGAACGGTTCCGAAGATGATAGCTTCAGTTTTAGGTAAGGTTTTTGATGAAAGTAAAATGGGTAATATTAATGTAATTGTGAGCCAATTTTCCATTTATGTTCCTCCTGATTAATTAATAGTTTTCATCGAACCCCGGACGCACAAATTCTCTTGCTTTCGGAAATATTTTTTCGATTTTCCTGCGTAATCGGTCGAGATGTACAAGAAAGTCGAGGGTTTCGTCCTCGCATTCCGGGAAATGGCGGTATATTTCTCCCCATGCGGCTATGGAACGGTCTATCGCGATTAACGCGACCTTCGCTGAGCCATTTCTGTCTTCCATGAATTCGTTAGGATCCCCCTTAGCTGCGCGTGTTAGCTTGCTATGAATTTGATGTTGATACCAACGGATTATGTCTACCGCGTCTTTGATGCTGACAGCTTCTTTTGCTGGGTCTATATTGGGTGTATCGAGTTCGGCGGCTAAATTTAAATTCTCTTCTTTTTGTTTGAATAGATGATTGGATGATTTAAACCATTTTTCAACCATTTTGGAATATTTTTTAGCGGAAAGAAGGTGTTTTTCTTCTTCTTTATTTTTTTTCTTTCTTATTTCTTTTTTTGTTGCCGATTCGAATTCTATAGAATCTAAATCGATACCCTTTTCAAGCGCGGATTCTTCTAACATTTCGAGTGTCAATTGAAAGACTTCGGAAAGGCTTTCCCAGAAAAGTTTGTTATTCATGTCTCGAGATTCATTGTCCGGAAACTGTTTTTCGCTTAAGGCGAAATTCATGCAGCGGGAACTAAAAGGACAGCGTTCACACCAGTAGTCGCAATAATTATATATTCCGGGAATAAAATCAGGGTTTTCTGAAAGTTCTTTTATATCTTTTTTATCCATTTTATATTTAAAATTATTGTTTTATCTTTTCCTGTCAAGAACTTTATTTTTTTGTTGTCTACAGGTGCTACATGTGAGTAAAAGAGCTCAGTGCTCACTGCTACAAAAATGTTGGAGTTGTCATTACGAACTCTTCTTCCTGCCATTCTCCAGCTTGACCCATGAAATAGAAGCACAATCAGGTAGGCAAGCTATTTCATAGGGTAAAGCAATCTTACTCGTAAAATAAAAAGCATGATTGGGTTGGGTGATGGGTAATCTTGTGATAATCTGCTTGCCCTGTAGGGAGGAACAACCGTTCAGGGTGTAATCTCGTGGTTAAACCCTTGAGATTATTTCGCGTGGGTATGGCAAGATGTCGAACTCATAATAACAAAATAAACAAAAATAATGGGGTGTGGGGTGGCTTTGTGTCCTTTGCGGGCTTTGTGGTTCATATTATGTGTTAGCGGTTTTACCGCGCTGTGTCTTTTGTGGTCTTTGTGGTTCGTTTTTTTTGTAAGGGGGATGGGGCGTTGACATTTAAGGTTAAAATTCATATTTTGTAAAAAATGAAAGTTAGAAAAGGATTATTAGCCCGATTTATTTATGAAATTTCTCCCGTTCTGGGGTACCTCGGTGTTATCTTGATATACGCTTCGTTTCTTTTTTTAATACCTTTAATAGTAGATTATTTATATTTAGGTGAGTTTGTAAATCTAAAATCCTTTTTAACACCGGCTTTGATTTCTCTTGCTTTAGGTGTATCTTTAAAGGGGCGAAAACCTTTAGAAAAAATAAATCACAAACAGGGTATGTTGGTCGCCTCATTATCCTGGGTTATAATTTCTTTGATAGGTTCTCTACCTTATTATATAGGATTTAAAGCGAGTTTTACTAATTCTCTGTTTGAGGCAGTTTCAGGTTTCACAACGACCGGAATAACAATGTTTTCAGAGCTCGATATGAGAAGCCGTTCTATACTTTTCTATAGGGCTTTAACCCAGTGGTTAGGAGGACTTGGAATTTTAAGTTTCGCGTTGTTGATTATTTATGAGGGAGGTATCGCTCCGAAGCTTTTCGAAGGAGAGAGTCATAAAATCCGAACGAAAAGAATAGCTCCAGGATTGTTCAATACCATAAGGATTTTATGGATTATATATGGCTGCTTGACTTTAATTCTTATTTTTCTTCTTAAGATAGAAGGGATAAATCTTTTTGACGCTGTTACCCATTCTTTCACCACTATTTCAACCGGGGGGTTTTCCCCCCATGATTTGAGTATAGGTTATTATTCCGCTATGAATTATCCATTATCGAATGTTATTGAATGGACAGTAATTGTATTTATGTTATTTGGAGGAATTAATTTTCTGGTTCATTACAGAGTTTTCCAGGGAGATATTAAAGCTTTATGGGATTCATATGAGATAAAATTGTTCTGGCTTTTTATTTGTACGGCTGCCGGGCTTGTGATCTTCGAACAATTTAATCGCAGCAGTTTTTTTTCTCCTGATTTAGTAAGGACTTCTATTTTTCAAATCGTAGCGATTGTTACAAGCACGGGATATGCGACTCAAGATATTGGAGCACCTATCTATGGTGGTGTAGCAAAACAGATTTTTCTTTTTTTAATGGTAATCGGCGGATGTGTGGGTTCAACTTCCGGCGGATTAAAAATTTTGAGAATAGGTATTTTACTTAAGCTTATTAAATTTAAAATTCAATCCATTGTTTATCCTATTAATTCAGTGAATTTTATAATGGTAGATGGAAACAGAGTTGATTTTGACGAGATAAGTAGAATTGGCGCTTTGTTCGCGGCGTGGATGTTTTTGCTTGCGACAGGTGGTCTTATTACGGCGATTTTTAGTAGTCACGGAGCTCTCGAATCTTTTTCCGGTATGGCTTCCGCGCTTGGTAATATAGGACCCTGCTATATTTCAGTTAGTGAAATGATAAACCTTTCTCCGGTTGTTAAATTTACTTATATTATTGGGATGCTTGCTGGCAGATTGGAAATTTTACCGATATTAATGTTATTTTACAAAAATACTTGGAAATAGGAGGTGAAAGGTGTATGTAATTATAGGCGGTGGAGGTCTTCTTGGAACGAATGTGGCCAGAAAATTGAGTGCTTCGAAGCACGATGTTATAGTTATAGAAGAGGACGCTGAAGTTTGCGAATATATTTACGAGAGGCTGGGAGTTGTCGCTATCAGGGGAAACGCTACTGAAATAAATACTTTAAAAGAAGCTGGTATTGAAAAAGCCGATGTTGTTGTGGCGTCGATGAGGTCGGATGCCGACAATCTTTCTCTGACTGTAATAGCGAATAGTTTTGGAGTTCCAAGAATATACGCGAGAATGAGAGATCCTTCATATAAACCCGTTTACGATCGGGCAGGCGCGACCGATACCATCGATGTGGTAGAGCTCAGCGCGACTCCTCTGGTTTTTGAGATAGAAGAGCCCGAGGTTTCGATTGTTTATTCTTTCAGAGGGGGGAGTGGAGCTATCGCTATTGTCAGAATACCCGAAGATTCTAATGTCGTGGAAAAGACGATTGCGCAAATAGCTTCTGACGATAGATTCCCTTCGGACTGCCTTATAAACGGTATCTTCAGAAAAGAGGAGGATGAATTCTGTGTTCCGAGAGGTAACCGTAAGATATATGCCGGAGATGAAGTATTTATAACGGCTCCACATGAATCGATAAGAAAGGCAGCTAAGTTTATGGGGATAAGGAAAAGGATAAAAATTTAGTGTTTATATTTTTCGACTAATTTTTCCAGTTCTTCTTTAAGTTCCTTTTTAAAAGGTTCAAGTTCTCTTTCAACTGTAAATCCGGAGGCGGTTCGGTGCCCTCCGCCGCCGTATTTAGAAGCGAGTTTCTGAACGGGCACGTTGTTTTTAGAGCGGAGAGAGACTTTTAATATTCCCCCTTCCCGTTCTTTTATGATAGCCGCGGTTTCGACCCCTTTTATCGAAAGCCCGTAGTCGATGAATTCATCTGTATCTTCTTCTTTCGCGCCGTGTTTTTCGAGCATCTCTTTAGTTACCGTCATTATACTTATTCTGTTGTATATATGCATCGTTCGCAGAACGTCTCCCAGGAGTTTTATCCTTGCTTCGGGATCTGTAAACCATATAAATTCTGAGACCTGAGAAGCGGTTACTCCGTACGAAACGAGTTCGGAAGCGACTCTTAAGGAATGAGATGTTGTGTTTGGATAGCGAAAAGCTCCTGTGTCCGTGAGTATTCCAATATATAGATATGTGGCGATTTCTTTATCCATTGGGACTTCCTTTTTTATAAATTGGTAGATGATTTCCGCCGTGGATGAGTGATCGGGTTTTATTATGTTTACCGTTCCGAAATTTGTGTTTCCGACGTGATGGTCTATATTTATCGAAGGTTTTGAGAAGTCGATATTTTCTTTTATTCTTCCTATGCGGTTTACTTCCGCGCAATCGACGAAAATGGTAACGTCTTCTTTAAAATTTTTCTTTTCGGTTTGGATTAGAGAGGCTTTTGGAAATTTAGAATACCTCTCGGGTGGTGGGTCTGAATTATAAATATAAACTCTTTTGCCCAGTTTTATCAATGCCAGAGAGAGCGCTATTTCCGAGCCAACCGAGTCGCCGTCCGGGTTCTTATGGGATAATATTAAGAAATTTTTGTTGTTATTTATTAACTCGTAAGCTTTATGCCAATTCTTTTTCAATCTTCCTTCTCCCCTTCCTGATTTAACAGCTTTTCAATTTTTTGCGTTTTTTGCATTATCGGATTGAATTTAAAATTAAGTATAGGCGTGTTTTTCATTTTTATGCGCCTGGAAAGTTCATGCTGTATAAATCCGCTCGCGTGATTCAAAATTTCGCTATTCATTTTGCCCGATTTTTCTCCGCCGTGAACGGTGAAATGTATTGTAGCGTGTTTCAAATCCGAACTGCTTTGGACCGATACAATCGTAACCAGGCCGACTCTGGGGTCGTTCAATTCCTTTTCTATTATTTCAGGGACTATTTTCATTATATATGAATTTACCCTTTTCTGTCTCAAGTTCATTGTTTATTTTTATTCTCCAATCTAAAACATTAATATCTCTAAATTCTTTTATTCTTTCTACAATCTTGTTAAAAGATGACTGCAGTAATTTCGAATCGTTCGATACACTCACAATTCCTATTAGCGTGTGCTGCCATTTATCCAGAAAATCAATTTCACTTATTCCCACGTTGTATTTAGACCGTATTTTCCCTTTGATGCTGTTAATTATTCTCCTTTTTGATTTCAGGGAATTTGATCCCGGAAGGAAAATTTCGACTCTTCCTATACCTACGAACATTTTTATTAAAGTTTTGTTTCTTTCTCGATCAATTTGAAGCCCTCAATAATGTCACCCTCTTTGAAAGAGTCAAAATCTTTGAGTCTTATACCGCACTCGTAACCTTCTTCAACGGATTTTACATCTTTATCGAACCTTTTAATGGTTGCGATTTTTGTTTTAACAAGTTCTTTCTTATCTCTAAAAAGGTAGGCAATGTCGTCATTATGAACTTCACCGGAGAGCACATAACATCCGGCTACCTTTCCTATATTTGAACCTTCGAATATTTTTCTGACTTCTAATTCTCCGCATTTTATTTCTTCTTTTTCCGGTTCGAGTAAACCAAGCATGGCTTTTTTTATGTCTTCGGTTATTTCAAAAATAACATCGTAGATTTTTATCTCCACACCTTTTCTCTTTGCTTCTTCTCTGGTTTGTGGATAAGGTTTTACTTTAAAGCCGATGATTATCGCTTCAGAGGCTTCCGCGAGCATTACATCGTTTTCCGTGATTGGTCCTACGGCGGCGTGAATAATTTTAATCTGAACTTTTTCTCTTGGCAGACTTTCAAGTAAATTTTTTAAAGCATCTACAGAGCCGGCGTCGTCACCTTTTATGACAAGATTTAATGTTTGTTTTTTATCTTTCTGGATTTTTTCGTACAGTGATGAAAGACTTACCGTCGTTCTTTCTTTTTTTTCCTCTATGGAAATTTTTCTTTCTTCGCTGATATTACGTGCGGTTTTTTTGTTTTTAACTACCTTAAAAACATCTCCGGTTTGAGGAAGAGAGTTAAATTGAGATATCTGAACCGCTGAAGAAACATTGGCGGTTTTTAACCTTTTATCGTGTTCATCCAGAATCAAACGGACTTTTCCTGAAGTCGAACCGGCGATGAAGGAATCACCGATTTTTACCTGTCCTTCCTTAATGACTACAGTTGCCACATTGCCGATTCCTTTTTGAATATGAGTTTCCAGCACTATACCGCTACCGGGTCCTTCTGTAGGAGCTTTTAGGTTTAAGTCTTCGGATTGAAGGATAATCGCGTCCAACAGTTCGTCTATACCTGTCCCTTTCAATGCGGATATTTTTACGGCAATTACGTTGCCCCCGTATTCGTGAACCACTACCCCTTTCTCAACTAAATCCGCCAGTACCTTGGATGGGTTGGCGGAAGCTAAGTCTATTTTATTTACTGCCACAATGATCGGTACCTTTGCAGCTCTGGCGTGATTTATGGCTTCTATAGTTTGAGCTTTTACTCCTTCGTTGGCAGCTACAACCAGAATGACGATATCGGTAACATTGGCGCCTCTGGCTCTCATGGAAGTGAAAGCTTCATGTCCCGGGGTGTCGATGAACGTGATCTTATGCTCGTTGTAGTCAATATGATAAGCCCCGATTTTTTGGGTAATACCACCTGATTCCTGGCTGGCTACCCGTGTTTTTCTTATGTAATCGAGCAAAGTTGTTTTGCCGTGGTCGACGTGTCCCATTACGGTCACAACCGGAGTTTTTTTTTGGATATTATATGTTTCTTTTTTCAGATACTTGATCTCAGGAGGTTTAGCTAATTTTACTTTATACCCGAATTCTTCCGCTATAAGATTTGTAGTATCGAAATCCAGAGTTTGATTAATGGTAACTCTAATACCAAGCTTTAAACAGACTTTGATAATCTCACCTGCTGGTATATCTATTTTTTGGGATAATTCTTTAATGGAGTTTGTTTCGTTTACTTCTATTATGTTCTGTTTTTCTTTAGCTGGTTCTTTTTTCTCTTCCGGCTTTTTTTTCTTTTTTTCTTTTTTGGGTTTCTTTGGTTTGACTTCCTTCTTTTTTGCCTTAGTGGATTTTTTGGGTTTTTTACCCCGAAATTTCTTTTTTACTTCATTAGCTTCACTTTCAGTTATTGAAGAAAGAGAGGATTTTACTTTAAAGTCTTCTTTTTTTAAGAAATCAAGAAGTTCTTTGGTTTCAATATTTAAATTTTTCGCTAACTCGTAAATTCTTATTTTTTGCTCTTTCTTTTTTGGCATATAGTTTTCTACTTTATCTTATCAAGAATAGCTTTGTGAATTATTTCCAATTTCTTTTTCCCTATTCCTTGTAGCTGCCCAAGTTCTTCATCGGTTTTCGATAATATATCCTGTACGTTTTCAAATCCCGATTTTTTGAGTATTTTTTTAATATGATCGGTTAGACCCAGATCATCTACGGTTATTTTGCTTCTTTCTTCACTTTCTTTTTCTTTTCTGTATTCGCTTTTTACTTTTATATCGATTTTAACACCTGTCAGTTCGGAAGCAAGAGCGACATTTTCTCCCAGCTTTCCTATAGCTCCGGTTAGTTCGTCGTCCGGAACTATGCATAATACTTTATTTTTATCTATTTTTTTAGATTCTAAGACTTTTACGGGAGAAAGGGCTTTTTCCGCATATTTTGCTTTATCTTTTTTCCAATGTACAACGTCTACTCGTTCGCCGGAGAGTTCTCTCACAATCGATTTTATTCTGCTTCCTTTGTGACCCACGCATGAACCCACAGCATCTACTTTTTCGTTTTGCGAGTAGACGGCAACTTTTGCTCGAACACCGGGTTTTCTTGCTATATCCTTAATTTCAACTTTGGAGTGTAATACTTCCGGTATTTCGAATTCAAGCAGTCGCGCAACAAATTCCGGTTGAATTCGAGATAGATATATAATTGGTCCTTTTATTCTTATTCTTTCTTCGTCTCCTTCTTCCGGGGAAGAAGTTATATTTTTGATTAGAGCCTTGATTTGAGATCCTCTTCGCAGGCGTTCGTTAGGTATCTGTTCTTCTCTCGGTAAAAAAGCTTCTATATCTCCGATTTTAATATATGCTCCGGTCGAGTATATTCTGGAAACGGTTCCGGAAACCAGTTCTCCTTTTCTGTTTTTGTATTTTTCGAAGAGCATTTCTTTTTCATTGGTTTTAATTCTTTGAATAAGGGTATTTTTTACTATATTTATAGCGTTTCTCCCGAATTCGTCTACAGGTATTTCTTCTTTAAAAACCGAGCCCGATTCAATCGTGGGCTTTATTTTTCTGGCTTCCTTTAGAGAAATTTCAATGTCGGGATCAGTAACGTTTTCTGTAACGGTTTTCATCAGATAAAGTTTGATATTCCCGGAGGCTTCGGAAATGTCGCAGCCGAGATTGTCGGCTCGACCGTATTTTTTCTTAGCCGCTGTTATTAAGCTTTCCTTAAGTGTTTCGAGCACGAAATCTTTTCCCAAGTCTCTTTCCGCCGCCAATTCTGTTAACATTGTTACTATACTTTTATTGATCATTTTGCAACCTTTTTTTCGGTTCCGGGAGAGGAAACTTCGAGTCTGTAAGATCCTGAGATAAAATCAGAGACCTCGAGGTGCACAGATAATTTTTTGGATATGAGAGCGCAATCATCGATTGTTATACCTCCGGGTTTTTGCACGTAGACTGTGATTGATTTTATTCCATTGTTAGTCTGAATTTCCAGACCTTCAAGGGAAAATTTTCCACTCATGCTTTTTAGCACCGTGTTTGTTTTTTCTTTTATTTTTTCTTCAATTTCTTCCATAATATTAAATTCTTATTTTTTTCTTATTCTATATAATTAAAGATGGGTAGACCACCTTTTTGCGCATCCACCCATTTTCTTATGGTAATTTATATAAATATTTACATAACGCAACCCCCTAAATTTGTATGTTTTTCCTTAAATTCTTTGTTTTGTAAGAAAAAGTATGGCGTCAGGTTTTAGTTTTTCTATTGGTTAAAATATTGAAATTTAAAAACAAAATGAATAATATAGTCGGTCTGTGGGTAAGTTAGCTTTTTTAGCTTGTTTATTTTAACCCTCTAACGCACACACGCACTAACGCTCTAACAGTTTTTGGTGTGTGGTTGACAAAAAATCGCTTGTAGTTATTATTTAGCCGTTATGTTTAAAGAAATTTTGAAGGATCTGGAAAAAATAGATACACCTTATTATATTTATGATAGCAGGATAATAGATAAGAAAGCCAGCATATTAAGGGAAATCTTTTATGGCTTTGCAGAAATTTTTTTCGCAGTTAAAGCAAATTCTTCCATTTCTCTATTAAAGCTTATGAAGAAGCACAGTATAGGCGCAGAAGTGGTTTCTCCCGGGGAAATTTTTATGGCTTTAAAAGCCGGTATTCCGGGTGAAAAGATCCTTTACGACAGCCTCGCAAGAAAAAAAGAAGAAATAACCTATGCAATCGATAAAGGTATAAAGTTCTTCAATTTTGAATCTCTCGACCAGGGTGTTTTTCTCGACGTTTGCGCGAAAAATTCGACTCAAAAGATTAATGCTTTTGTAAGAATAAATCCAGAAATATTCCCGAAGACTCATTCTCATCTTTCTACAGGTTCTTCCTGGAGTAAATTTGGTATTTCCGTGATAGATTTGGAAGGAGTATATGATATAGCAAAGGATTTTAAGAATGTAGAACTCGTTGGGGTTCATTATCATATTGGTTCGCAGCTCCTTACCCCGGAACCGTATTTTGAATCTCTTGAGAAGATGAAAGACACGATAGAGTTTTTTCAAAGCAAGGGCTTAAAAATAAGGTATATAAACCTTGGCGGTGGTTTCGGAATACCTTACAGAGAAGAAGAGAAAGGATTCGATCCGGGCGTTCTCAGTCAGATTTACAGTGAGATTTCTAATAAATATAACGTACGGGTCTTTCTTGAACTGGGTAGATTCTTAGTTGGTGAAGCGGGTTTTATTGTTACCCGAATTATCGATGTAAAAGAAAGGGAAGGTTTACCCCTTTATGTTGTAGATTCGGGAATGAATGATAATCCGCGTCCTGCGATATATGACGCGTATCATCATATCGAGCCTCTTTTTGGAAAAGCCGGTGATAGAGTAAAATCGCGTGTTGTCGGTCCAATCTGTGAAAATTCTGATGAATTCGGAACTTACGATCTACCTTCTCTGGACATTGGAGATTTGTTGATTATTTACAGCTGCGGTGCTTATACGAGAACCATGGCGTCTAATTATAACGGCAGACTTTTCCCCGCCGAGTATTTGTACGACGGAAAGGAAATAAAACAGATCAGGGAACGTCAAAAGTTAGAAGACCTGATAACAAACGAGAAATTGTAGGGTTTTATTTAACCACGAAACACACTAAATTTTTTGTTTTTTTTCCTAAAAGCTAACACCTGAGACCTAAAACCTACTCAACTTAGATTCGGAGAATCTTTTTAAAGGAGATGCTTGACAAAGTGTCTTTAATGCTTATATCATATATAGATAAGGAGTGAAAAATGAGAAAAACGAAAATAATCGCCACCATCGGTCCTTCGTCCGAAAAGAGCAATGTAATTAAAGACATGGTAGAAAGCGGGCTTAATATAGCCCGGCTTAATTTTTCCCATCGTACACAAAAAGACGCGAAACAAACGTATAAAAATTTGAGGAAAGTAGTACCTCACATAGGAATAATTATGGATACTCAGGGTCCTGAGGTCAGGCTCGGCAAGGTAAAAAAGGGTACCGAACTTTTCAGAGGAGAGGGGGTCGAGTTTATAAGGGATAATATTTTAGGTGATGAGAAAAAATTGTCTGTTGATTATCCTAAATTGTTCAATTATTTAAAAAAAGACGATATAATTCTTATATCTGATGGCAGTGTGGAGCTTAAGGTCGAAAAAGTTAGAGGCTCGTCGGTTAAATGCAGAGTGATCTATGGGGGCAAAATATCTACAAAAAAATCTGTAAATATTCCCGGTAAGAATATAGGCCTTTACGCTCCCACAGAAAAGGATCTCGACGATATAAAATTCGGCGCGAAGCTTGGGTTCGATTTTGTGGCAGCTTCGTTTGTTAAAAGAGCAGGAGATATAAAAAAAATAAGAAAAGTATTAAAAGAAGAAAAGTCGAGTATGCAAATTATTTCTAAAATCGAACATATTGATGCTGTAAACAATTTAGATGAGATACTCGAAGTTTCAGATGCGATTATGATAGCGAGAGGTGATCTCGGGGTCGAGGTACCGGCTTCGGATGTGCCTCTTTTGCAAAAGACCATAATACGTAAATGTCTCGAGAACGAAAAACCTGTAATAGTTGCAACGCAAATGTTAATGTCAATGACCGAGCATCCAAGGGCGACAAGAGCTGAGGTCTCCGATGTCGCTAATGCTGTGGAAGACGGTGCCGATGCCGTCATGTTATCGGAAGAAACCGCGGTTGGAAAATATCCGGTGAAGTCTGTTCAATTTATGGCTGAGACGGTACAAAAGATGGAAAATTACTTAAAGGGAAGATTACCGGAAGCTCTAAAATCGGAGAAGTGTGAGATTGCCGATATTATAGCAAGAAATGTGTGGCAGGCATCCAGAGATAGTTCCGCTAAATTTATAATCGCGCACACTTCTTCCGGATACACGGCAAGAAAAATAGCTAAATTCAGGCCGGATATAGATATACTTGCATTTACGGATAAAGAAGTCGTGGAAAGACAGATGAATCTTGTTTGGGGTGTAACTCCCCTTATAGCTGTATTTCATAAGCATGTCGACGAAATGTTATGTGATTCCGCCGAATTTCTTTATGATAAAGGACTGGTTAAGAAAAAAGATATTGTTATTTTGACTGCGGGAGAACCCGTAGCCGTCTCGGGAAGCACAAATTTAATGGAGATAAGAAAGATAAAATCTTTACTGGATCAAAAAAAGACTCTTGCCGGTAAAAAGGAAAGTTAATAGTACTTTATTCTGGAATCAGATTGAGTCTCCTGTCGGAAATGTATTTTTTGTCTGGAAAGAAGAAGGCGTTCTATCGTTAAGTTTTATCGAAGGAAATTATTCTGAAATGCTATCTGCTTTTATTGAAGATGATGTTTGTATGAAACGTTCCAATTCTACCGTAAAAGAGCAATTAATTGAATATTTTGAAGGCGTCAGGAAAAATTTCGACTTGAAACTTATAATGAATGGTACAGATTATCAGAGAAAGGTTTGGAAGGAGTTGTTGAGAGTACCTTACGGGAAAACCATTTCTTACGGTGAACTTGCCGGGAGAGTTGCAAATCCTCGTGGAGCAAGAAGTGTCGGTATGGCTGTTCATTTTAACCCTATAGGCATAATTATTCCATGCCATCGGGTGATAATGGGCAATGGTGAAATCGGAGGTTACGCGAGTGGGATTTTCAGAAAGAAATGGCTTCTTGAGCACGAGCGATCTTTTGGATCGGTCAAATAGTAAAATAGTTGAATGGTTAAGTAGTGATTTCAGGATATAGAATTTGGGATTTAGGATTTAGAAAGAAAAAAACTTTGTGTTCTCCGTGCCTCCGTGTGAGAATAATTAGGGAGGATGGGTTTTAAACAATAGTATATTTTTTGTTTTTCTCTGCGACCTCTGCGTCTTTGCGGTGTAATTTTCTTGTGTTAATCAGTGTAATCTCGTGTTTACAGTTGTTTTGATTTTTTTCACTTGACTGTTTAAAGTAAACAATTATAATTATTACATGATTTTAGTTTTCTTAATTCTGAGTGACTGGTTAAGCCTTCAATCCAATGACTTGAAGAATATTCATTGTGATGTTTCCGGTGTTGATTACGAAAATACACGATTGGAATTTAATATTCCCGGTTTTTATCTCGACACTGCTGTAATCGATAATAAAAGTTATTCGAGAATTAATATGCCCGGAGCCGTCGATTATATGACAAAAGGGTTTCCTCAGTTACCCAGGATTACGAGAAGTATTATTATTCCGGATAATGCAAAAATGAACTTGAGAATTATAGAAAAAAAGGTAGAAAGAATAGATGTTTTGCCTGTTGTTCCCTCGAAAGGAAATATTTCTCGAAGTGTTCCTCCTTCTTCAGTTCCATACACAATCAGCGATTTTTATTCTTCGGAAGATATTTTTCCGGCAGAATCAGTGACTTTATCGGAACCTTTTATCATAAGGGATTTTAGGGGAATGTCGATTTATATTAATCCTGTACGTTATGATGCGGAAAACCAACAACTTATATTGCTCAAAAAATTGGTAATCGAGGTTTATTCTGAAGGTATTTCTTTATCCAACGTCAAAGAAAGACCAAAGAAGCGTTTCGTTTCTCCGTCGGTTAAAAATTTGTACAAAGAGTTTTTTATTAATTTTAAAGAAGAAAAGTTAAGATATAAAATGTTAGAGGAAGATGCAGGAAGGATGATTGTTATATGTGCTGATCAGTATGTTTCTGAAATGGATTCGTTTTTAATATGGAAGAGAAGAAAAGGAATTCAAACGGATATATACAGTTTATCTGAGGTGGGAAACGATACTGCTTCAATCAGGAATTTTATTCAAAATCAGTATGACAATTTAGGGATTACTTTTTGTTTATTGGTTGGTGATGGGTTTGAACTTCCTGCTCCTGACGGAACTGTCGGAATGGCTATTGGGAATAGTTCTGATCATATTTACTCATATACTGAGGGTGATGATTATTATCCAGATATTTTTATAGGCAGATTTTCATCTGTCAACGGCGAGACTATAAATATAAAAAACCAGGTGATGCGAAGTATCTACTATGAAAGAAATCCGCAAGAGGGGGGTAAGTGGTATCAGAGGGGGCTGATGGTTGCGAGTGATGAAGCAGATGATGATGATTCAATAATGGACAAACATAGGTGCGAATGGTTAAAGGACACTTTGCTTTATGATATTCCTCCTTGTTTTACGTATACCTCTATAGATTCGAGTTATGAACCCTGGGGTACAAGATCCATTATTACTAATGCCATAGATTCAGGTGTTTCAATTATTAATTATATCGGACATGGTGAGGTATTCGGATGGCAAAGCGCAGGGGGTTTATACGTAAATGATGTAAATAATCTTACTAATTATGGAATGTTGCCGCATGTGATTTCTGTTGGTTGTCGGGTCGGAGATTTTGAAAACTATGACTGCTTTTCTGAAGCGGCAATGACCGCAGGTACGCCGGAAAACCCCACAGGTTTTATTGTAACATTAGCTCCTGCAATAAATCAAACCTGGGTTCCTCCATGTATAGGGCAGGAGGGTGCCGTTAACTTACTGGCGCATTACCAGGCAAATACTGCCGGAGGCGTGTATTTTAACGGTCTTTGCTATATGATTGAACAGTTGGGAGGAGATACGGTCGAATACGGCGTAGAAATAGCTCAAACCTGGAATATTTTTGGTGATCCTTCGCTTCAATTGAGAACAGATATGCCACGCAATTTTAAAACAAATAAGTCAGTAAAGCAGTATTTTGATTCTCTTGTGGTCGAAATAGAAGTTTATGAAGAGGATTCCATAACAATCGTTGAAGATGCTCTGGTGGCTTTATATAAGGGTTTGGATTCATTGATCTCTTCGGGATACACAGACGAATCTGGTGATTGTCAATTGAAGCTTGACCCATCTTATTATGATATGGATGAATATCTTTACTTAACGGTTACGGGCTTTAATTATAAGCCTCAAATGGATTCGATAAATATTGGAAATTCCGTTATTCCTCAGGATTTTTATTCTTTTGATGTATCTGAGTTGATCGGTGAAAATTTTTTGGAAGTAAAATATGTCGTTCCCAGGGCTATGAATGTCGAATTTCTTATTTTTGACGCGCTGGGAAGAAGAATTACTTCTAAAGAATTAGAAACAGGTAAGGGTGGAAGTTTTAAAGAAAATGTAGATTTGCAGAGTCTATCTTCGGGTGTTTATTTTCTTATGATGAAAGCGGAAGAAGAAATAGTGACACCGAAGAAGTTTATTCTGATTCGATAGTAAGCAATTGCCCGGCTGGCAAATATGATTTGTATAAAACAAAAAAAAGTATTTGTATGTGGTAATATCAAGGGTGTAATTTTGAGGGTACATTAAAAAAACAAATGTAACCTTTGTGCTCTCTGTGTCCTTTGTGTTTCAAATATCTTTTTGGGGTTAGTGTGGGGGGTCAGAAGCAATGATTGAACAGCAGGTATGTGTGATTGTCGTATTCTTTTAATTCTCCGGGCAAGGGGAAATCCAGTTCTATACCCTGTCTTACAGAGATAAATGTTGTTTGATTGAGTTTAAGTTCCAATCCCAGAATACCCCTTGTTTCACTGTCGTTTTCTTCGTTTAAATTTCGCCAGGATTTTTGTATTCCAAAGGTTAATTCTATAAAGTGAAAAAATGAATAAGTATATAGAAAATTAAAACCCAGGTATTTTTTTTTGTAATCCAGTGTATCATTTTTAATATATTTCCGGCTCATAGGAAAACCTATGCGAAAAGAGCTCTTTTCAGAGATTTTTGTTTTTATAAATGGTTCAGTGAATAAGTCTTTTATGTTGATTCTGTTTGTTGCGGTGTCTCCTGGAACCGGTATAAATATAGAATCTTTCTCCTCGTAGTTCAAACGTATCCCCGGATATATTTTTGAAAATAAACGATAAAATACAGTATTAATCAGCCCCATTCCGCCATATTCTACGCGACCGATTTGCTCATCGTTTTCAAAGATATTTTTTTTACCCGGTATTGTTTTGTAATATCTGTAATATAAATCTGCCTGATTGCTATTAAGTAATCCCGAGAGTCCAATATTTAGTGGTATCCTGTCAAAAAAATCTCCGAATTCGTGAAAAGTAATATTTAAAAAATGATTATTTTTTGTGTTTTTCCAGTAACCGATTCCGAAACCTGTATATTTTTCATTTTGAGAAGATTGAGGTGAAAAAAGAAGAGAAAACGAAAGTGGTATTTTTGCTTTTTCTTCGGGTATCCATCGGAGTTTGAACAAATGTTCTTCCGTTTTAAACTCGTAGTCGTTTTCTTTGTTCAGATTGTATTCGAAAAACATTCTTGAAAAAAGAGGAGTTCGAATTTTTATTCTGTAAAGTTCATACAGGTTTTGCGAGTCTCTTAAGCCGTATGTTATTTGGATTCCGTTTTTACTATATAAGAATTGAAATTCTTCCTCTACTGGTAAAAGAGAAACGCTTTTATCCATTAGATAAAGAGTATTATTATCGCTTAATAAAGACAGTAAAAAAAGAAATATCATTTAAGCAAAAGAGAAATGTCTATAGATTTATAGGAATGTGTTAAGGCACCTACCGAAATATAGTCAACTCCAGCGGCGGATATTTTCTTTACGTTTTCGAGAGTTACGTTACCCGAATATTCAAGTAAAATCTCTTTTCCTGCGACGAGTTTCACAATTTTTTTTACTTCATTTAAAGACATATTGTCCAGAAGCAGATGCTCGGCCCCAAATTTTATGGCTTCTTTAACTTCATTGATGTTTTTTACTTCTATTTCCCCTCTTGCCAGGGAAAGAGCCTGTTTTATACCCCCGACTATTTTTATATGATTTTCTTTTATCAGGATTCTGTCATATAAACCCTTTCTATGATTGGTTCCTCCTCCCACCCGGACCGCGTATTTCTCAAGATACCTTAATGTGGGAGTTGTTTTTCTTGTGTCTAAAATAGTAGCTTTACTGTTTTTTATTTTATCTACAAATTTTCTTGTGTAGGTGGAAATTCCGCAGAGCCTCTGAAGAAAGTTTAACGCGACTCTTTCGCCCATCATTATCGCTCTTGTATTTCCGCGAATGTGGATTATTTCCCTGGGATTCAACCAGATGCCCTCGTCGATAAGAAATTCCGTCTTTACACTATCCAATTCGGCGAATACCCATTTTACAATATCTAAACCGCAAAGAACAGCTTTTTCTTTAGTTTTAATTACGGCAAGCGATTTATGTTTTTCGGGGATTGTCTTTATGGTAGTTAAGTCAGCCTTGCCTATATCTTCTCTTAGAGCCTGCTTTATTAGGGGGAGAACTTTTTCTTTCTTTAATTTGTTCATGTATTATACTCCTGATTTCATCTCTTAATTTTGCCGCTCTTTCAAATTCCAATCTCTCGGCGCTTTTTTTCATTTCGTTTTGGAGTTTTTCTATCATTTCCATACGTTCTATTTCTGAGTTAAATTTTTCGGGTATTTTTAGTTCCAGACTTATTTCGGTTTTTTTCTTTCTCTTATCTCCCGCGACAGCCGTGGTCATCATTATTTGTTCGCGGGTTTTCTTTATGCTTTCAGGCTTAATGTTGTGTTTTTTATTATAGTCTAATTGTATATTTCTTCTTCTCCTGATTTCTCTCAAAGCGTTTTTTATAGCGATAGTTTCATTCTCGGCGTAGAGAATAACTCTGCTGTTTATATTCCGCGCCGCTCTGCCTGCTGTTTGTATAATGGAAGTTTCGGAACGCAGGAAACCCGCTTTATCCGCGTCCAGAATTGCGACCAGTGCGACTTCGGGCAGGTCGAGTCCTTCTCTTAATAAATTTATTCCTACAAGTACATCGAAATCTCCCAGACGCAGCCCCCTTAGGAGTTCCATCCTTTCGGGAGCGTCTATTTCCGAATGCAGATAGTTTACTTTTAATCCCGCGTCTATTAGATATTCGGTTAGTTCTTCTGACATTTTTTTTGTGAGTGTGGTGACGAGTACTCGACGTTCTTTCTCGACTTCTTTTCTGATTTCTTCTATAAGGTCATCTATTTGATTTTCTGTGGTTTTTATTTCTACCGGCGGATCGATTATCCCTGTCGGACGAATTAGTTGTTCTACGACTACTTTTTTAGATTTTTCGATTTCCCATTCCTGAGGAGTTGCCGAAGTATAAATAACCCGGTCGGTTTTCTGCTGAAATTCTTCGAAATCCAGAGGTCTGTTATCCAGAGCAGAAGGTAAGCGGAAGCCGTATTCCACAAGCGTTTCCTTTCTCGATCTGTCTCCGTGGTACATTCCTCTTATTTGCGGAACCGTCCTGTGGGATTCATCTATAATGGTCAAAAAATTTTCGGGGAAATAGTCCATGAGCGTGTAAGGAGGTTCTCCCTCATCTCTTCCCGAGAGGTATCTGGAATAATTTTCTATACCGGAACAATAACCGATTTCGCGAAGGAATTCGATGTCGTATTTGGTCCTGCTTTCTATTCTCTGCGCTTCTATATATTTTTCATTGTCCAGGAAGTATTGGATCCTTTCCTCCATTTCTTTTTCTATTTTATCTATTACGTTCAACACTCTATCTTTAGGAAGAACGAAATGATGAGCGGGGTATATATTGAGTTCATCGATTACTTCTATTTTTTTTGCGCTTATAGGATCGATGGAAGAAATTTGTTCGATTTCGTCTCCGAAGAATTCGATACGGTATCCTTTAAATTCGTAAGAAGGAAAGAGGTCTATTATGTCTCCTTTTACGCGAAAATTGCCCTGTTCAAACTCTATATCGTTGCGCTTATATTGAATCGAAACAAGTTTACTTATTAATTTATCCCGTGATATTTCCATGCCGGGAAAAACTTTTATAGATTGTTTTGAAAAATCGGATGGGGAACCGAGTCCGTAGATACACGAGACCGAAGCGACGATTATTACGTCTTTTCTTTCCAGCAGGGAAGTGGTGGCTTTTATCCGGAGTCTTTCTATTTCTTCGTTTATGGAAGCATCCTTCCCGATATAAGTATCGCTTTCGGGAACGTAAGCTTCCGGTTGATAGTAATCATAGTAGGAAACGAAATATTCCACGGCGTTTTCAGGAAAGAACTGTTTAAATTCGCCGTAAAGCTGAGCTGATAGAGTTTTATTGTGTGAGATTATAATCGTGGGCATACCGAGTTTCTCTATGACATTTGCCATTGTAAATGTTTTTCCCGAACCTGTGACACCTAAAAGAGTCTGATTTTTTTTGCCTTTTTCTATTCCCTTCACAAGGCTTTCGATTGCCTGAGGTTGGTCTCCAGTTGGTTTGTAATCCGATATAAGTTTAAAATCATTGCTCATAGAAGAACAATAAGAGGGATTTAACTTTTCCGCAAGGACTACCGTAAAAATTTTAAACACAGAGAAAGAAGAAGCACACAGAGAACACAGAGCTAATTCGCTGCCAGCTTACGGCTCACGGCTTTCAGCTATGCACAACCCTGTAACCCACATATTCACATGTAGGACATGTAGGTATTGTAGTTTTTTTTTTTTTTTTTTTTTTTTTTTTTTTTTTTTTTTTTTTTATTTTTTTTTTCTATTTTTTTTTTTCTAAAATTTAAAACCCCGGACCCGGTACATATTTTCAACGCACTAACGCTTCTACGCATATACACACTAACAATGTTATATCTAAAACCCAGAACCTAAGACCCAATACCTGAAACCTAATCAGGTGGTTTTTCAATCAATCCTTCTTTAATCTGCAGTTCTGTTTGTTTTCTTGAATTTCCGATTAATTCTTCAGCGCTTTTTCGCAGTTCTTTTTCGCTTAAAATCGTCCTGGCTATTCCCTGTTCTATAGCCTTAAGACCGACTGCGACTGCTTCATTTATAAAAACTTCCCATTCGTCCATGGTTGGTACTATATAATCTTCTTTTAAGCCTTTTTCTTCGGCTGTCTTCGCGACAGAGTAGGCTGCGGCTATCGTCATTTCGTCGGTTATGGTTTTAGCGTTTACATCGAGAGTTCCCCTGAATATGCCGGGAAAACCGAGGGAATTGTTTATCTGATTTTCGAAGTCGGAACGTCCGGTTCCCACGATTCTCGCTCCCGCTTCTTTCGCTTCCCACGGCCAAATTTCAGGAACCGGATTCGCCACGGCAAAAACGACCGCGTCTTTATTCATTCCGGAAATCCACTCTTTCTTGATTGTTCCGGGTACGGGTTTTGCTGCAGCCACCATAACGTCGGTACCTTCTATTGCTTTTACCGTATCCCCTTTTTTGTTTTCCCCGTTTGTTTTACAGGCAAGGTCCCATTTATAAGGATTCTTTTCCTTGTTTTTTTCAAGGTCTTCCCGGTTTTTGTGCAGAATTCCTTTGCTGTCGCTTATTACGATATTTTTCTCTTTTGCTCCTGCTTTAAATAGTATTCGACATAACGCGACATTTGCGGCGCCCGCGCCTACAATCGAGAATTTTGCTTTTCTTATATCCTTGCCTACGAATTTTAATGCATTGATAATTCCCGCAAGTTCAATTGAAGCGGTCCCTTGCTGATCGTCATGCCAGATGGGAATATCTAATTCGTCGCGAAGACGATCTAAGATATAAAAACATTTAGGATTTTCGATATCTTCGAGATTTATTCCTCCGAATACCGGTGCTATTATTTTTACAGTTTCAATAAATTTTTCCGGGTCTTTTGTGTCGAATACAACCGGGAAAGCGCTTACTCCGCCAAGATATTTAAACAGAAGACTTTTTCCTTCCATTACCGGAAGGCTGGCGAGCGGACCTATATCGCCGAGTCCCAGAACTCTCGAACCGTCGGATACTATTGCCACATTGTTCCATTTATTTGTGAGTTTATACGCGAGTGAGGGATCCTTATTTATCATTCTGCAGGGCTCCGCCACACCCGGAGTGTACCAAATACTGAAATCATCCATGCTGGTAACCGAACACTTCAAAGAACTTTCAATTTTTCCCCGGTAGTATTCGTGCCATTTGGGAGCTGTTTTTTGCGGCTGTTCGGCTTTTTTGATCAGTTCTTCTACATTATGATTCTTGTTTTCTGACATTTATAAATCCTTACTTACCGCAGAGTGCACAGAGAGGAAGGACGCACAGAGCACACAGAGCTATACCACACATCCCGGTTTATTATGTGTTTAAAAAACAAATTTTTTCGATTCATTTTTATCTGTGTTCATCCGCGGCCAATTTTTCCCTCTGCGTTCTCTGTGGTTAATTGAGGTTTAGATTTGCGAGTTTCGTGTTTCGGCTTAAAAAAATAATAAAGAAATTGTGTTGTGGTAGGGCTTTGCGTTCTTTGCGACTTTGCGGTGCAATTTTCTGTTATAATCTGTGTTTTCTGTGGTTTATTTTGTTTTCTTTTTTTCATAAAAACTATTTCCTTTAGCGTCCATTGTTACAATTAGAGGTCCGAAATTTTCGACTTCGAGAACCCATGCAGCTTCAGGAATGCCGAGTTCTTCAAGAAAATAAACATTTTCGACTTTTTTTATGGCTTTCGCAGCCAGAGCCCCCGCTCCTCCGGTAAAATGGGTATAAACAGCGCCCGTTTTTTTAAGTGCTTTTAAGGTTTTTTTACCCATTCCTCCTTTACCGATTATCATTTTTACTCCGAATAATGATAAAAATTCGCTTTCAAAAATTTCCATCCTGGTTGAAGTTGTCGGTCCTGCGGATACTATAAGCCATTTATTTTTTTCTTTCTTGACTACGGGACCCGCGTGATAAAGAACCATATCGACAGGGTTAAATGGTATTTTTTTACCATTCTTTTTTAACTCTATCATTTTCTTATGTGTTTCGTCTCTCGCGGTGAATAGTTTGCCCGTTAAAAATACTATGTCTCCGACGGATAGTTGTTTTATTTCTTTTTTTGAAAGAGGTGTTTGTAATTGTATTTTTTTCATTATATAATTTTTATGGAACCATCGTTTGTAAAATTGATTGTTTTTCTTCTGTGAGCCCAGCATTGCAGAACCAGTCCTACAGGAAAGGATGCAGGGTGGCGGTGAGCGTATTCTATGTGCACATCGAGAACCGTGGTTTTTCCGCCCATACCCATCGGTCCCACGCCAGTTTTATTTATTAGTTCGAAAAATTCTTTTTCCATTTTAGCGATTTTTTTTTCTTTATGACGTTCTCCGATTTTACGTAAGAGGGCTTTTTTTGCGAGTTCCATGCAAATATCGGCTCCACCGCCGATCCCTATTCCCGCAATTGTGGGGGGACATGGTTTACCCCCGGCGTTTTTTATATGTTCCACTATAAGTCTTTTTGCAATCTCGATTCCTTCGCCCGGGTTAAGCATCCACAAAGCGCTAATGTTTTCAGAACCTCCTCCTTTGGGAAGAATATCGATTGTGCATTCACTCCCTTTTATTATGTCCCAACTTATATGGGGAATATTTATGCCTGTATTATTATTCTCGTTTTTACCCGTGAAAGGATTAATGGTGTTGGGGCGAAGAGGTATTTCTTTTGTCGCTCTTTTTACGGCGTTTTCAAGTGTTTCTCTTAAGTCCTTGAGGTACTTAAATTGAGCTCCCGCCTGAATGAAAAATGACATTATACCCGTGTCCTGACACATTGGAATTCGTTCTTTTGAAGCGATTTTTATGTTTTTAAGAATTGTCTCCAGCTGAATTTTAGCAAGACCTTTTTCTATATCAGATGCTTTTTCTAAAGCTTTTGTAACGTCTTTCGGCAGTTCGGTCTCGGATTTTTCGATCGCTTCTATCAATATTTCTTCGATATTTTTTTTGCTTATTTTCGTCATTTTGATTTAATATACAGAGTAACGTGTTTACGCTTAATGTCAATAAGTTTTTGGTGAGATATATTTATTTTACGATAAAGTTGACGCTGTTTGATAAATTTTTGTCTTTACCTGAAGAAGCGGTAAGACAATATTTTCCCGGTTTTATCTGCCAGAGAAAACTGTGATTGGCGAATGTCTCTTTTAACTTTTTCCCGTTTAAAAACCAGGTTATTTTTTTTTCTTCTGTTGTTGTAAGTTCGATTCTCAGTGATTGATATTCGGGTTTTACATTGGAAAGCCGATAGAAAATCGCTCCGTCCTGCGGTTTTACTATTTTGAATCTTTCTTCCTTTTTTATTTCACTGTCGGGATTTTTCGCCCCGAAACCTTCTACCCATTCTTCGTATCTTCCCGGTAATACGGTATGAATTCCGCCTTTACTTTTAGTGTGCATGGTACAGCTATCTTTGTAATATGAAATAAGATGCTCTTTTGGTATTATTTCTTCGAGCGAAGAAGGGCAATATTTGTGAGGTCTTTTGCCGGAAAGAGGGCAGATGGGAACCCGGATAAGTTCTTCAGGTAGGGCATCCCTTTCGGGATAATTTTTTTTGCTGTATAGTAAATGCATTATATTGGCGAATAAAGGTCCGGCTCCGGAGATACCCGATACTCTCTGCATGGGAGTGTGATCAAAATTGCCAACCCATACGGCAAGAGTGTAATCCCTGGTGAAACCCACCGTCCAGTTGTCACAAAAGCGGAAAGAAGTTCCTGTTTTCGCGGCGCAGGGAAAAGGAAAATTAAGAACAGAATTAAATCCGAATTCCGGAGTACGTGCAAATCTGTCACTTAAAATATCGGTTATTAAATAGTTCAATGGAGGTGTGGAAATTATTTTTTCGGATTTGTCGATTTCAATTTCCTTTCCGTCTATTTCTGTTACCTCTTTAATCGGGATAAAACTCCCGGAGCGAGCCAGACACATGTAGGCTCTCGCAAGCTCGAACAACGTAACTTCTCCTCCGCCCAGTACGAGTCCCACGCCGTAATAATCCGCGTTTCTATCCAGGGAATTGAATTCATACTCTTTGAGACGAGATAAGAATCTGTCTATTCCCGTTTTAGCCAGAACTCGAACAGCCGGCACGTTAAGGGAATTTGCCAGAGCTTCTCTTAATCTTACGGGACCGTAAAAATCTTCAGAATAATTCTTAGGGCTGTATATTCCCGTGGGCATTTTATAATAAGTGGGTATGTCCGAAACTATTGTCGAAGGATTCAAACCGTCTTCAAAAGCTAATAGATAAAGAAAAGGTTTTAGTGTGGAACCGGGTTGTCGCAGAGCTCTTACTCCGTCGTTTTCGCCCTCGTTTTTGGTGTTGAAAAAATCCGCGGAGCCGGTGTAAGCGAGGACTTCACCTGTCGCATTATCGAGTAATATGACTGCCGCGTTGGTCACGTTGAATTTCTCGAGAGCTTTTACAATTCTGTTCGTTTGTTCCAGAAGAATTTTTTGTAAATCTCTGTCTATAGTGACTTTGACTTTTTGTACATCCGGCGGTAATGTTTTCATCAAACTGAAAACAAAATGCGGGGCAAGAAAGGAGGAAGTTTGTGGTTTTAAGGAAATATCTTCTTTAAGTATTCTGTTTATCCTTTCTTTTTCTATGAAATTTTGTTCTTCCATTTCTTCGAGAACGTACTTCTGGCGGTTTTTTATTTCTTCCGAATTGTTGTATGGGTTCAAGCGGGTCGGGGAGTTGGGAATGGAAGCAAGAAAAGAAGCCTGCGCCAGAGTTAAATCCGAAGACGAGATGCCGAAATAAGTCTTCGACGCGCCTTCTATACCGTAAAGATTTCCGCCCATCGGTATCCTGTTGATGTAAAACTCAAGGATACCTTCTTTACTTAAGCCAGCTTCCAGACGATACGCTAAGTAAGCTTCTTTTATTTTTTTTATTAATGTCCGCTCTCCCGGTTTCATCATTCGCGCGAGCTGCAGGGTTATTGTCGAAGCACCGGATACGACTTTTTTTTCTTTTAAGTTTTGCCAGGTTGCTCTTAAAACAGCCATGTAATCAATACCGTTGTGGTGATAGAAGCCTTTATCCTCAGAGGCTATGATTGCTTTTATAAAATAAGGAGATACCTGTTCAAGATTGATTTGTATAGAACGGCTCGAGTTTTCCGAAAGAATTTCCTGGAGCAATCTTCCGTCACGGTCGAAAAACTTTACGGAATGAAAATTTTCTCTCCGCAATTTTTTTTCGGTGATTGGTAAGAGATAAGGCGTAAATCGAAAAGCGAATATGAATAAGATTGTTGAAATACAGAAGCCCTTTAACACTTTTTTCTTATTTAACTTAAGCTTAATTCTTTTGAAGAAATCAGTTATAATTCTCACCTTTAATTAACTCGATTTGTTATCCCGGAGAGCCTATAATTTTTTTCTCTTTGCTCTCTGCGTTTTTGTTTTTTAAAAACAATTATACTCTGTGTCTTCTGTGTTTAAATTTTATATTTTTCATTCATTCAGTATCTCTATAAATCCTTCGCTGCTTGTACCGAACTGTTCAGGTTCGTACATAAGACTGACCTTCGAACAGGGCCATAAAAAGTATCCTGAAGTAGTAGCTCTTAGCAGATATTTATACCTGTAAATTCCCGGTCTGACCATATCCGAGAAAAGAGCGACCCTGTCGTCTCTCATTTCGGTGTGGTTTATCGGATTCCATGAGCCTCCTCTGGTTACTTTTGCCTGTGAATCGATATCGTATCTTGTTGAAGTTGTTTGTAAGGAAGCGTCGATCGCTTCCAGCCCTGAAGGAATCGGATCGTCTATTACCAGATGACATGAAGTCTGATTGACTTTAAATTCGAGTTCTACCTCAAGAACATCTCCGGCTTTAATTTCGACAGGATCGAGCGGTTGATTTTTATATTCTGCGATGAGCTTACCGGTGTCTTTATTCTTTATCATCCTTTTTATTGTAAGCCCTTCGTTTCTCGAAGATTGCGCTCCTTTTAATCTGTATGAGTAGGACAATACGTAGTACAAATATCCACTTCCTTTTTTGGAAAGTTCGATTTCAGAGAGACCATCAGGCAGCTTTGTAATAGGAATGAATTCTTCGAAAGGTTTATATTGATGTCCTTTGAACATGTGAGTAATTACTTTCTCTCCGGCTATAAACAAATCCGCCGTGTATTTGGGAGGTTCCGATTCTCTTTTAAGTGATATTTCCACGAGAGCGTCCATGGCTTTTGCGTTTTCGTATGTGTATCTCCATCTTCCGTTTTTTCTGGCATTCAGCATATAACGGGCGAATTTTGATATGTATTCGCTCTCCGGTTCCATTTCCAGGAAAAGTTTAGTGGCATCGGCTGTAGTAATTACAGGTGAATACATGAATAACCATGAAGGGGGTAAATCTTTCGGGCTTTCGAAATGCGCGGTCTGAGCTGTTACGAACATTCCGTTCTTTATCTCTTTTAACATTGTCCCGGCTTCTTTTTCCCATCTGCCGGATTTGTGAAGCAGATAGGCGAGAGAAATCTGCGCGCCGAAGCTTAATTCATTTCTGCGGTTAAAATATTCTTCGAAGTAAGTTTCATCTTTTTTATCCAGGTAATGCATTCCCAGTAAGATATTTATTCTGTATTCAGCCAGTGATTTCCAGCTACCGAAGGGATAACATGGGTTTCTCAATGTATATTCGAGAAAATCGAGAAGTTCGTTCTGCGCGTCGTCGGAAATTTTATATCCTAAATCCTCGCATCTTTTAAACAGGTATGCGACATAGGGCGAAAGATAACAGTCGGAACGCCAGCTTGTCGGCCAGAATTTGAATCCGCCGTCGGAGTTTTGCATCAATAGAATTTTTCTGATGTTTGCTTCTATAACTTTGTCCACCGGTTTCACGGCTTCGAGTTCGAATCCGTACTTATCGGATAGAAATTTAAGCTGTACGAGCGCCAGAAGTCTGCTTGAGGTTTGTTCCAGACATCCGTAGGGGTATTCCACAAGGTATTTGGCGCCTTCTCCGATATTGGTCAGGGCTGTACTGGAGAGAGTTACCTGTAAACCCCCCATATCTTTTCTTACGCTTTTGTCGACTTTCATCGCCTGTTCCGCTTTTTCTTTTGTTTCTCCGACAGCTACCACAGTTTCGGTGGCAAGTAATTCTTGGACCCTGAGAGTCGTTTGAACCGCATCAGATTCTCTTATCTCTTTTCCGTCGAAGGTTCCGGTAAAATACGCTGTGAATTTTAATGTGGATTCTCCTTTAAGAGCGGCTTCGAATGGGAATAGTATGGTTTTCGATTGTCCCGATTTGATGGAGGTTTCCTTTATCTTTTCTGAATTTTCCTCGAAAATTATGGGCTCACCTGAGAGTTCGGCTGATACCTTTACTGTTCCTTCTCCTTCGGTCGCGTTGGTAATAGCGACTCCCGAATTGAATTTATCACCTATTCTGGCGAATCTGGGAAGAACGGGACGAAGAACGAAAGGCTGGGTGGCAACTACTTTCTCGTCCTTATAACCGAACAAATCGTTTTCTCCCACCGAAACAACCATTATTCTCCAGGTTGTCAGGTTGTCGGGTAGTTTAAAACTGAAACTCGCCTGTCCGTTTTTATCGGTTACCAGATGCGGATTATAGTAAGCCAATTTCAAAAACTTCTTTCTTACCATCGGTCCGCCTACCATTCTTTCGGCTCCTCCGCCGTAACCGTAACCCTTCTGCAGCAATTCTTCTTTTGTTATTATGAATGGGCGATTATCTGTGAGCCTCGCGGAAAGACCTCTATGCGCGTATACGATTTTTACAAGGTCGGGTGGAGTGTATCCGGTTAATGAAAGCACCGCCTCATCTACGATCATAACCGTTAGTTCGCTTCTATGTCCTTTTTTATCCGTCCGTCTTACTTTAATATCCACATCTAATTCTTCCGCGGGTCTGAGTTTCTTACTCGATGTATTAATTTCCACCTGCAGATATTTGTCCGATATAGAGGTTTTAAATCCCTGGAAACCGATTTTTTCCATGTGTTTTCCTGTTTCCTCTTCCACGGGAACAATCGGGTCTCCCAGTCTGTAAAGGACGGCTCCCACGTACGCGTTCGGCAGCATTTCTTCGGTTACCTCAAAATTGTATGTGAACCCGCCGCCTTTTATATCTTTTGAATCTTTAAAAAATATTTTTTCTCTGCAAACGGTTATAAAAAGTTCCGCTTCGGGAAAAGGCGATTTAATGAAAGCCTTTGCCGTGTCTCCGACTTTGTATTCTTCCTTATCCATTATGATTTCTAATTTGTCTTCTCCTGTTTCTTCCCATGGAACATAACTCTCTCCGGCGACCCATACCGAAGCCGCGGCGCCGGTACCGCTGTTTGGATTATTTGTCAGCTCGGCAAGAATAAAATATGAACCCGCTTTATCAGGGAAAAAGTTAATTTCTTTCGGTACGCTTGCACTCAATATTTCCTTTGTGACGACCACTTTTTTTACCATCGTATTTTCGACTCTGAATTTTCCTTCGGGTGTTTTCGTTTTAACCGAATGATACTCTTTTTTTATCAAATTAACCGTTACCGGTATTCCTGTTAAGGCTTCTCCCTCGGGAGAGGATACGATAACAGACGCTTTTAAATTATCTTTTGCCGCGATTATCCAGTCGTCGAGTTTTACGCCTATAAGTTTTTTATCGGGAAGCACAGTAATACTTTTGTTCGCGGATGAGGTTTGTCTTGAAACGTCTGTAACTTCAACATCGCATAGATAAGTCATATTATATGGAACATCATCCCTTTGAAGGGAGATGGTTTTGGACGCTTTACCTGTTTCGTCGAGCTCGATGGTTTCGCGCAGGTAACTGCCGCTTATAGAAGACTTTTCTTCCTGCAGGTATGAGGGAATGCCGAATGAAAATCCTTCCCAGCCTTCCGGTCTGAAATAACTTCTTCTGCGAGTTATATTGAGGGATGAAGAAGCTTTCGACATGGGCGCGCCGAAATAATAGTTTCCTTCCCAGGAAATTCTAAACGATTCTCCCGGCGTTACTATTTTTTTATCGATGTTCATTTTGACTTCGAATTCAGGAACTCTGAATTCTGCCAATCTGAAGTTGCCGTAGAATCTTAGATTATGTCTCGTGTTTTCTGCCGTAACATTGTAATACCCGAGAGGTTGTCCCTCTTTTGTTGGTATTTCGAGATCAAAAGTTCCGAATTCGTTTACGATTACTTTTCCAACCTGTTTTTCTCCGCCGTGGGGATCCCGAAGTTTGATTTCGAAAGGCAGACCTTTTCCCGTCAGCAGTTTTCCGTAAAGTAGATATCTTACTACCCCTTTTAATCTGACGGTATCTCCCGGACGGTAAAGATTTTGATCGGAGAATATCGTTCCTCTGCATAGAGGACGTTCCGCTTCCCAGTCTGAACTAATGCCGAAATTCCAGAGAGAAGGGTTGCCTCCTCTTTCCGTGTGAATGAATGTCCAGTCGTCGTCTTTTTCCGCCACTATTAATAGGGTCGGAGGTTCCGCGAAACCGAATCTTTCCTGATCGTATAAAATATCGTCGGGGTCCGCTTCCGGGGGATAAAGTTCATTTAATATCTTGTTACTTATTCTTCTTTTTGTGCATTTCTGCATCTGTGAGGTTGAAAGAGTAAGTATTCCTTCGGAATCGGTTATTCCTTCAAAACAGGGAGAGATCCTGTTAATATTTTTGTCTGTAATAAGGTCCCATATTTTCTCCAGTCTGGGAAGGTCATCTTCTCTGTAAATTTTAATTTTTGCTTTGCCGATCGACTTTCCGTCGGTGAGCCGGTTTAATTTTATTATGCCTCCGGTGGGGTGTAACTGGGTGTATATTCCGATGTTTGTTCGGAGCATTAAACCGTTAAAACTTATAGGATTGCGGTAACATTTTACATGGGGAGAGGTGAATTTATAAGCTACCGCGCCGAAATTCCCGCCCCGTAGATGATGGCTAAGATCGTAGTAGGCTTTGCCTACCCCTGCTTCATTTAATTTAATATCCTGACGCAGTTCTTTCGTTTTTAGATTGTCGATTAAATCATCTATCGAGTGGTAATAGTTTAATCTTTCTCTGACCAGGATATCTTTTGGCTCTAACCCCTGAATAATATAAAAAGCTTTATTTATATTAACCGTTTTTATTCCGAGTTCAGGTTCTATGTTCGGTGTTATAATTTGATAGCCGCTTGGTCCCCACATTTTCGGAGTCAATTCTCCGGTAGTAAAAGAAATTTGTTGAGGATTTTCTAATTTCTGTCCGTAAATATCCGTCAGTCGCTCTTTTAAATTAACTCTATACTCGATGTTTGGTTCCAACAAATGATTTTCAAAACCAAAGGAATATCCCTGGCAACCTGAATATCTGCTTAATAAGTTTTCTTCACCTTCGGGAAAAACAGAAACATTTTTTATTACGCTTTCCCAATCAGGATTATTGGTAAAAGCTACATAAGGGATTGTTGTAATTTTATATCCACATCCGCCGCAGAAACCACTTCCGGTGAATCGAAACGGAGGATAAGTTCTAAAAGTAGAGAGATATTCCCTTTTCGTTGGACGGTTTCCTCTTTTAGTCATTAACCCCGAATTAATTAAAACTGAATAACGGGTATCTTTTTTTAATTCTCTTCTCGGTTTTAATATGTAAGTGTAATTCAATCGATACATCCCGATGTCCTGTTCATCTTTCGGGTTTTTTTCATATTCAAGAAATTCGTAACACACTTTTCTTTTTGTTTCGGTTTCGTAAAATTCTATTTTACTTTGCAAGGATTTTAAGTTTAAAGAGATATTACTCGTTATACGCACTTCCTGGTCGAGTTTAACGTGATGTGAGCCGGCTGTCGGATATATTCTTATTTGAGGCAATGGAGTGTAAAATTCCCAGAAAAAATCTTCCGCAAGAATATTTCCGGCTATATCCTGTATTCCTTTCTTAACTGTTACGGTATAATGCGTAGCCATGGGAAGGCTGTGTTCGGATTCGAATACCACACCCGCAGTTCCGAGAATCCTGAAATTCCCATCAATGGGAGGTTCGAGATTAAAGTGATTCAGGATAGAATCTCGTATTTCGTCGCTGAGAGTAGTCAGGGGGATAATAGGATTATTGAAATTTATACTTATCTGGACCTGCCCGCGGGATTTTCCTGTTGGACCGTAGTTTGTTATTTTAAGTTCATCGGATGTTACGAATTGGGTTGGTTGAGTTTCATATTCATATTGATACGCGCTCTCATATGTATCTTTTCCTATACGTGTTTTATCTTTTTTTATTTGCGGGTAAAGTAAGAGGAAAATTAAAATTATTCCAGTTGTAATAATTGATGGAACCCATACTTTTTTTTGTTTAATTTTCTCCAAAATCTTTTTTTTATCTATTTTTGTTTTTGAACTTTTTTTGGATTTTTTTGTCGATTTTTTAGAACTTTTTTTATCATTTTTTTTCATTTACAACCTCCTTAAAATTTATTACGATTATGAGTAATGGTATTGTTCTAAAGTCAAATATTTTTTAAGTTTTACGATATTTAATATATTGAAACCGAACTTATATGTCAAGATTATTTCTTTTGGTTTTTTTGCCACTAAGGCGCCAGGACACGAGGAACAACTGATTTTTAACCACGAAATACACGAAACACACTAAAACCCACCACCCTCATTTTGAGTTTACTTTTAAAAAAACGAAAAAAACAGAAAAATTTACTGCAGTAAGATACGAACAACAACAATATAATCTTGTGATAATCTCGTGAAATCTTGTGGTTAAATTTTGGGTTGGGTGTTGGGTCTAGAAAAATATTACTTTATTCTCTCCGTGTCTCCGTGGGCTCTGTGTGAGAATAATTTTTTTGGGGATGAGTGGTGTGTCTTGACTTTCGTTTTAATCAATTTATACTCACCTTAATTAAAAAAGGAGTATATGTTTTGCATGAATGGGCTTTGGCTGAATCGGTTGTTAATACCGTTTTAAAATATAAAAAGGAAAAGAATCTTTTAAAAGTCAATAAAGTGCTTGTAAAAATAGGGAAATTGCAGCAAATAGAACTCGATATATTTAATTCAGCTCTGAATGATATTTCAAGTTTGAAAAATATTGAAGGGGAATTTGTTGTGGAAGAAGATGATGTTTCTTTTAAATGCAGAATTTGCGGGAAAGAGTGGAATTTTGAAGAAGGAGTCGGCGATTTAAATGAAGAGACTTCCGAGTATGTTCATTTTGTTCCCGATGTAATACGGGTTTATTCCAGGTGTCCACGGTGCGGGAGCAGGGATTTTGAAATTTTAAAAGGACGGGGTGTGTGGATTGAGTATATTGAAGGAGAGAGTTTATAAATGCAAACGGCAGTCGCCAATTCACAATTGATTTTTGTTTATGTTTTTAGTTCAAGGTTACCACTCCGAAAAACCACAGTCAGTTTCCCCTGCGAGGAAACTGCTGCTTGGCTCTCAACCTCGCTCCTTTTGGCTTTGCCAAAAGACCGTGCCCGCTCGGTTTCCGAGACATTTTTCTTGAGTGATAACCTCTCACTAGATTCAAGGAGAAGTTAATATCTATGGATCCGAGATTAAATGTAATAGATGAAAGATTATCCGGGGTTAAAAGAATTATTGCCGTTTCGGGGGGTAAAGGAGGGGTAGGGAAGAGTTCTGTTTCTTCCATGTTAGCTTTAGTACTCGCCGATATGAGGAAAGAGGTAGGTCTTCTGGATCTTGATTTAAGTGGTCCGACCGACCATTTAATTCTCGGAATAAAAAATGTTTTTCCGGAAGAAGAGAAGGGTATTATTCCTCCAGAAGTAAACGGAATTAATTTTATGTCCATTATTTATTTTACGGGTAAAAATCCTTTGCCTTTTAGAGGGGAAGATTATTCTAACGCCATTATTGAACTTCTGGCAATAACAAGGTGGAATAATTTAGATTGTTTGATTGTCGATATGCCTCCCGGTATTAACGATGTGGCTCTGGATGTAATAAAGCTAATAAAAAAGATTGAATTTATTATGGTCGGCAATCAATCAAAGTTGACTCTGGAAACTCTTAAAAAAATTATATCCATGAGTAAGGAATCAGGCAAGAAAATTCTCGGTATTATCGATAATATGGGAGTTACCGGAAACATTGAGAAAGAAAATAGCTTTGCGTTTCTCGGCTCTCCTGTTTTGGGGAAAATAAGTTATGATAGGGAGTATGAATCTTCTCTGGGGTACATAGATAAACTCTTGAAAACACAATTTGCGGAGGATTTAAGGGACATAATTTCTAATAATCCTGGAATTTTTTAAAATAATAGCACGCAGATTTACAGGATTTGATGTGATATGGGTTTTAAATAACAAAAATTTATTTTTTATCAGTGTTTATCTGCGTGAATCATTGGTTAATCCTTTTTTTTATCTGGGGCGTGGAGGCTCTGTAGTACTGCCGGTCAACTTTTTGTTTTTTTTAGCAATATTGGTGTGTGGGGATAGGTTCAAACAACAATTTTTTCTCTGCGACCTTTGCGTCTTTGCGGTGAATATTAGCGGTTTTACCGCGCCGGGAAATCTGTGGTTATATATTTTTTCTTTTTGCTTATGGGCTTGACTTATTTTATAACACTGGTAATTTTTATATATGTTATTGATAATTATTGCAAGTTTGCTTATTCCAATGGACGAGGCACAAACCGACCATTTAAAAGCCTACGGTCTTACTTACTGGATTTT
>Ga0307422_1000126_pt1 | contig 43217 bp, 31 predicted proteins | sample SalMarWE160290MG_FD_202153 | JGI IMG/M metagenome (GOLD analysis project Ga0307422, IMG submission 202153) | Salt marsh sediment microbial communities from the Plum Island Ecosystem LTER, Massachusetts, United States - WE1602-90 | ecosystem: Environmental > Aquatic > Marine > Intertidal zone >...
AACAGCGTATGGGTCAACTACTCTTCGGTAGTGGGATCCGGCGAAAACCGCAGTGTAAATGCAAAAATTACAGGTACCGTTCCCGAAGGTCTTCAGTTAAAGGTATCAGCAGGCACCTACAGCGGCAATGGCAAAGGAACCACTGGGACGGCTACCGGTCAGATTATTCTTTCAGGCACCGACCAGACTCTTATTTCCGGCATCGGAAGCTGCTACACAGGAAACGGTTCCAGCAACGGACATAACCTGACCTATCAATTGGACCTGACGGATGCCGACAGCTACCAGAACCTGCTTCACAACACTACCGAAATTACCGTAACGTATACACTGACCGATAATTAATAGAGTAAACAACATCTGATAAAAACAGGGCTGCATGCAGCCCTGTTTTTTTTTGCATTGGTCAGGAAACATCATACGTACAGGAGATCACTTTCCGGACATATACAAATGGATCATTGCTTATTCTGGCTTACAGTTTGTGCACGGATCACTGATACACTCAATTTTTTTTAACAGGATAAAATGCTAATCAGCATGGCGAAACAAAAACCAGCAATTTGATTTTTCCAGCCATGAATTATTCTGGTATAACAAGCCGGATTATTAGACTATTTTGAGCCATTTTCCTCTTTCAATCCGGTCGCCTGGCTCGAGATTATTCAGCAGGGCGGTATGTTCCATCTCTTCCTGATTCACCCCAAGATTCCTGAGGGCATTGGCAACGGTCCCGGAGGAGGGGACCTGTTTCACCCGGATCCTTTACGGGTTCCCCGTCTGACAAGCGTCAGCTGGGCAGGAATTCCCGCTCCGGGGTAGTGACAAACTTTGCTATATGATTGTTATATAGGGTTTTATCGAAGTTGTGTTTTTTGTTATTCTACCTTTGCTGTTATTTACCCCCTTTTAATAATCTCCGTAAATGAAATTATATTCCCTCAATTAGATACTGTTAAAGTATTCATCAAGTTGATTAACCCTAATTTTCATAAACTTACGCATTAAATCAAGCTCTTGTCTATAATCATTATTGTCATAATACCATTTGCTGTCAACTGGCCATTTCTCAAAGTTTTTTTCAACCTCTTTGCTGATAATTCTGTCATTTTCAGTTATATGGGCATCAAAATTATCAAAAGATAAAATATTTTGTTCACGGAGTTCAAACCATCGTTTTTTTAATTTGTGCAAATATTCAATTTCTGGTATATTTGACAATCTTTCCAATAATATTGCCCTATTACAATTTAGTTCTCTTTCCATTAAATTACGTTCATTGTCTCCATCCCTGCCAAATGAATGGTCATAATCCCATATCGCAAACCTGAAAGGTGTATCCTTATCTAATTTGTATAAATAAAAATTCTTTACTATACCATCTTCATTATTAGAGAATAATAAAATAAGATGCCAATCAATTACATTGTCAATATCAACCCAGGTTGATATATCCTTAGCAAAACAACTATCATCGGAATAATATAGAAAGTTCTTAAATCTCTCTAAGTAATCGGTTTTGTCAGATTCATTAATCTTTGGAAATTTTTGTTGATAATAGTTTAATGTATCCTGAACATAGGTAAGTCTTTCCTTTATAAAAATGGGTGGATCTTTAAATAACATGGCCATAGGATCACCTTTATTTAATCCTACCATTGCGCCATTTATCTCTTCCATAATCACATATAGACCTTCATATTTATCATTTATACGAATAGTAATAAAAGAGCTTTTTGAAGCAACATTATTTTCATTCATTTCTCTAAAGAGATCATAGCTAATTTTATGTCGCATAAATGTCTTATCTATATAATTTGCATTTAGAATCCAATCATCATCACACGGGAGATTTGCCAATGAAAATTTGTTATCCAATTCAATTGCAAATGAGTGTTTATGGTATTTACTGGATATACCACCTCGGCATTTAATTTTTCCAAAAAGTTCATATTCGTTTGCAGCATCAGAATAAATGAAAGTACAAGGCTCTTTACTTTTCCAGCCAATAGCTCCTTCTTTCTTAATATGAATAGAAGGAAGTACTTCTCTTTTACATGATACTGTACCTGATATAAAAAGGATAATAAGTAGGTATAATTTTTTCATTTAATAGTATATAACAATTAATTGAAAACTGTCGTTGTGGATTACGGTTGATTTTCAGTCTGAAGGGCGGATGATAATCGGGCGGGAAAATCCAGCAAACGACATCGCACAGACCAAACAATAAAATTTGCAAAATGTGTGTGCCCAGCATGATTTTGTGTACACCTTACTAAGTGTGTCCTTAATAAAGGTTTAAAGATACAAATATTCAGGGGTAAACAAAAAAGTGATGCATGAAATATATCCCGCTTAAACATGTATAAAATTGCATTAAAGTGAAGGATACGTTTCATACGCTTATAATTGTTTATTTTCAAAGGGTTCATATGCCTGCCTTTTCGGCTTTGCTCCGCTGACTGCGCCTTCGCGTAGCTGCTACGGCAGAGCAAGGAGCTATGCGAAAGCGATGCAGACAGGTAAATCGTCCCGATCCCGATGGCAATTGGGATCGGGGTACGTTCCATGATTCACCATAAATTATTTAAAATCAGGACTTTTTATATTTCCTCCTCCCCCCGGATTATTGGACTATTTTGAGCCATTTTCCTCTTTCAATCCGGTCGCCTGGCTCGAGGTTATTCAGCAGGGCTGTGTGCTCCATCTTTTCCTGGCTGACCCCAAGGCTCGTGAGGATATTGGCAACGGTCCCGGAGGAGGGGACCTGTTTCACCCGGATCCTTTTGGGAGGAACATCGATTTTATTTGGATCGGTCAGCCGGTCAAAACGTACCATGGTTGATTCAAAAAGCCTGAAAAAGCTATCAAAATCAGGACGGTTAGCTACCCCATGGAAAATATAGATCAGCTCTGAATAGTCAATAAAATAGGACAATACTTTCAGGGATGCTGTTTCTCCTGTTTGCTGGTTTTGTGCTGCCTGTTCCGAAAGCACTCCCAGTGCAGGCATTCCGTTTACTGTAGTGCGGGTACTGTGTAAGATATTCAGATTCAGATTTTGTATGGTTTCGGAAGCGGCCTGATCGAGGTTTTTCTGTTGCGCCAAGGTAAAAACAATGAGTGCTTTCCCATCCGGAGGGCTCATCTGCACCTGAAGGGGTGAATTCACCAGGGTCCATCCCCCGGGTATGGGGAACTGAAATTTTAATTCGGGATGAAAAAAGGTGCCTCCATCCACATATCCCTGGCGGGGATCTTCGCCGTACACCATTCCGTCGATCATCTGCAGGTATTCATCGTTGTTCACGATCCATGTGTTAAAACCAAGGCTGTCCTGCCAGGTATCCGTTAAGTGGTTCACCGTATTGTAGCGGTCGCCCGGGTCGGGATGGGTGGATAAAAAGGTAGGAATCCCTCCCTGGCTGCTTTCCAGCTCCATTTTCTTGAGGACATTGAAAAAATCGGCCATTTTATGCGCATCGTAGCCGATTTTTGAGGAATATTCCACCCCCAGTTGGTCGGCCTGATGTTCGTTATCGCGGCTGAACTTCAGGAACAACAGTTCCAGACCCTGTGAGGCAATATCGGCAAACTGGCGGAATTCCTCCGAAGCGATCATCCCCACAACAAGGCCCAGCTGGGCAATCTGTCGTTTGGTCATCTGCTGAACCGAATGCCGTGCTGTAATGTGCCCCATCTCATGCCCCAGGATTCCCATTAACTCTGCTTCATTGTTCAGTTGCCCAAGGATTCCCCGGGTGAGGTAAATATATCCGCCCGGCACAGCAAAAGCATTGACTACCGGGGAGTCGAGAACCTTGAAGTGGTATTGCAGTTCCGGACGGTGTGAAATCTTCCCCATTTCTTCTACCTTTTGCCGGATGTGATCCAGCAGTTCCTCATCTTCATACAGTCCAAAGGTGGATACAACCTGAGGATCATATTCCGCACCCATTGCAATTTCCTGTGATTCGGAAATCAACATCAGCTGCTTCTTCCCGGTAACGGGATTGATCGCACAGGAGGGTATGAAGAGAGCTATTGCAACGATCAGGAGAACTCGTGTGAACGGTAACGGTATTTTCATTCGTTTTGAATTTTTGTTTGAATATATCAAATTAAGAAAATTAATTCAAAATGTCCCTTTTTTGGATAAAAATTTATAAAATCGGTGTTCCTGTTCCTGATGTAAGCACAGGATTACATGAAGATTGCTATAGACCTTCAGACGAGGGAATGAAAGGATTCCATCTCTTTTAAAAAAGATGGAATCCTTTCTCTATCTTAGAGAGCTTCTTCCCTTTGTTTACCGGACAGCCCTTTTCAGCGCTTCCGTGGTTGTGTAATATTTAACGATCATATTCGGCACTTCCCATTCAGGGAGGTGGCCCTTCACGAGGTATTGGAGGTATTTTCCGGTTACCTGGGCAAAATGGGCTTCGTGCCCTACTTTGTATTTTTCGGGAATATCGACAACCCATAAATTATCCCCTGTTTTCCTGAGGCTGAGACCTGGATATTTCGAAGCCAGGGTTTCTTCAACGGTAACTGTAAGGCCGGCAGAAAATTCTTCTGTAGTGTCCTTAGATTTGCCTTCAACATACAAGGTTGGTCTGAATCCCTCTTCCTCACCCTGCTGAATGATCACATTGCATTTTGAGCCCCGCATGATGGAGTAATGCGTATCGCCGGCGCCTTCGGGGGCTTCGAAATTCCAGGCTACCGAAACCTTCGCATGGATCCCTTTCAACAGGTAATTCATTTCGCCGTTACACGGGTATTTCAGCACGTCGTCTTCCACATATTCCGAAAGGTATCCGGGAAATTCATCCATCCCGGTAACTTTCTTAAACATTTGTGGGGTCAGTTCGGTATCCCACTTTCGTGCCGAGATGATTTCAACCTCTTCTTTTGAAAGGATTTCTTCCGGGAAAGCTTCCCACTGGATCAGGTCGACGAGGTGGGTACCCACGTCAGCCATTCCCTGTCCCTGCTGGTTGACATCGAAAAACCAGGCCGGGCGTTTCAGCGGGCTTCCCGAAACATATTTAAACAGATGATGTACACTCTCTTTGGTGATGGCCGGATCATCAACGGTGCCCTGTTCCAGGGTACCGAAAATTCCGGGCATCTGCGATAATTCACGCTGAAGGATAGTGGTAATCTCATACCGTTCGGTCATGATGTCGTACAGAAGCACGCCTTTTTCTCCGGCAACCTGAAAAGCCTTTTCCAGTGTGGGAAATTCTTCGGGGAATATAACCATGGGCTTATCGGCCAGGACATGGATCCCCGCCTGGATTGTTTTCAGGATATATTCCGTTTTCTTGGCATTGTTCCCGGCGGTTACCATTACATTGCCCGGTTTTTCAGCCAGCATCTGCTCAAGGTAATCATCTCCCGTATAAACTTTTTCAACCCATGAAGTTGGGCTTTTCTCCCGGGTATTGTATGCTTCGATCTGTTCCAGGTGGTCCTGAACATCGGGCCCTTCAGGGGCATAGACGTATACGGTGGGATCTACCTGATCATACATCTCTTTTTGTACCAGGGCTGCATGAAAATGGCCCGGATCCAGGGTTATGAGCTTTACTTCATTTTTTGCTCCGGTAAACATGCTTTCCGGTATTTCTGATTCTGCTGCCTCTTTTTTGCTGCCTGTACAGGCCGTTATAATAACAGTCATAATTAAAATTCCAAATTGAAATATCCTCATTTTATTTTTGTTAGTTGACAATAATTCTTAATTAATTTCCAAATTTATAATTTTCATTTTAAAGTAAAAGCGTTGCCATTACAGACAACGCTTTTATACCAAATCCAACCAAATAATACTATGGAACAATCAATAATCAGATATTCTTTACATCAATTAATATCCCGGATTTTGTTGCATTTTATTTGTTGTCCTTGTAAGCTGATTTGCAGGAATTGGACGCAACAGATGATTTGTTGTAATAAAATTATTAACCTGTCCTTCAGGATTATGCAGCTTATATCGTTCAATTAATTTACCTGTACGTTTAAGGTCGAACCACCTTTTCATTTCTCCAAAGAACTCACGAGACCTTTCGTCAAGGATAAAATCGATGGTTACATCCTGTTCTGTTATCATCATTTCAGCTTCTTTCCCCGGATAAGCCGCCCTGGTCCTGACTGCATTAATCAATTCAGCTGCCTTAGCCTTATCTGAGTTGACAAGTGCTTCAGCCAAAAGCAGGTATGTTTCTGAAAGACAATACACAATCCAGTCGCGGGAACCTTCCTGATGATTGATAGATGGCCTTTTATCGTCTTCATATTTCCAGGCGACCGGGAAAATATTAATACTGTTATTATCAGTACCATCAGATGTCCACCATGACCATGGTTTGCCTTTTGCATCGGGATGCCAACTATACAAATTACTTCCGGCTACAACACCGGACAACCTTGCCTCAATGGCATCCACTTCTTCCTGTGTAATATCCCAACCAACAAGCCAGATAGCTGTATCTCCAACGGTAGCTCCGGCCGGAAGTGCATCATCTTCTGTATTATAAAGCCACACTTGCTGAAATCCTTCGTTAAACCTTGAATCGACATCATATTCACCGTTTACCCTAAAATTATTTAACAGCCACCCGGTTGGCCTGTATCGAATCCAGGGACGTCCATAACCGGGGCCTATTGCCCTTATCAAACCACTTGCATACACCTCATACCAAGGCCTGAAATAAAGATGTGTTTCATTACCAACTGGTGTAAGCAACGGATCCTCATCGAATTGCACTGAGAATAAAATTTCAGGATGTGTTTCGTTATCATGGTTATAGCGTGCCAACGGATCTGGGTCAAGCAATAGCCCGTAATCCTCAATTACAGATTCAAGGAGCGGGACAGCTGCACTATTATTACCTTTTGTTAAATGTACCAGTCCTAACATATGTTTGGCTGCAACTTGTGTTGCTCTTCCAAAATCGCTTTGAGATACCGGAAGATTGGCAACTGTATATTCCAAATCTGAAATAATAGCATCGTAAACTTGTGACTCGGGTGTACGAGTTGCCTCAGTCTCAACTCCAATGGTTTCTTCAAGTGTCAATGGAATATCGCCATACATTTGAACCAGAACAAAATAAAAATGAGCCCTTAAAAAACGAGCTTCTGCAATCTTAGGTGTTTTTTCCTCATCGGTTAACACTTCCGAAGCTGTTGCCCTGTCAATTACAGCATTACATGTATTAATAGCCTGATAAAAATTTGACCACAAATTCCAGAAATCACCATGTTCTGCATTCAAACCGGCACCATATTTATCAATATCCCAGTTTCCTCCATGGCCTCCATGTGTAAATTCATCGGTGCCAAATGTCGTTATATTACATCCGGTTTCCTGGGCGTACCAACTTGTAAGAAAGGAATATGCTGCATTCACACCAGCATCAAGCCCATCAGGAGTATTCAGGTATTCGGCAGTAACGCCTGATACAATTTCTTCATCTAATGTATCGCAGGAAACTATAACAATAGTTATCGAAATGACCAATATTATGATATATTTTAAATTTTTCATTTTTTTACTATTTAAAGGTTCCTAAAAATCTATATTAACTCCAAGTGAATACATTCTTACAGAAGGCGTATCACCACTAATTTCCCCACTGTAAGATTCAGGATCAAGATTGTCTCTAAGCCCCGAAAATATCAAAGGTGTATCAGCATTTATGTACACTTTTAAAGCTTTTACTCCAATCCTCGAAAGGATATTTTTTGGAAGGTTGTATCCTAACTGAACATTTCTGACCTTCAGGAAATCGCCGGGTTCGTACCCTCTTGATGAACTATATAAAGGATATTCCCTGGAACCATCGGGAGCCGGATGTTCATTGGTAGGATTGTCAGGTGTCCAGTAATCTACGTTTATATTGTTGTAACGCCCCTGAAGTGTTGCATTGTCAACTTCAAAATCGTTATATATAGTATGCCCGAACACACCAAATAATAAGAATGAGAATTCGAACCCTTTGTATTCCATGCGGGAACTCAACCCCATTGTCATTACTGGAATATTGGTACCTAAAATTTGACGGTCATCCTGATTAATGATGTTATCAATCTGTCCATTTTCATCCGGTACATCTTCAACTTTGATAACTCCCGGAGTTACCTGGTAAACAGCAGCTTGTTGTTCTTCACCTAGTTGCCATACACCAAGCTTTCTGTAGTTGTACCAAACCGTCAAGGGTTCACCGATAAACCATTCATTCCCAACATCATCTTCTTTTGTACCATATAGATCAATTATTTCTTCTTTGTTCCCAAAAAGGTTCAGATCTGCTGACCAGGTGAAATCATTTGTATCTATCAACCGGGCATTCAACGAAAGTTCCCATCCTCTGTTACGAGTTTCTCCTATATTTTCCATGACATTATCAAATCCGGAAGTGATAGGGAGTTTTCTTTCCAATAACAGGTCAGTTGTATTTGTTTGATAAACCTGGATAGATCCGGCTATAGATTGGCCGATTCCAAAATCAACTCCAATATTGGCTGTTGCAGATGATTCCCAGCGCAGGTCAGGATTGGCAATTGCATAAGGTCGGTAACCATATCCCGATGAACCTCCAAAGGAATAATTTGTCTGGCTTAATCCACCTCTTGTTTGATAAGGATTGATACCTGTATTACCTGTAACACCATAACTTACACGTAGCCTTAAATCAGAAAACATTGTTTGACTTTCCATAAAACTTTCCTGGCTGATCTTCCACATAGCTGCTACCGATGGGAAAAATCCCCATTTTTTCCCTTCAGCCAAACGCGATGATCCATCGTAACGACCTGTCAGCGTTAATAAGTATTTATTCTTGAAGCTATAATTAACACGCCCCATAAATGACATGATTCCCCATTCCCTCAAATCTGAATCGTAATCTAAAACGGTTTCAGCAGTTCCAAGGTGATGGAATAACTGATGTTCATAGGGTATTCCTTCAACATCAATTAGTGTTTCTTCATAATTCGATTCCTGGATACTAAACAGACCGGTTGCCGTCAGGCTATGGTCTTCATTAATTTCTTTTGTGAAAGTCAGAATATTTTCGAATGTCATAACATTTTCCGAATAATCCAACTTCCTGGCCCTGGGCGAACTGTACTGACGGGCTGAGGATAAACTACCCTGGAAAAGGCCATCTCTTCCCTTTTGGTAATCGATGCCATAATTCATCCTGTAGTTCAGTTCTTTAAAAATATCAACTTCAGCAAATATATTACTAAAAACCCTTAAACGGGATCCTTCGTTAACTACCGCACCTTTTTCAAAATCGGCTAATGGATTCCAAAGCAAGGGATCAGCTCCCGGCCTGTAAATGTAGTTCCCTTCATCATCAAAAGGTTCGGCCAAAGGCATGGCTACAATGGCTCCTCCATAAATATTTGTACTCCTGTTTTGCAATTGGTCTGACAATTGAGTGGAAGTACCCACTTTTAACCAGTCTGAAACAGTATGGTCCAGGTTTATCCGGAATGTTTTTCGTGTAAAATCCTGGGTTTCAACAACAGCTTGTTCGTTATACACATTAGCTGAAACAGAAAAAGCAGTTTTTGAGTTTCCACCTCTAACTCCAAGCTGATGGCTTTGTTTATGCCCGTTACTTACAACAAGGTCAATCCAATCGGTTGACACACCTCGGTTATAAGCATCCTGTTCAGCATCGGTTAGTTGCCTGCCTCCAGCAAGTTTCATCTGGTAATATTCCTCGCCGTTCATCATATCAGGTTTTCCAAGTGGAGAAGTAATACCATAATATCCGTTATACGAAACAGTTGTAGGCATATTTCCACCGCGTATTGTTGTTATGAGGATAACACCATTTGCACCCCTTGACCCGTAAATAGCTGTAGCAGAGGCATCTTTCAGAATCTCCATAGACTTTATGTCTCGGGGATTAATGTCATTGATATTTCCTGAATATGGGATACCATCAATAACGTAAAGCGGATCGTTGGTAGCAGTTAATGACCTACGCCCCCTGATCCGGATCGTAACTCCATCGCCGGGCCGGTTTCCTGATGACATCGCAACTACACCGGTAGCACGTCCCTGAAGAGCTTTACCCGCATCAATTATGGGTAATTCCTGAATATCTTCGGAAGAAACAGATGCAATGGCACCGGTTACACTTCCTTTTCGTTGAGTCCCATAACCCACAGCAACTACTTCCTCCAAACCAATTATGTCTGGCTGCATAGTCACATTTATAGTGGTATTATCTCCAACTGTGATTTTCTGAGTTTCCATTCCAATAAAAGAGAAAACCAGCACATCTTTTCCGGGCGGAATAGTAATTGAGTACTGTCCATCAGAATCTGTGACAGTTCCAACTGAAGTTCCTTCGACAAATACAGTTACACCAGTCAGTAATGAGCCATCCTCAGATATTACCGTACCGGTAACCGTTTTTTGTGCCGTTGCTAATCCTGCAGACACAATAAACAACATGAGTAGAATAAGAATTTTTCGCATAGATTTAATTTTAATTAATTAGTTAATAAATCAGGGAGACACCTGTTAAAGGAATACCCTGTATGTTAAACAAAATATTAAACATTCAGGGATTTTTAAATTGAGTTTTCTTCTTGGGATTTATTTCATATTTTCGCAACGTTTAATTAACAGCCGTTGATTAAGCATTTAATTGAGGGGAAAATGTGGCAGCATTTCTCCTTTTTTTATTCATCTGATTAAAATTATCTATTTATAAAGGTATCAGATGGAACTCCCATAATTATAATCATTGTTTTTTGTGGCATGATTTGTCATGGTCGTTTCAATGGAACTAAAATTCCATTGCCGAAAGACTAAAGGTCGATATAGTTGGTTCCATAAGGAAAACGTTGGGGCCTGCTAAGCATGGAATTAGCGAGGTCGTTGTCTATAAACCTCTCGGTTTCAGGATTCCATCTCAATATGCCCGGGATTTTCATTGCGATATGGCTGATCAGGCATACCGTGCATGCACGGTGGCCGATCTCAACCGGAGAAATGGGCTGTTTCCGTGACCGGATGCAGTCGAGCCAGTTTCTATGTTGTTCTTCACTCACATAAAGGTGAATTTCGTTTTCTCCGATTTTTGATTCCAGGATCTTCGGGTCACTGGCATCAAGGGCTTTGGTTGCACCTTCCGGTATGGGGTCGCTGGCGGTGGCACGGTAGGCACCCCGCGTCACGAAAATCCATCCTTCCGTTCCTTCGTAACGTATCCCGTTGGGGAATCCTCCACTGGTGTATACGGTTATTCCGTTCTGATATTCCTGTTTGACCATAAAGTCGCCATGGACATTCCACGAACCGGATTTCGGGAACTGAGCCACGGCTTCGACAGATAGGGGTCCGGTATATTCGGTATCCATGCCCCAGGCAGCTGAATCGTAATGGTGCTGGCCCCAGCCGGTGATCATGCCTGCGCCGTAATTCTCGTGCCGCAGCCATCCGGGACGCCCGTATCCTTGCTGAGGATGAACGCAGTTTTCAGTGTAGGGGACCTCGGGTGTGGAACCAAGCCACCTATCGAAATTCAGGTTTTCCGGGACAGGCATCTCTTCAAAAACAGGTCCTGAAGGATCCCCGGGCAACCCGATTTTCACCGTATGGATCTTCCCGATCCGTCCGTTCCGGACCAGTTCAGCAGCTACCCTGAACTGAGCCGACGACCGTTGCTGGGTACCCACCTGTAGGATTACTCCCTGGCGATGAACGATATCGCTGAGTTGCCTTCCTTCGACAATAGTCAGCGATGTAGGCTTCTGGAGATAGATGTCCTTACCGGCCAGGGCTGCTTCAATGGCTGGCTGGGAATGCCAATGGTCGGGAGTGCTGATGATTACCGCATCCAGGCTGTCATCCTGAAGCATCTCATGGTAATCATCATAGGTTTTGACATCCACATACTTTTCCTGCCCTGTTTTGCGTGCATAATAATTCTCAATCAGCTGTTTGCCTTCTGTTGCCCTTTTTTTATCCACATCGGCAACAGCCGTTACCCGGGCAACATCATATTGCATAACTCCCGGCAGATCATGGCTGCGTGCAATCCGTCCGCAACCGATCTGTCCGATATTAATTGTGTTGCCTGGAGCCGTTTTGCCAAACACCGTGGAAGGAACAACCGTCGGAATAACGAGGGCTCCGGCAGTGGTGGCAATGGAATTTTTAAGGAAATTTCTTCGTTTCATACTTTTAGGATTTATTCAGTGCTGTATTTTTCAAATTCTTCCGCAATTTTAGCTTCCCGTGAATCCCCTTCATGAACGATTACACGGTACCGTAATTTCAGGGTCTCGCCTTTTTTTAAAAATATCTCCTCTTCATTTTCAGGCCAATACATCGGTGTAGGCGAAAAAAATCCATAATCACGGGTAAACCAGGGAGCCGGGAACCAGGCATTGGAAGGGTGCTGGAGGATGGCCAACCCTTCGGTTTTCCCCATTCTGTTTCCGAAATAATCAATCCACGCTGAACGTTTTCCAAAAGTTTCCTGTTCCCCTGAATCGCCTTCGGCATTGACTAAGGTTCCCTTGTTTATAACGGCCAGATCGGGATCCATTCTGCCACTGAACAGGGAATGATTGGTTTTTTCGATCCGTACGTCCAGCAACATTTCAAGTTCAATGTCAAAATCAATCTGAAAAGTCTTTGCTGAAGGTGCGGTTACCGTTATTCTTCTTTTATCCTTTATGGGGGCATCTGCTCCCGGACGTTTCCAGATGCATTCATTCTCCACGACGGCTTTTTCATCCCCGGATTCTAAAATGTCAACGCGCAGGGAAAGGATCTGTCCCCTGTCCAGTCCTTCCTGCCAATAATTGCCACCATTTACCCTGTCGCAACCAAAAAACAGGGAACTGTGGTGCGGGTAATTGGCATTCCGCATGGAAGTAACGCTTGCATTGGAAGGACCATTCACCGGGAAAAAGAAAGGATATTTTTCATGTTCCGAGACAATGTAAGAGGTAAAAAGATTGCCATTCACTAAGAATTCTATCTTATCGCCCTTTTTTTCGGCGGTTACCTTATGTTGGGCAGTGCATTCCGCCGCAAAAAAAAGTACCGTCAACAGGATTGTCAGCAAAGTTCGTTTCATTCGTTTATTTTTTTATTGAAGAACAACCACAGGCATGGACGCAAAGGAGGCCCAGTATTTTTCAGCCGTTTTGGTATCCATCCTGCCATCAAAAACGACCATCCGGTATTTTAAGGTATAATTCTTTTTCGGATCCAGTTTCCAGTCTTCATGCCGGATGGGTACAAATTCGAAATACATATCCCCGCGTCCTCCGTTCGCATCCAGGGGCCATACTCTCATGGGTTCAGGGTGCATCCGGTTTGACGGGTGGCTCAGGAAGAGGATTCCGGAGCGGCCTTCTTTGGTATCGGATGCACCTTCAACGATGCACCAGCGTGCAAAACTTCCATCGGCATCGATTCGTGTTTTTCCTTCAGAGGTGAGAACCGTGCAATTGTCTTTTTCCCATTTTCCGGTAGCTCTGAAGCCAATGCCTCCGCCGTAGCGGTAGGCATCCAGCATAATCCCTTCCGGAAGGGGGCTGTTAATGGTTGTTGTATAGTCGATTATCCATCGGTTTTCCTTTTGTTGGACATTCCATACCCTCACGTCAAGCAATTCGCTGAGGGCTACCTGGTCTTCTCCTTTGGCGCCAAAATCGATGTGTTGCTGTAGCGCCTGAAAACCGGAAAAAACAGCTCCTTCGTATTCGGAAAGAAAACTGTTGAACTGAACGGTACCCTCTCCCTCCCGGAGGTTCCAGAAATCTACTTTCCGCTTGCCGATATGGGTTAGCGTCCAGGGGCCCCAGATGCCGTAATGATGATAATGGTCGGGGGGTTGGATCCTCGACAGAACCTCTCCTCCGGGGGACCACAAAGGATGGATGAATCCCGAACGCTTAAACAGAGGATCTGCCCCGGGTGGGGGATAGGTGATGCCAAAACGGTAACTTAATATGGGATTGTCGTTCCTGAAAAGGGTCAGATTATGTGTATCTTTCTGTAAAAAAATTCTTTCTTTTTTTACGGCCGGTTCATCATCTTGTTTGATTCTGACCACATAATTTTTGGTTTCCGATGCTTCGGTCATGCCCGGCAAAAGAAACCAAAGGTTTGCAGAGTGCCCTGTTTCAAGCTGGCAGGTTATTTCCTTTTCACCCTCCCCGGTGATTTCAAACAGAGCAAGGTCTCCTTTGTCAACATTATAATGTATGCCATTGAGAGGGATACATACCGGAGCGTCCATCCTGCCGGTGTTCCCGGTTTGCAATGTGAACCTCGCTAATTCCTGAGAGCCTGAAACCAAAGAAAGAAGCAAAAAAAACAGGAAACATGTCAAGGATTTCATTCGTTTAAATTTATTTATATTAATGGAACTGTTTTATCAATGGTTTCTTTAAAGGCGTTAATATTCCCGGTTGTTACATCAGGCGGCATTCCCCCTCCGCACGACCATATGATACGGTTTTTATCTCCGAATTCCTTCACCATTTTTTCCGTCTCCTGTTTTACCTGCTCCGGTGTTCCGGCAGCCAACACATCCCGCGGAGGTAAATTTCCTATCAGGGCTACCTCCGGACCGGCCAGTTCGCGTATCTGCTTCAGAGAATGCTCAAAACTGAAGTTAAAAAGGTTTACCCCCATCTCTTTCAGGAAAGGTGAACTGATTAGCCCCTGGGCATCGTTATGGAAAAAATTAAGCCTGGAATCGAAAGAACTGAAGATCCTCTTAATGTAAGGTACGGCGAATTCTTTGCATTCCTCCTCTCCGATGAATCCGACAATATCATCCAAAATGAGAATCCCTTCAATGGAAGGGAAGGCCTCTTTCTGAACTTCAATCCAGGAAACGGTAAAACGGGTAATCTTTTCCAGCAGTTTATGGCTGGCTTCCGGATCCATTATTAATCCCGTCATAAATTCGGTAGTTCCCATCAGAAAAGAAGCAATGTTCAGTGGGCCACGGGCCACGGCAAATTTTATTTCATGCCCCATATCACGTATTGGCGTATGATAATGTTCCAGCCGGTGGATAATAAACGGCAGCAATCCGTCGGTTTTCGGGTTCGGAATTTGTACCTTGTCAACTTCAGAAAGGTCCTGGATGATCCTGTCGGCATGCGGCAGGTTAGATTCATTCCAAACAAGTTTTGCTCCAAAAGCTGAAGGTTCGGTGCACATCCCGAATTCAGACCAGAAACCCGGAAGAAAAATAATGCCGGGAAAAGTTTCGATGGCTTTTTTATTCGCCTGAAACCAACTATCTTCCGAGGCATAAAAACTCAGGTTGGAGACTCCATACCATCCGGGAAGCCATGGACTGTCAATAATAAAGCCGGTTACAGGTTTAGCCGGCGTGCTGCCGTTAACCACAGATAACAGGATATCCCATTGTTCGTTTTTCATACTATAATAGCTATGATTGTGTATCACAATTTACGCAAACAGAATATATAACAACAGTATTTTCTTAACCATTGTTTGTAATTAATTTGCAATTTAGGTAGTTTTGTCCTTCCCGTATGGGAAATCTAAAATCAGCTGTTTCGCTGCATAAATCGGTAAAAGAAAAAAAACAGGGATATTTTATGAAGGTGATGCACGAATATATTGATTTTCCGGGAGGCTCATCCATAAAGGTAAAATGGCGCCATATTCCTCATTTTACCTATCCCTGGCATTCACACAGTGAATATGAGTTATGCTATGTGATGGAAAGTTACGGGACACGGTATGTTGGGGATAGCATTGAACCCTTTCAGGCCGGAGATCTTGTGCTGATAGGCAGCAACCTGCCGCATTTCTGGAAGAGTGACGAGGCCTTTCATGCGGGGAATTCTGAATTATGTGTGAAAGCCATTGTAATTCAGTTTCATTCCAACTTTTTCATCAATGCCCTGAATAATTACCCGGAATTCTATCATATAAAAAAGCTTCTGAATCTATCCCTGAGGGGGATTCGTTATCGATCGCCAACGGTCCGGAAAGTAGACAGCATGTTGCGGGAGATGCTGGAAGTGAATGGTTTTGACCGGATTATTTTAATGCTTCAGATATTGAATGAATTGGCAAAAAGCGATTCCTTCGAGGTTTTGGGGAGCAAAGCATTTCCTCTTAAAACGGATGAATTTACGAACGACAGGCTTGAAAAGGTGATCAACTACCTGAATTTTCATTACCGTGAGAAGGTTTCACTGGAAAAGATATCGGGTCTGGCCGGGTACCATCCTTCGGCATTTTGTCGTTTCTTCAGAGAAAAGACCGGTAAATCGTTATCGGAATACCTTAGCGAAATACGCATAGGGTATGCCTGTAAATTATTGATTGAAGGGAGGCTTACGGTGTCACAGGTTTGTTTTGAATGCGGTTACAACAATCTGTCCAATTTTAACCGCACGTTTAAGCGGCTGACCGGTTTGACGCCCACCGGGTACCAGCAACAGTTTCATTTGCAGAATAAACGGATGTTTACTGCGGTCCGGCCATAACCGGAGTTTTTAGTACCTGTAATGATCCGGTTTGAAAGGCCCTTCTTTGGGTACGCCCAGGTATTTTGCCTGTTCCACGGTAAGTTTTGTCAGTTTCACTCCCAGGTGTTCCAGGTGAAAACGTGCTACTTCCTCATCCAGTTTTTTGGATAACCGGTATACATCAATGGGATAGTTGTTCTGCCAGAGGTCGATTTGGGCCATTGACTGGTTGGTAAACGAATTGCTCATAACAAAGGAGGCGTGGCCGGTGGCGCAACCCAGGTTTACCAGTCTGCCTTCTGCCAACAGGTAGATGCTATGGCCGTCAGGATAGGTGAATTTATCGACCTGTGTTTTAATATTTAGTTTTTTGATTCCGGGCCAGTTCTGAAGTTTTGAAACCTGGATTTCATTGTCAAAATGACCGATGTTACACACGATGGACTGATCTTTCATTTGAGCCATGTGTTCGGCTGTAATGACGTCCCTGTTTCCGGTAGTAGTCACAAAAATGTTCCCTTCATCCAGGGCTTCTTCCATGGTTTTCACTTCAAAACCTTCCATAGAGGCCTGTAAGGCACAGATCGGGTCTATTTCGGTAACGATTACCCGGGCTCCGTAACCATGCATGGATTTTGCACTTCCTTTTCCGACATCGCCGTATCCGGCTACCACGACCACTTTCCCGGCAATCATCACATCGGTAGCTCTTTTAATGCCATCGGCCAGGGATTCCCGGCAGCCATAGAGGTTGTCAAATTTTGATTTGGTAACCGAGTCGTTCACATTCATAGCCGGGAAAAGCAGGGTTCCCAGTTCTTTTCTCTGGTAGAGCCTGTGCACTCCTGTGGTGGTTTCTTCAGAGACTCCTTTGACGTGTTTTGCGATGCGGTGCCAGCGGTCCGGGTCGGATTTCTGTATCTCTTTCAGCGATTGGTGGAGTTTTTCTTCATCTTCGCCACTCACCGGCTGGTCAAGGATGGATGGATCGTCTTCAGCTTCATACCCACGATGCACCATTAAGGTTGCATCGCCACCGTCGTCAACCAGGAGATGAGGTCCCTGTCCATTGCCAAAATCGAGAGCCTGGCTGGTACACCACCAGTATTCTTCCAGGGTTTCCCCTTTCCAGGCAAACACGGGAATGCCGGTTTTTGCAATCGCTGCTGCTGCATGATCTTGTGTTGAGAAAATATTACAGCTTGCCCACCGGACTTCCGCCCCCAGTTCTCTGAGTGTCTCTATTAAAACGGCTGTCTGAATGGTCATATGCAAACTTCCGGTTATGCGTGCCCCTTTTAGCGGCTTTTGCTGTCCGAATTTTTTACGCATCATCATCAATCCGGGCATCTCTTTTTCAGCAATCTCTATCTCTTTTCTGCCATATTCAGCCAGCCCTATATCGGCTATTTTGTAATCCAATTTTTTGTTCACAGCTATTGTCATACCTAAAAATTTTGTGCAAAAATAATCAAATTTATCGATTTCGTAGGAGGGAAGCCAAGAACGTCCGGATTTGCTTTGCTGTTAATTGCCCATATCGGATAAAAACTTAATTCGCATTAACCGGATGTCTTCTTCTCCGTATTCATCTTCTCCGAGTTCCTCCAGTGCTTCCTGGATGGAATCGTTGGATGCCTCTCTGAAGTAATCAAAGATTTCATTCTGATGTTCTTCATCCATGATGTTGTTAATATAATAATCGATATTCAGGCGGGTACCTGAATTTACAATGGCTTCCACTTCGCTGAGTACATCCATGACTTCAATGCCCTGGGAATCGGCAATGTCTTCAAAAGCTATTTTGCGGTCGATGCTTTGAATAATAAATACTTTCAGTTTTGATTTATTGGCTACGGAGCGGACCACCATATCCTGGGGACGTTCAATTTCGTTCTCTTCCACATATTGTTTGATCAGCTCAACAAAATCTTTTCCGTATCTTTTGGCTTTGCCTTGTCCGACTCCCTGAATCATCTTTAATTCTTCCAGGTTTACAGGATATTGAAGCGACATATCGGCAAGGGATGGATCCTGGAAGATGACAAACGGAGGAAGGTTTAATTTTTGTGCTTTTCTTTTTCTCAGGTCTTTCAGCATGGCAAACAGTTCAGGATCTCCTCCGGTACCTCCGGTTGGAGCGCCACCGGTTACGGATTCATCTTCTTCGTCGTCGTAATTATGATTTTTAACCAGCATAAAGGTATCCGGTTTTTTCAGGAATTGTTCTCCTTTTTTCGTAACTTTCAGCAATCCGTAATTTTCAATTTCCTTGTTGATATAACCGGCGATCATCGCCTGCCTGAATACGGCACTCCAGAACCGTTCATCATGGTCTGCTCCGGCACCAAAGGATTCAAGCTGGTAATGTTTAAATGATTTTACCGCTGCTGTTTTGTTTCCGACCAGGATATCAGAGATGTGTTCCGCTTTGTATTTGCCTTTTACCTCTTTAATTGCCTCAAGTCCTGTAAGCAATTCCTCGGTTGCTTCGATCTGTTCTTTTGGATTCAGACAATTATCGCAGTTGCCGCAATTATCTTCCTGGAAGGTTTCACCGAAGTAATGCAGGAGGATCGTTCTTCTGCAGATAGCAGATTCGGCGTAAGAGACTGTATCAAGCAGCAGTTGTTTCCCGATTTCCTGTTCAGCAACGGGTTTTCCATGCATAAATTTTTCCAGTTTCTGGATATCTTTATAACTGTAGAAGGTGATGCATTTTCCTTCCCCCCCATCCCGGCCTGCACGTCCGGTTTCCTGGTAATACCCTTCGAGACTCTTGGGGATATCATAGTGAATAACAAACCGGACATCGGGTTTGTCGATTCCCATACCGAAGGCTATGGTAGCCACCATCACATCCACATCCTCCATAAGGAATGCATCCTGGTTGCCTGACCGGGTTGCAGCATCCATCCCGGCATGGTAGGGGAGCGCTTTGATTCCGTTCACCTGCAGAACTTCAGCCAGTTGTTCCACCTTTTTGCGGCTAAGGCAGTATATAATACCCGATTTGTTTTTGTTTTGCTTGATGAATTTGATGATCTGAGCCTCAGGTTTTACCTTGGGCCGCACTTCGTAATAAAGGTTCGGCCGGTTAAAAGAAGCTTTGAAGACATTGGCTTCCAGAATCCCCAGGTTTTTTTGTATGTCGTGTTGTACTTTTGCCGTAGCCGTCGCGGTTAATGCAATGACCGGGGAATTGCCGATTTCGGTTATAATAGGTCGTATACGCCGGTATTCCGGACGGAAATCATGACCCCATTCAGAAATACAGTGTGCCTCATCCACCGCATAAAAGGAAACCGTTATGTTCTTCAGGAATTCTATATTATCCTCTTTGGTCAGCGATTCCGGTGCCACATACAGCAATTTTGTTTTTTTAGCCAGAACATCTGCTTTTACTTCCTGGATGGCTGCTTTGGAAAGAGACGAATTTAAAAAATGAGCAATGTTATCTTTTGTCTGAAAACCCCGGATCGAATCTACCTGGTTCTTCATTAATGCGATTAACGGTGAAATAACAATGGCTGTTCCTTCCATTAACAAGGCAGGTAACTGGTAAATTAACGACTTCCCTCCTCCTGTCGGCATCAGTATAAAGGTATCTTTCCCCGACAGTACACTCCTGATCGCTTCTTTTTGCTGCCCTTTAAACCGGTCAAATCCAAAATACTCCTGTAGAAGCTCTGTTAATGTATGGTCTTTATACATATATACTTATAACGTTCTTGATTCTAAAATATTTCTAATTTATTAAAAGTAGGTGAAACGACCAATGAATTGTTGATTTAAAAATAGAACAAAAATTATTCCGGCAATGTAAAATATGAAGAAGTACGTATATTTGTGGTGTTTTTCTTAAAAAAATCAGACAATTTAATATTGAATGAACGATACCACTGAAAAAGAGACTACCCTGAAAAATAGAAAGAAAAGAGAGAAACGAGGTCTCCAGGCAGAGATGTCGTTTCTGGAACACCTTGAAGAGTTGCGCTGGCATATCATCCGTTCTGTGCTGGCTATAGTTGTATTTGCTGTCGTTGCCTTTATCCTGAAGGATTTTATTTTTGATGTAGTCATACTGAAACCCAAGACTCCTGAATTCTTCACGAATCGTATGTTTGTCAAACTGGGAGAACTGATTCATTCGGAGGCTATCATGATTAATCAGAAAGAACTGAATCTGATTGCCATAAAAATGGCCGACCAGTTCATGATTCACATTATGGTTTCCATCATTGCCGGATTGATCATTGCTTCGCCCTTTGTAATTAACGAATTCTGGATGTTTATCAGACCTGCGCTCTATGATAAGGAAAAAAAATATGCCAGCGGGGCTGTTTTTTATACTTCGGTACTTTTTTTATTGGGGATCCTTTTTGGTTACTATCTGATCGTCCCTTTATCGATTCATTTCCTTGGTTCGTACAGCATCAGTGAAGAGGTCGTAAATCAGATCAATACCCGTTCCTATATCAGCACCCTGACTTCCATTTCGTTTGCCTCCGGGGTGGTGTTTCTGATTCCGGTTTTTTCTTATTTTCTGAGCAAAGTGGGAATCCTTACTCCTCAGTTCATGAAAACCTACCGGAAACATGCTTATGTTGTGATGCTGCTTTTATCAGCGATCATTACTCCTCCCGATGTTTTCAGTCAGATTATGGTTTGTTTCCCGTTGGTTTTTTTATACGAGATTGGCATTATGATCTCCCGGAGAGTCGTTAAAAAACGTGAAAAAGAGCTGGATGAGATGTAAAGTTGGTCTAAAATTGTTTTATTTGCCAGTATGATTCTCAGGGCAGAAAATATTGTAAAAAAATACGGTCGGCGAACGGTTGTCAGGAACGTAAGTTTCCACGTTCAACAGGGTGAGATTGTCGGGTTGCTGGGTCCGAACGGGGCCGGTAAGACCACTTCCTTTTATATGATTGTCGGGCTGATACAACCTTTCAGCGGAAGGGTTTATATAGACAAGGAAGATATAACCGGTTTGCCTGTTTACCGCAGAGCAAAAAAAGGAATTGGTTACCTGGCCCAGGAAGCATCGGTTTTCAGAAAATTATCCATTGAGGATAACCTGAAGGCCGTTCTGGAAATGACCGATTATTCCAGGGAATATCAAAAGGAGAAACTGGAAACCCTCCTGGAGGAATTTGGCTTGCGGCATATACGGAAAAGCAAAGGCTATCAGTTGTCGGGAGGAGAACGCAGGCGTACAGAAATAGCCCGGGCCCTGGCGATTGATCCGAATTTCTTTTTACTGGATGAGCCCTTTGCAGGTGTCGACCCGATAGCCGTGGAAGATATTCAGAATATTGTTTCCCGCTTAAAGGAAAAAAATATCGGGGTGCTGATCACGGACCACAATGTGCATGAAACCCTCTCCATAACGGATCGTTCTTACCTGCTCTTCGAAGGTTCGATCATGAAATCAGGAACCGCCGAAGAGCTTGCCAATGACGAAGATGTACGCCGGGTGTATCTCGGCCAGAATTTTGAATTACGGTAACAGAAACGGGCAACCCTTAATTCCTGATGTTTTTCTCAGGCAACAAAAAAATCGTATATTTGCGCCGCAAAATGCGGACGTGGCGGAATTGGTAGACGCGCCAGACTTAGGATCTGGTGCCTTAAGGCGTGGGGGTTCGAGTCCCTTCGTCCGCACAGGCTTAGAACCATAGGCCTTCTTTGGAATAAAAAACGGAAAAATCAGGAGGAGAAGGGTGAATCCCTGCTTCTGCCTGAAAAAGGATAGGTCGCTGGAATTTTTTTAAACAATGCTATGGATATTAAAAGAGAGAATGTCGACGAGGTAAATGTAATTTTAAAGATTACCATTGAAAAATCAGATTATCAGGAACCGGTGGGGAAAGCCCTGGATGATTACAGGAAAGAAGCAGTAATTCCTGGTTTCAGAAAAGGCAAAGTCCCGGAAGGATTGATCCGGAAACGTGTTGGGAAGGCGATCCTCGTGGAAGAGGTCAATAAGATTCTCTCCAACAACCTGTCAAAATACATCGTGGAAGAAAAACTCCCCATGCTGGGTGAACCCCTGCCAAACGAAACGATTCAGAAACCGATTGATTTTGACAACGACGAAAGCTTTGAATTTGTATTTGATATCGGGTTGGCACCGGAACTTAAGATCACCCTGGATAAAAGAAGCAAGTACAACTATTATACCATTAAGGTGGATAAGGAAATGGTCGATAAGCAGCTGGAAGCAATTGCCAGCCAGTATGGTACCAATGTTCCGGTTGAAGAGGCAACAGATCAGGCCAATGTGCGGGGCGATTTGATTCAGATCAATGCGGATGGCACGGAAACAGAAGAGGGTATACACCGCGAAGGAGCTCTCCTGGCTGTGGATCTGATTAAAGAGGATGCGATAAAAAAAGAGTTTACAGGAAAGAAAAAGGGCGATACGTTGGTTTTTGATCCGGTGAAGGCTTTTCAAAACCGGCATGAAGTGAGCCATCTGCTCAATATCAGCCATGAAGAAGCCAATAACCTGGAGAGTGAATTTAAGTTTACCATCAATGAAATAACGGTTTTCCAACCCGCAGAAGTAAATGAAGCATTGATACAAAAAGTGTACGGTGAAAAATCCGAGGTAACAACCATGAAGCAGTTCCGGGATAAGATCAAAGAAGAACTTGCCCTCAGCCTCAAACAATCATCCGATTACAAATTTGAACTGGATACCCGTGATGCCCTGATTGAAAAAAACCCTTTCGAATTGCCGGAAGCCTTTCTGAAAAGGTGGCTCGGAATAAATAATAAAAAACTAACCCCGGAACAGATCGACCAGGATTTTGATCATTTTATCCGGGACCTGCGCTGGCAGATCATCAGCGATGTCCTTATGAAAGAGTTTGACCTGATCGTATCCGATGAAGAGGCCCATGAATTTGCCCGGCAGGTGGCTCTTTCACAGTTTCAACAATACGGAATGTCCCAGGTTCCGGAGGAACAGCTCAATTCGTTTGCAAAAATGATGCTGGACAAGGAAGATGAACGGGAACGGATTTACAGAAAGCTTTACAACGAAAAAATTATGGATGCCGTGAAAGAAAAAACAAGCATCCAGAATAAAGAAGTCTCCCATAAGAAGTTCTCGGAAATGATGAAGTAATTTACTGGGTTTTTACCACTTTTCGAAAACATTTTTTATACCTTTGTCCTTCATTTGCCAGACCGGCAATCTATTCTGGCTGGCAATAAGATACAGCGTTTTTTTATTTTAAAGGAGAACCCATGTCAAATCAGGATGAATTCAGAAAGTACGCAACCAGACATGCCGGCTTAAGCAGCCTGTCCCTGGAACAGTACAGCTCGGTTTACGGAAGTTATATATCCCCGACCATTATTGAAGAAAGGCAGTTGAATGTAGCCTCCATGGATGTTTTTTCAAGGTTAATGATGGACAGGATCATATTTCTTGGAGTGCCTATTGACGATACTGTGGCCAACATTATTCAGGCGCAGTTATTGTATCTTGACTCCACCGATCCCACCAAGGATATCCAGATCTATTTCAATACACCGGGGGGTGCTGTACATGCCGGACTGGGTATTTACGATACCATGCAATACATCAGTGCCGATGTAGCAACGATCTGCACCGGTATGGCTGCTTCCATGGGAGCCGTATTGCTGACAGCCGGAACCAAAGGCAAGCGATCCGCCTTAAAACATTCCCGGATTATGATTCATCAACCTATGGGTGGAGCGCAGGGACAGGCTTCCGATATTGAAATCACAGCACGCGAGATCATGAAAATTAAAAAAGAGCTTTATACCATTATTGCTGAGCATTCCGGAAAGTCATATGACCAGGTTGAATTGGATGCCGACCGTGATTACTGGATGAATTCCCGGGAAGCAGTTGATTACGGAATGATCGATGAAATCTTATTCCGACATAGTAAATAAATGTAGATGGCAGGGAAAAATACAAGCGATAAATGTTCTTTTTGCGGAAGAGATAAAAAAGATGTCGAACTGCTGATTGCCGGTATAGATGGTCATATATGTGACCGCTGTGTGGAACAGGCGCATGCAATTGTTCTTGAAGAGCTCAAACGGGACAAAACCTTCGACCTTTCAGGTGTTAAACTCATGAAACCGAAGGAGATAAAAGAATTTCTGGATCAGTACGTTATCGATCAGGACCATGCAAAAAAGGTCCTGGCTGTTTCGGTCTACAACCACTATAAAAGGCTGACTCAGAAAGTCGGGGAGGATGAAACCGAAATTGAAAAATCGAACATTGTCCTTGTAGGAGAAACCGGAACCGGTAAAACACTTTTGGCACGGACCATTGCCCGGATGCTGCATGTTCCGTTTACGATTGTCGATGCAACCGTACTAACAGAGGCCGGCTATGTAGGTGAAGATATTGAAAGTCTTCTGACACGTCTTTTGCAGGTAGCAGATTACAATGTGGAGGCAGCTGAAAAGGGAATTGTTTTTATCGATGAACTGGATAAAATTGCCCGGAAAAGCGACAATCCTTCCATAACCCGCGATGTTTCAGGAGAAGGAGTTCAACAGGGATTGCTTAAATTGCTCGAAGGCTCGGTTGTGAATGTGCCCCCACAGGGAGGCCGCAAGCATCCGGAGCAGAAACTGATCCCCATCAATACGAAGAATATCCTGTTTATTTGCGGAGGCGCTTTTGATGGCATTGAAAAAAAGATCGGAAAACGACTCAATACCCGGGTTATCGGATACAGCGCTTCTAAAGAAGCAGACCGCATCGACCGTGAGAACCTGTTACAATATATTGCCCCCCAGGATCTGAAAGCCTTTGGCCTGATTCCTGAAATTATCGGACGGCTGCCGGTACTTGCCTATCTGAAGCCCCTGGAACGGGATGCCCTGAGAAGTATCCTGACGGACCCAAAGAATTCGGTGATCAAACAATACAAAAAATTATTCGAGCTGGATGACATTAAACTGGAGTTTAAGGAAGATGCCTTGCAGTTTATTGTGGATAAAGCCATTGAATTTAAACTGGGAGCCCGTGGCCTGCGTTCCATCTGTGAAAGCATTATGATCGATGCCATGTTTGATACCCCCTCTGAAAAAGTGGATACCCTGGTGATCGATAAAACCTATGCAGAAGAAAAACTAAACCGGGCAACCATTAACCAGCTGAAAGCCAGTTGATATTAAAAGGGTAAGTGGTCCAGGTCCACATTTCCTCCCGAAAGGATAATTCCTGTTTTTTTCCCTTTCACATCAATTTTGTGATCGAGGATAGCCGCTAACGGCACGGCTGATGAAGGTTCGACAATAATCTTCATGCGTTCCCAGATCATCCGCATGGCTTCAATGATCTTTTTTTCGGGGACCGTAACCAGATGATCCACCTCTTTCAACATGATAGCAAAGGGGCGTTTGCCCAATGAGGTCAGCAACCCGTCGGCAATGGTTTTCGGGTTTTCGGAAGGGATCAGTTTTTTCTGTCTGAAAGAACGCCAGGCATCGTCAGCACCTGCCGGTTCACAGGCAATAACCTTACAGGCGGGCGATAAATGCCGGGATGCAATAGCGGTTCCGCTCATCAATCCTCCACCGCCCACTGGGACCAGTATCTGGTCAAAAAAACCGCAATCCATGATCAGTTCCCTGGCTACCGTTCCCTGTCCGCTGATAACCTGAAAATCATTGTAGGGATGAATTTCTGTTGCTCCGGTTTTGTTTAATACGTTGCGTAACATTTCTTCCCGGGCCTGCAAAGTGGGTCTGCAAAAAGTGATCTCTGCCCCGTATCCGGCAACGGCTCTTTTTTTTATTTCCGGAGCATTCTCCGGCATGACAATAAAAGCCTTAAGGCCCTCTATTTTTGCTGCCAGCGCCAGGGCTGCCGCATGATTCCCCGATGAATGAGTTGCCACACCCCTGGCAGCAACTTCCCCGGGCAGGCTTAAAACGGCATTGCAGGCACCCCTGAATTTGAATGCTCCAACTTTCTGGAAATTCTCACATTTGAAAAAAAGAGTACCCCCTGTAATCTTGTCGATGCTTTGGGAAGTAAGCACAGGAGTGTGGTGAACGAGGTGTTTTATTCGTTCGTAAGCTGCTTCAACATCTGGATATTGTGGAAGATCCATGTGTATGGATGTTTGTTTTTCTGTTTACAGCTTTTCTATCAGTTTTTTTAAGATAAGCGTCATTCGGGGTTCTGTTTGCCTGGCTACTTTCTGAACTTCTTCATGGGTAACCTCTACGATCTGCCCCGGTACTCCGCTGTCGGTAATAATGGAAATACCAAATACGCTCATGCCCATATGGCAGGCAGTTATCACTTCAGGAATTGTTGACATTCCCACTGCATCGCCCCCCATGAGGCGAAACATTTTATATTCTGCCGGTGTTTCAAATGTAGGTCCCTGGACACCCACATAAACTCCTTCTTTCAGTTCAAAATCATGTTCATAGGCTATAAGCCTGGCTTGATTTCTGAGGCGGCTGTCATAGGCAACACTCATATCCGGGAAACGGGGTCCCAGTTCTTTGATATTGTTTCCGCGCAGGGGATGTTCGGGAAACATGTTGATGTGATCGTTGATCATCATTATATCGCCGATATGAAACAGTGGATTAAGCCCTCCACTGGCATTGGAAACAAAAAGGTGGGTTACTCCCATCCATTTCATCACCCTGATCGGAAAAACTAATTCCTGCATGGAATAACCCTCGTAATAATGAAACCGCCCCTGCAAAGCAACCACTTCACGATTCCCAAGCTTCCCGGTAATTAATCGTCCCATATGCCCGTCAACCGTTGCAACTGGAAATCCGGGAATTTTATTGTAAGAAAGAGAAAATGGATCCTCGATCTCATCCGTTAATCCTCCCAGGCCGGTACCCAGAATGATCCCTATCTCAGGATTGTGGGGTGTCCTTTTTTTTATGAAAGCTGAAGTTGCTTTTATTTTCTCCAACATAATTCAGGATTTTTTTATCAAACTGTTTCCCTTCCCCATTCAGGAATTTTACTTTCACAGGCAAGCTAAATAACGATTGCATCCATTTTTTTTCAAGGCTTTCCACATCCCTCAAACGGATTGCATCTTTTTCGGTTGTAAGAATGATTTTATTATGCCCTTTCAAGCTGTTAAACCTGTTTGTTATTGTTTCTATGTCTTTTTCCGTATAATAGTGGTGGTCATGGAATAGTATTTCTTCGACCGTATGGGGAAGATCCTGCAGGTATTTCTTTATCATAGCCGGAGAAGCAATCCCGGTAACCAGTAAGATGGTGTACTTCTTTTTACCGGTAAGGTCCGGAACGGTTTTGGTGGATTCAAAAACAGGTTGTGGCTTTTCGTATTCAAACGTGGTGAAATAGATGTTCTGGTAAGGTCTGATCCAAAGATTTTTTTGAAAGATACGCCTGGCTATCGGAGTCATATCTTCCGGGCATTTGGTAATAATAATGCTGTTTGCCCTGTGCATTTGTCTGGCTCCTTCACGAAGCCTGCCGGCAGGAAGGAGGGTGTCTTTTTTCAGGGGACGGTTGTAATCGATCAGCAGGATGTTGATTCCCGGAGTAATCCGTCGATGTTGAAATGCATCATCAAGGATTACCAGTTCGGGGGCCCTGTCCGGGTCGGAATCAAATAACCGTTTTACGCCCGTAACTCTGTTTTCACAAACGGCAACCGTAATTTCCGGGAATTTGTTTTTTATCTGAAGGGGTTCATCGCCTGCTTCAGCTACAGTGGAATGGATCTCTACAAAGCGGAAACCCTTGGTTTTACGCTTGTAACCACGGCTTAAAAAGGCTACCTTGAATGAACTCTTCAGCAAATGGATCAGGTATTCCGCATGCGGAGTCTTTCCGGTTCCGCCAACCGTGATATTCCCCACCGATATCACAGGTTGCTCAAATTCCACCGACCGGAGAATATTAAAGTCGTACATCCTGTTCCGGAAAAAAATGAAGATTCCGTATACAACTGAAAAAGGATACAGTAAAAACTTAATCATCAAACAGCATTCGATTAAGCGGCTAAGATATAAAATAATATACTTTCCTGTTCCTATAAATAATCCAACTTAGTTCCGGCATTTTTTTATGATGGATGCATCGCCGGAATTTTCCAGCATCTGAAGGTTTGTTCTCTGCAGGACCGGGTGTTTGAAATCAGGGGCAATTTCTGCCAGGGGCACCAACACAAATTTTCGTTGCGGGATAAGCGGGTGCGGAATGATCAGATCTTTCGTATGTAGGATCAGATCATTGTAGTATAGAATATCAATATCCATTGGTCGGGACAGGTATTTCCCCGGATGCCTTTTTCTGCCAAACATTGCTTCAATGGCATGGATCTGGTCCAGTAATTCTTCCGGAGACATCTCCGTTTCAATCAAAACAACCTGATTCCAGAAGTTAGACCCTGCATGAAATCCCCAGGGCGGGGTTTCATAAACCGAAGATTTTATGGTGAGATTTCCCAATGACCGGTTTATACATTCGTATGCTTTGTTGAAATTGGCTGCTTTATCACCAATATTTCCTCCCAGATTCAGATAAACCTGATGCATAGGTTGTATATTTGTAATTTTGTTGCCTTTCAGGTACCAATTTGATAAAGGAATTAAATGTAAGTAAAAATATACAGATATGAAGGGGTTTTTTAAATATGTATTGGCGACGGTAGTTGGACTGCTTGTTGCCGGGATAATTGGGTTGATCCTGTTTTTTATGATCATTGGTGTACTTGTTTCCTCATCAGAAAAAACCACACCGGTAAGCAATAATTCGTTGCTTGTATTGAAATTGCAGGGGGAAATTGTGGACCGGGCACCCGACAGTCCATTTGAGAATTTAAATATTCCGGGATTGCAGTTTGCCCAACGGATCGGATTGGATGACATTACCTCATCCCTGAAAAAAGCTGCTGTTGATGAACGCATTAAAGCGATCTATATGGACCTGACCTATATCAATGGGGGAATGGCTTCCGTTGAGGAGATCAGAAATGCCCTGAAGACTTTTAAGGAGGAATGCGATAAACCCATCTATGCCTACGGTGAGATGTTCGGACAAAAGGCTTATTATCTGGCATCCGTAGCCGATAAGCTGATTATCCACCCCCAGGGAGTGATCGATTTCCGGGGCCTGGGCGGACAGATGGCTTTCTATAAAAATGCACTGGATAAATTGGGAGTGGAGATGCAGATCGTCCGGTACGGAAAGTTTAAGGGAGCAGTAGAACCTTACATCCTGGAGAAAATGAGCGATGAAAACCGGGAGCAAACCCAAATGTACCTGAACAGTTTGTGGAACCATATGCTCCAAGGAATTTCTGAAGAACGCAACATACCCGTAGATCGTTTAAATCAGTACGCTGATGAAGTGTTGACGTTTACCCCCGGTCAGCAACTTGTGGCGTATAAACTGGTTGATGCCGCTAAATATAAGACTGAAGTGCTGGATGAGCTGCGTGAAATAACCGGTATATCCGGCACCAAAGGAATCCCGGTAGTCGGAGTTTCCGATTATGCAGATGTGCCGGTGAAAGCAGCCATTCCTTCCTTTTCGCAAAATAAAATAGCGGTGATCTATGCCAGTGGGGAAATTGGCATTACCCTGGGAAACACAGGTATTGATGCTGAAAATCTTTCACGGGAAATAAGGAAAGTACGACAGGACTCCACCTACAAAGCCATTGTTTTACGCATCAATTCACCGGGAGGAAGTGCTTTTTATTCGGATGTGATCTGGCACGAGGTAAAACTTGCGGCTGAGGAAAAAACCCTGGTTGCTTCTTTTGGGGATGTGGCTGCTTCCGGAGGGTACTACATCGGTTGTCCGGCTGATAAGATTGTGTCCAGCCCCACGACCCTTACCGGTTCGATCGGAATATTCGGAACCGTGCCCAATGCCGGTGAGCTTCTGAATGATAAGCTGGGAATCACCTTCGATGCGGTCGGAACCAATGAACATTCCAATCTGATCCCGGCAACCCGGGCTATGACAGAATACGAACGCACCCTTTTGCAGCGGTACGTTGATGAAGGATACCAACTTTTTCTTTCCTGTGTTTCTGAAGGACGGGGAATGGAGATTACACAGGTTGACAGCATCGGCGAAGGACGTATGTGGAGCGGGGAACATGCCCTTGAGATTGGTCTGGTAGACCGGTTCGGGGGATTGGATGAGGCCATTGAACTGGCAGCGGAAATTGCCGGACTGGAAGAATACCGGACCGTTCCCCTGCCAAGGATGCCTAATCCGTTTGAGGAACTCTTCCGGACGGCTCCCGATGAACTGCGTACCCGGTGGCTGAAAAAAGAACTCGGAGTGGACTATATCCATTACGAGCAGCTGAAAAAAGCAAAACAAATGAAGGGCGTAATGGCACGGATGCCCTTCGATGTAGAGATCTATTGATTCCTGAAATTTCCGGCCTTTATTCGTTGTTTGCCTGAAAAAAATTATCTTCGCAGAGTAGAAGATTTCCGGGAGCATTATTGGAAGGGACCTTCTTTATCGGATGAAGCCGGTCCCTGTTCCCGTTTACTGAAAACAAGCAAAGATGAAGAATTACCGATTCCTGAATATTGTGACGGGTTGGGGAGTAACCCTTATAGCTGCTGTTGTATACCTGATGACGATTGAGCCGACGACCAGTTTCTGGGATTGCGGGGAGTTTATCACCACATCCTTTAAACTGGAAGTGGGGCATCCTCCCGGTGCCCCGATTTTTATGATCCTTGGAAACTTCTTCACCCATCTGGGGGGAGGTGCTGAGAATGCAGCCAGAATGATCAATATTATGTCGGCCCTGGCCAGTGCATTTACCATTATGTTTCTCTTCTGGACCATTACCCACCTGGCAAAGCGGGTGACCTCAAAGGATGAGGATCCCGGACCGGGAAAGACGTTAGCGATTCTGGGAAGTGGCCTGGTCGGAGCCCTGGCTTATACCTTCTCTGATACATTCTGGTTTTCAGCGGTTGAAGCTGAAGTGTATGCTACTTCCTCCCTGTTCACAGCCGTGGTTTTCTGGGCTATCCTCAAATGGGAAAATGTGGCAGATGAACCTTATGCCAACCGATGGTTGCTTTTTATCGCCTATATTATCGGACTGTCTATCGGTGTTCACCTGTTGAACCTGCTTGCTATTCCTGCCATTGTTTTTGTTTACTATTATAAAAAATATCCGGTCACACGGAAAGGATTTATCCTCTCATTGATCCTTTCCGTCGTTTTGCTGGCTGTTATTATGTGGGGTATTATACCCGGAGTGGTGCAGATCGCTTTTCTTTTTGAATTGCTCTTTGTGAATGGTTTCGGGGCACCTTTCCATACAGGGGTTTTAATCTTTTTGCTTGCCTTGATTGCAGCGATAACCTATGGCATACATTACACCCACAAAAAGAAAAAGGTTGTCTGGAATACCCTTATTCTGGGGCTGACCGTTATTTTGCTGGGATATTCATCCTTTGCCCTGATTCTGATCCGTTCAGAGGCTCACGCTCCAATGGATCAGAACAGCCCGAACAATATCTATTCCCTGCAGTATTATCTGAACCGTGAACAATATGGGCAAAGGCCTTTGTGGTATGGGCAGTATTGGAATTCACCCCTTGATCCGCAGGACCGGTACAAGGAAGGAAAACCAATTTATGTGCAACGCGACGGGAAGTATGTGATTAGCACACACCGGGTTATTCCGAACTTTGATCCTAAATTTACCACTTTTTTCCCCCGGATGTGGAGCACGATGGAACCCTTTCATGCCGAAGATTACAAACAGTGGGGAAAAATAAAAGGGACCCGGATCCGGCATGTGGACGAAAGAGGGGAACCCGTAACCATCGTAAAACCAACGTTTGTTGAAAACATGCGGTTCTTTTTCCGTTACCATGTCGGACACATGTATTTCCGGTATTTTATGTGGAATTTTGTGGGCAGGCAAAGCGATGTACAAAGCCATGGAAGCCTGATTGACGGAAACTGGCTTAGTGGGGTTCCGTTTATTGACGAATGGCGCCTGGGCGATCAGGATGCTTTGCCTGATCATCTGAAGGATAACAAAGCCAGGAATACCTATTATTTCCTGCCGCTGATCCTGGGGATTATCGGAATCCTCTATCTCTACAGGCAGGGAAAGGAAGGGAAACGGGATCTGTGGGTGATTACGCTGTTGTTTATTATGACGGGCTTAGCCATTGTGGTTTACCTGAATCAGTATCCTCATCAGCCGAGGGAGCGCGATTATGCCTATGCCGGATCATTTTATGCCTTTGCGATCTGGATCGGGCTGGGAGTGCTCGGATTAATCGAAGGAGCAAAAAAATACCTTCCCTTACCGCTTTCTGCAGGATTGGTAACCCTCCTCTCCGTTATTCTGGTACCCGGTATAATGGCTGTTGAAAACTGGGATGACCACAACCGCTCCGGAAGGTATACCGCCCGCGACCTGGGTGCCAATTATCTTACCACTTGTGCCGATAATGCCATAATCTTTACCAATGGCGATAACGACACTTTCCCGCTCTGGTATAATCAGGAAGTGGAGGGTGTCGGTACCGATAAAAGGGTCTGTAATCTGAGTTACCTGCAGACCGACTGGTATATCGACCAGATGAGAAGAAAAGCCTATGAATCCGATCCGGTTCCCTTTTCCATGACTCCGGATAAATATGTCCAGGGGAAACGCGATGTGGTGTATCTGTTGAACGATCCCCGCATTAAAGGAGCCATCGACCTTAAACAGGCGATTGATTTTGTTGCCGATGATGACCCGCGTACAAAGCTTTCCCAGGCCGATAATGCGGCCTATATTCCAGGCAAAATATTGAAATTTAAAATCGATAAGGAAGCGGTGATCCGCCATAAAGCAGTACGTCCCCAGGATTACCCTAAGATTGTGGATACCATGACCATCGATTTGTCGGATAGAAATACCCTTTCAAAGGATGAATTGATGATCCTCGACCTGATAGCGGACAATAACTGGGAACGTCCCATATACTGGGCTATTACCGTCGGTCAGGATAAATACATGAACCTGGAGAAATACTTCCAGATGGAGGGTTTTGCCTATCGCCTTGTCCCCCTTGAAGCAGAAACAACCGATGATCGGATGAAATTCGGATCCGTGGCCGATGATATCATGTACAAAAACATGATGGAAGTGTTCAAATGGGGAAACATGAACGACCCGGAGATCTACCTCGACGACACCAACAGGCGGATGATGTCCAATATACGGAACAGCTTTAGCAGGTTGGCAGAAGGTCTGATTGCAGAGGGTAAAAAGGATTCCGCACGGACAGCCCTGAATTATTGCCGGGAACTGATCCCCCACGAACTCGTTCCGAATGAATATTTTGCACTTGAATTAGCCGATCGTTATTTACAGCTGGGTGAAACAGATGAAGCCCGGAAAATAATGACAGAAACCTTCAATTATTTCAATGAAAATCTGAGTTATTTTGTTACGCTGGATGAACGCCATTTAAATGCTTTTGGTGTGGCCGATGAAATACAACGGTCGCTCTTCTATATGCAGAAAATGGAACGTTCGTGCAGAAATTTCGGATTGATGGATTTATCCGCAAAAATTAACCAGGCATTCCAGGATTATCTCTCCAGGATGAGTCCCCTGTCCAGATAGAAACTCAACGGAAAACCTATAGACGGATAATCTCTGGCAAGGTTCAGATAAAAATAAAGTAGAAAAGGATGAATATTTTGATTGTTGGCTCAGGCGGACGGGAACACGCATTGGGATGGAAAATTAAACAAAGTGAACGCACAGGAAAGCTCTGGTTTGCTCCCGGGAATGCAGGTACTTCTGAGATAGGGGAAAATATCCCTGTTGGAGCAACGGATTTTGAAGGAATAAAGGAAATTATTCTGAAAAATCGCATCGGAATGGTGATTGTGGGGCCGGAAGTTCCCCTTGTGGATGGAATCCATGATTTTTTAGCATCCGATCCTCAACTGCAGGGAGTAAAAGTGATCGGTCCAAAACAATCAGGAGCCCAACTTGAGGGAAGCAAAGACTTCGCAAAGGAGTTTATGAAAAAATACAACATTCCTACTGCCGGCTATCTGAGTGTTACAAAAGATACCTTATCCGGGGGATTGCATTTTCTTGAAACCCTGAACCCTCCCTATGTCCTGAAAGCCGATGGGCTGGCTGCCGGAAAAGGAGTACTGATCGTGGATTCCCTGGAGGAAGCAAAAAGCCTGCTGAACGAAATGCTGGGGGGAAAGTTCGGTGAAGCCAGCAAAAAGGTCCTGATCGAGGAGTTCATCAATGGAAAAGAAGTTTCGGTTTTTGTGATCACCGACGGGAAAGATTACAAGATTCTTCCGGAAGCCAAAGACTATAAACGGATTGGGGAAGGTGACACAGGATTGAACACCGGCGGAATGGGAGCGATATCTCCGGTGCCTTTCGCCGACCGGGAATTTATGAAAAAGGTGGAAACACAGATTATTCAACCTACCATCCGGGGTATTCAGGAAGAAAACCTCGGATACAACGGGTTTATCTTTTTTGGCCTGGCCAATGTGAACGGAAATCCCTATGTGATTGAATACAATGTGAGAATGGGAGACCCGGAAGCCGAAGTGGTGATGCTGCGGATTCAATCAGATCTTGTGGACCTTCTGGAAGGCGCTGCGGATGGAACACTCGCAGAGAAAAGCATGGAGCTCGATGAACGGTCTGCAGCAACGGTCATGCTTGTTTCCGGAGGGTATCCCCAAAAGTACGATAAGGGAAAACCAATCGCAGGCTTTGATTTGGTAAAGAACAGCATCCTTTTTCATGCCGGAACCAGAAAATCAGGCTCTGAAATACTTACGAACGGGGGACGCGTGATTGCGGTCAGTTCCTATGGCACAAACAGAAAGGAAGCACTGGATACTTCCTACAGGAATGCCGGAGTCATTGATTTTGATAAGAAATACTACCGAAAAGATCTTGGATTTGACCTCGTATAATGTTTTTGCGAATACTGAAATCAAACAAGGCTTTCAACCTGATTCTTTTTCCCCTGATTGGTGTTATGTTATGGTTGCCAGGCCTTATTTCTCCGGGGACCTACCCGTTTGCTCCCGGTGAGGATCAGTCGATCCTTTTCAGCCCCCTGATGAAGCTGATGGCTGCCAGGCCTTTTTTGCAGGTGCTTATTGCCCTTGTTCTGATGATTGTTCTTGCATTCACTATTCAGAAAGTAAACAGCCAGTATCCCTTTTTCCGGATCCGGACTTTGCTCCCTTTCAATTTATTGATCCTCCTTATTGGGGGTCTTCCGGCATTGCATTCCCTGCATCCGGTATTCTTTGCATCCATATTCTTCGTTTTTGCCATCGACAGGGAACTGGCAGCTTTCAAAAAAAAGTCCTTTTATTCCAATTCCTTTGACACAGGGCTGCTTATCGGTATGGGATCCCTTTTTTACACTCCCCTGGGTTTCCTTTTCCCTGTATTGATGATCGGAATGTGGATTGTCAACCCGGAATGCAACTGGCGCCACCTGGTTCTTCTTTTCTGGGGTCTGATTCTCCCCTGGATATTTGCTTTTTCCTGTTGTTTCCTGGCCGGTTCTGCCGGCGAACTTCCTGAGCTGCTGGAGATCAATTTGGCCACTTCATGCAATCGCCTGACAGGCAATGTTCCGTTGCAGATCTTTACCGGTTTCTGGGGCTTTTTACTTGTCATAGGAACCCTCTTCAGCCTGAGCCGGCTCGATGAAAGAAAAATCAGTACACGCAAATATTATACTGTATTCCTAATCCTGACTTTTACCCTGATCCTCTTCATGGTTTTTGCTCCTTTTATGTCGGTGGAAGTTCTTATTCTGGTGGCGGTACCTTCAAGCTTTATCATCTCCAATGCTTTGTTGTTTTTCAGAAACAGGATCCTGGCCGATGTTGTCCTGGCTCTGCTGACCGGGTTGGTTATTTTCATGCAAATAGCCGGATGAAGGACCCAATAAAAACCAGATCCGGAAACAATCCCGGCTGATAAAACAATTCTTGACTCATTCCGTTATATCTTACCTAAGAGAGCAAGAGGCAGATGGTTTTGAAAATGGCACATGTTGTATTACTGGCTTCGGTTAAGTACTTACTTACCGTTCCCTATGCCAGAATAATCGGGTTAACTTACAGCCAGGCCCTGATTGCTGTTTTATTGGGGGGGATAGGGGGTTTTCTTTTCTTCTATTATGTCAGCAACTGGCTGATTCAAAAATATGGGTATATCCGCCCTTACATAAACTTGCTGATCCCCGGATTTATTAAAAGAAAATACAGGCAGTTCCTGAAAAAAAAGCGTTTAAAACCTAAAAAGATCTTCTCAGGGCGAAGCAGGCTTATTGTTAAGATTAAAAAGACGTACGGATTTTGGGGAATTATAATAATGACACCGGTTTTATTGACCTTCCCCGTGGGGGCTTTTTTAGCAAGCAAGTATTATTCAAAGAAAAAACATATTGTAGGGTATATGGTTGCCTCAATTACGGCATGGGCTTTTTTGTTAACTACCCTTATGCATATCAGGTGGTGATTGGAGTCATTCTTATCAGCAATGTAAATCCATGCTTCTCTGAGGCCCTCAGGTAGATTGAAACAACCGGAAAGCAGCCTGTGAATGAGATTTTTCAAAACCATTCTCTTTGAAATTCAGGACGCCCGATTCAGGGAATATTTCTTTTCGAAATGACAAAAAAGGAGATACAAGAAATTCTGAATTCATGGGAAAACATGGATGTTCTGATACGTGAATCCTCCTGAAGAAGTTTAAAAAAAGAAGTTCCTTAGGGGGCTGGCCGGAGAAGGTGCCTGATTATTTCCAGGTCTTCGGGGTAGGTTATTTTTATATTTTCTGAATTTCCCGGTACCAGGAAAATTTTTTTGCCGGCTGCTTCCAATACCGATGCATCGTCGGTAAACAATGGATTGTATTTCTGCTTATAGGCGTCTCTGATTTCGGAGGTCCGGAACGTCTGCGGAGTCTGAACCGTTGCGTAGTCCGACCGGTCAACAGCCCGGCTATCCTTGTTTTTAACTTTCCGCAGGGATTCGCTAACCGGCATTACAGGAATGGCATTTCCGTTTTCTGATGCGGACCTGAAACAACGGTTCAGGGTTTCCCGGCTAACCAGCGGACGTACCCCGTCGTGGATAAACACAATCCCTTCCCCGGATATTTTTGAAAGGCCGTTTTTTACAGAAGCAAAACGTGTTTCTCCGCCCGGGCAGACTGTATGGGCTGTGGAATACGCATGCGTATTACAGAGGTTCTGCCAGTCCTGAAGTAGTTTTTCAGGAAGAACTACAAGAATCTCCATCGAGGGATCGTAGTGAAAAAAAACATCGATGGTATGCATCAAAACCGTTTTTCCGGCAATTTCCAGAAATTGTTTGGGTATCTGACCTCCCATTCTGTTTCCCTGGCCTCCGGCAACTATAAGTGCATATTTCTTCATCCCCTGTGAATTTACTCAGGTATTCTGTAAAGTAAGTAAACTTAGCGATTTAATTGTGGGATGCCATGGAAATGTGTTTAAATTTTCAGGAATTCCATTCCCTGTAACCCGGGCTCTGAATGAAAACGGTACAAAAATAGTGTCAAAAAAAGTGAGATTTTTGGGGTTACCTTTTGTTTGAAAAATGAATTTACAAATATACGACCCTTATTATTTATCTTTCCAATTCCAATAACTTTACCCGGTTCTCCTTACCGGGTTTTTTTATCCTGTGGATCAGTCCTTTTTTCCCAGCACAATGCGCATGATATGTTCTATGGCATCATCTGGTTGTTATGTTTTTTCAAATTAGATGAATATAATCGTTATTTTTATCTGAAAAATATTTCAGAAAAATGACACGTGTTGCGCTGATATTGCTTATTGCCGTTTGGATAGTGGCCGGATCCGCCCGGGCCCAGAATCTTCAGCTCCATTATGATATGGGCAAAGGACGGGGGTACCTGACCTCAACGGTTGAAATGTTCCGGCCCGACGGGTATGGAAGTACTTTTTTCTTTATTGATATGGATTACGGAGTGGGGGATACCAAAGGAGTAAGCCTGGCCTACTGGGAGATCGCCCGGGCTATCCGTTTTTGGGAAGGCCCCTGGGCTTTTCACCTGGAATACAACGGAGGCCTCTACCGGTGGCAGGAGGGAACCTCTTCAGGGGCCGATGGGTTTCCGGATGCCTGGTATGCAGGAATCCAATACTCACGCGATGCCAGCGATTATTCCAAAGGATTCACCCTCCAGGCGTTATATAAATGCCTCAGAGGGAAACAAAACCTTTCTTTTCAGTTGACAGGAGTCTGGTACCTGAACCTTTTGAATGACAAGGTTTCCTTTACAGGATATGCGGATTTCTGGCGTGAAGATTGTTCCTTCAACGGTGAAAAAACCAAATTTATCTTTCAGTCGGAACCCCAGTTGTGGTATAACCTGACCCAAAATATTGCCCTGGGAGGGGAAGTGGAAGTGGATTATAATTTTCTGGTTAAGGGCTGGAAACTCTGCCCGACAATCGGAACCAAAGTAACGTTCTGACCTTACCGGTTGTTGAAAAAAGAGAGTGAACGGATGATTCTCTTTTTCAGATTTCGCGAAATTTCCTATTTTTGTTTTTTGGGTCGTTGGTTCAGTTGGTTTAGAATGTCCCGCTTGATCGGGAAGGCCGCCTGGTCTTTTAAATACTGTTTTGGGTCGTTAGTTCAGTTGGTTTAGAATGCATGCTTGACAGGCATGAGGTCACTGGTTCGAATCCAGTACGACCCACAAGGAAAACCAGGGAGTCAGATGGATGTCTGGCTCCTTTTTTTGATTTTTCGGGTGCATCGGAAGTGCACTGTGTAGGTTGGAAAATTCTTAGTTGCCATTTTATTATTAAACCAAATATACGGATTATGAATAGCGAAGATTTGATTGTTCAGCGGCTTGTTCAGGGAGCAGGCAGGATGGTGTTAAGTTCAATGATTGTACTAACGTTTGGTTTCACTGTTTTTGCACAGGGGACCAGGTTGGTACGACAGCCATCCTTAAGTTCAACGCATGTAGCTTTTACCTATGGCGGGGATTTATGGGTTACGGAGATGGATAGCCGGGTTACGGTGCGGCTTACCAGCACACCGGCTGTAGAAAAGGATCCGCATTTTTCTCCTGACGGGAGCCTTCTGGCTTTCACCTCCAACCGTGCAGGATCCGATGCAGTATATACGGTACCTGTGGAGGGGGGTGCTGCCACCAGGCTTACCTGGCATCCGGCAGCTTCCCGGGTCCGGGGATGGACGCCCGACGGGGAAAAAATCCTGTATTCATCCACACGGGAAACAGCCCCCACCTCTTTTGAGCGTTTGTGGACGGTTTCCGTTGAAGGAGGCCCCTCCACACTGCTTACGGCTCAGTGGGGCACGGATGGTTCTTTTGCCCCCGGCGGGCAAAAGATCGTCATCGACAGAATCTCACGCTGGGATGAAGAGTGGCGTGCCTACCGGGGCGGACAGAATACCCCGCTGGTAATTCTTGATTGTGAAACCCTTTCGGAAATATTGCTTCCCAACGAGCGGACAACAGACATTCAGCCGCTCTGGCTTGGGAATACGATCTATTTCCTGTCAGACCGTGATTGGACCATGAATATCTGGGCGTATAGTCCGGACACCGGAACCCTGAAACAGATCACCGGTTTTTCAGGGGCGGATATTAAATCACTGGAAGGACACGGGGATAGACTGGTTTTTGAACGGGAAGGATACCTCTATACCTATGATATACCTGCAGAAACGATCAACCGGTTGGATGTTACCGTTCAGGGGGATTTTCCCTGGGTCTATACACAGTGGGAGGATGTTTCCGGTTCGGTACGGTCGGCTTCCCTCTCAGCCACAGGCAAAAGGGTAATCATGGAGTCGCGGGGGGAAATTTTTACCATTCCTGTGGAACATGGAGATCCACGAAATATCACCCGCTCATCGGATGCTGCTGACCGGGCTCCGCTATGGTCCCCCAAAGGGGGGCAGATCGCATGGTTCTCCGATGCAGGAGGCCAGGGGTATGCCCTGAAAACCGCCGATCAGGATGGATTGTCGGAACCTCAAAACATTTCCATCGGGGAGTCGAAAATGGCCTGGGAACCCACCTGGTCGCCCGATGGAAAGTACATTGCTTTTGTGGACAATGAGGTAAGAATACGCGTGGCAGACCTGGAATCGGGAGAAATCCGGACAGCCGATACCGGAACAACCAATCTGGAGCGTGGCAGCATGGGACTTGCCTGGTCACCCGACTCCAAATGGCTTGCTTACAACAAAACCGCATCCAACAATTTCCGCAGGATCACGGTCTGGTCACTGGAAAAGGACAGCATTTACAGCCTGACCAATCGGTTTGCCGATTCCTTTTCACTGGCATGGGACCTCGACGGGAAACACTTGTATTTCCTGGCCAGCACAGAACTTGCCCTGGGATCAGGATGGGCCAATACCAGCTCCATGAATGCCGATCCTGATTATGCCGTGTATGTGATTAACCTGAGAATGGAGGATCCGTCGCCCTTTGCTCCCAGAAGCGATGAAGAAGAACCGGTAAAGGAGGAAAAACCGGATGAAAAAGAGGATAAGAAATCTTCGGATAAAAAGAAAAAAGAGGAGGACGAAGAGAAGGCGAATGAGGAAAAAGAGAAGATAGCGATCGATTTTGGCCGGATGGAACGGCGGACCATAGCCCTTCCTATGCCTGAAGGCAATTACCGGACGATCGTGCATGGTCCGGAAGGAGTGGTTTTCATCGGGGAACAGAAACCCGGAAGCCGGGGCATGGTGCTGCATAAATTTTCCCTGGAAGAACGGGAAGCCAAAGAATTTGTAAGCGGAGCAAGCCAGGTGTCCGTAACCAAAGACGGAAAAAAGATGCTGGCACAGGTAGGAAGCAACTGGAAGGTGATGGATACATCCAAACCCAAAGGGGATGACGGGGAGATGCTCACCGTACGCCTGAGAATGCGCCTGGACCGGCTGTCGGAATGGAAGCAGATCTTTGAGGAAGCCTGGCGCTATGAGCGCGACTATTTTTATGATCCCAATATGCATGGCCGCGACTGGGAGGGGGTGTACGAACGGTATGCTCCCCTGGTGCCGCATGTCCGGCACCGTGCGGATCTGACCTATATCCTGGACCAGATGAATGGTGAGATGTCGGTAGGCCACAGTTTTGTAGGAGGCGGGGACTACCCCGACGTGAAATCTACCCCTACCGGGTTGTTGGGTGCCGACCTGGCCCTCTCGGAGGACCGGTGGCAGATCACCCGGATCTATACCACCGAAAGCTGGAATCCCGGATTGTCGAGTCCCCTCGACCGTCCGGGAATAGAGGTAAAAATAGGCGATTACCTGACCGGAGTTAATGGCAGGGAGCTGACAGGCAGCGACGATCCGTACCGCCTCCTGGAGGGTACCGCCGGAATTCAGACGGTACTTCATATCCATGAGAATCCCTCCTTTGAAGATTCCCGGGAAGTGATCGTAGAGCCCATCCGCAGTGAAAACGCCTTGCGCCAGCGTGCCTGGGTGGAAGAAAACAGGCGCCTGGTCGATAGTCTCTCGGACGGCAGGCTGGCCTACGTATGGGTTCCCAATACCGGAGGCGCTGGATTGATCTCTTTTAACCGCTATTTCTTTGCCCAGCAGGATAAAGAGGGCGCAGTGATCGATGAACGGTTTAACGGAGGAGGCCTGCTTGACGACTATATGGTCGACCTGATGACCCGAAAACCGAGGGCTGCCCTGACCAACGAAGCCCCGGGAGGGAAACCCTTGCGGCTGCCGGCAGGAATTACAGGTCCGAAAGTGTTGCTGATCAATGAAATGTCAGGCTCGGGAGGCGACTTCTTTCCCTGGGTATTCCGCCGCATGGAAGCCGGACCCCTCATCGGAACAAGAACCTGGGGCGGACTGGTCGCTTCCTCCGTTCATTACACCATGGTCGACGGCGGATACCTCACAGCTCCGGTCAATGCCGTGTTCGATCCCCTGAAAAACGAATGGGTCGCTGAAAACAAAGGAATCGGACCCGATATCGAAGTACGCCAGGATGCCCAATCCCTCGCAAAAGGAAAAGATCCCCAACTGGAACGGGCCGTGGAAGAACTGCTTAAAATGCTTCAGCACGAAAAGACACTGGATATTACGCCTCCACCGTTTTCAACACCGGCAAAAAAGTAGCCTGGAAGAGGGAAAGTGATAAGGTGGAGAGGTGGAACAGTGGAAAGGTAATCAGTTGACGGTTGACGGTTGTCAGTTGACAGTTGACGGTTTAACGACTCCTGAGCCATAACCATGACAACGCGAAGCGTACAACCATTACAACAGAATTTCATTGGTTTCTCTGATCTATATTGATCCATATTGATCCTGTTGTCAGTTGACGGTTGACGGTTGTCAGTTGACAGTTGACGGTTTGACGATGCCTGAGCCATAACCATGACAACGCGAAGCGTACAACCATTACAACAGAATTTCATTGGTTTCTCTGATCTATATTGATCCATATTGATCCATATTGATCCTGTTGTCAGTTGACGGTTGACGGTTGTCAGTTGACAGTTGACGGTTTGACGATGCCTGAGCCATAACCATGACAACGCGAAGCGTACAACCATTACAACAGAATTTC